>TARA_R110000751_G_scaffold12077_1_pt1 | contig 151762 bp, 131 predicted proteins | sample TARA_R110000751 | Tara Oceans TARA_R110000751 (sample SAMEA4398001) | marine metagenome | biome: Polar Biome; feature: [MES] marine water layer (ENVO:01000295) within the mesopelagic zone...; material: water (ENVO:00002006), including particulate matter (ENVO:01000060) such... | reverse complement strand
GGGAATTTCTACTTAAAACTGCTCCGACTTTATGGGGGTATTACACAGATAAATAGTAGTAGCTACATAACGAGTATCTATCAAATGGACAATACTATTAACGATAAATCACCTAACGCCAGCCCTCTATCACGGAGTGAAACCACTACAGACACAGTAACGATTAGTGATGCTGGCTTAAGTGCAGAAAGAAAACTGCAACAAATGGCCCACAAGTATGATCCAACTAATATGTCATATAGCGAATTAACACGTATGTCGTCAGAATTACAATTAAACGGGTTAATAACGTCCCAAGAGGGCTTAGCCATGAGAGCACCTCCAAGTAGAGACTTCGATCCTGATGAAAAATACGACACTGTAGCCTTGGCACGAAAATCCGTCGCATTTGATCAATCCCTTAGTGCGGCGCAAAGCAAAGATGCCACACTAAGGACAAGCGTACTTGATATTTTGGAAACCCTACAAGGAAGATGAGCTATACGAGTTGATGCAGGCGCAAGTAAGTTAATGGGCGCATACCAGACACATGACTGTCGAGCGTTGGGTTAGATTATACGCTAGGCTGCAAAAGACACAGTCTAGAAATCAATAGAGCCCCTGCTCGTCACGCTATTACACATAAAATACCTATAAAAAATCCGGTAAAGGTCATTTACCGGATTGTGATTTACTCTGTTTTCCCACTGTACTTGCGATGCCCACTGTACTTCGGTTGTCCACTAGTACGGCGTTAAACTACTTCGGCTTTAACGCTCTTCGTTAAACCTAAGCAGAGTGTTACGGACATGGCAAAGAATGAGCTTAGAAACGAGCCGTTACTTTTGCATGATAATAACGCCCCATCACATCGTAAACCTCTGGAACGGTATTAGCATTATTCCATGAATATATGTATGGCGGTGTTTTATCAAACAGGTTATCCACGCCGGCAGATATTGACCAGGTATCGTTTATGAAGTATTGCGCCGCTACATCATGATAAGTCACCGAACTGATGTCTTGCACTAGATCATAAGACGCATAATAGTCGTCGGTCATACTGCCGATATAACGAGCCTTCCAGCTTAGGGTCCAGTCGTCTTGGCCCATTTTAATGCCTAGGTTAGATTTCCACTTGGCGAATCCGCCGTTAGTGCCGTCAATTTTACCCGTGTATTCAACCTCATCTTCGGTATATTCAAGAAGACGGGTTGCATCTACGTCCACTGACCAATCAAAGCCCATCGCCTCAAACACATACGCCATGTTCATATCAACGCCGCGGGTTTCAATTGTGCCAACATTGGTTAACGGAGATTCCATGTAGTCAATGTTGCCTGTGACATCATCACGGGTGATATTTAACACATCGCAATAGCTGGATTCGCCCGCATAACACTGATCCAAATAAGTTTGTGTTGAAATACGCGAAATGGCATTGCTGACTTCGATATTAAAGTAATCTAAGGTGAGTGATAAACCTTCGATGACGTGCGGATTGTATACCACCCCGACCGTAACCGTATCCGCTTGCTCAGGGGTTAAATTCGCCACAGTCGTATAGGTATTTTCAATTTGGCCATCAGTATATTGGTAACTTGTATTGCCAATTTCTGACTGACAAGTTTGATACAGGCTTGAACTTGAATCGCTCCCACCGTAACCAGAACAGGGATCTGTTAGGTAATCGTATGAGCCAACATCACCGCCATATAACTCATCAACGGTTGGCGCACGAAAGGCCGTTGACGCAACACCTCGGATCATCAAGTCATCATTTACGTGCCAGCTTAATCCCATTTTCCAGGTGGTATCTGAATCAAACGTACTGTAATCAAACCAACGTACAGCCGCATCAATGGATAACGCTTTGACCAAGGGTAAATCAGCTAATAAGGGAATAGCAAACTCAGCATAAATCTGCGTGGTATCAAAGCTACCCGAAGTGGCTTCTTGCGCAGAGGCACTGCCATCACCAGCAACGGTTACCGCATCAGGTTGGTACCAACCTTTTTCACGGCGGTATTCTGCACCTGCCGCAAACGCAACAAAACCAGCGGGAAGCTCAAATAAATCCCCCGTCAGATTAAGATTAACGATATTAAATTCATTGCCGCCGGTAGCTTGGTCGGTATACGAGATGTAATCAATTGTATCGGCTGACAAGTCCCCTTCCCCAACAAACCAATCTTGACATGGAATACCCACATCATTACAAACTGACGAGTCCATCGTGTTATAAAGCTTAGTCAGGTTAATGTAGTTAGATGAACGGTCAGTGGCATCGTTACGACCATAGGAATATGACAGATCCCATTCATAGCCAGACCCTATATCCCACAAGCCTTGAGCCCCTACAACGGTGCGCAATGTGTCAGTAACCTGGTCAAATACACGATCACCGACTTCAGTCATGCGACGGCGCATTGAGGTTGCCACACCAAAAGGATTACCCGTTGCATCAGCCGAGAGTGTGGCGCTGATAGGCGATGGTGCCATTTGCTGAGTTGACGTGCGCTTGGTGTACAAGGTTTCTAGGTAAACCTGGGTATCTTGATTTACATCGTAATTAGCGTTGGCAAACAAGCCGATACGTTTTTGCGGCGTGTATAGATACGAGCTATCTGCGTAGTTATAGGCGTCGTAACCTTCTGTCCAATTTTTATCACCGTCCAGCGTTCCCCAACCATCACCAGAATTATAGTTACCGCCAGATATGTAAGAGCTGCCAGATTGACACGCACCTGTCGAATCAAAATCATTATCTGGGCAAGCTGAAAAGTCACGATCACCTTGCATGGCTTTACCGCGATTAACATAACTTAGTCCCAGTACGAAGTGACCTTTTTCTCCACCACCGCCGGTAACCAAGCTGATATCGCCAGTATTGGCGTCACCTTTTGCAGAGCCGGCGTATCCCATTGACAACTCAAGCCCATCGAAATGCGTTTTGGTAATGATGTTAACCACACCTGCTACCGCGTCTGAACCGTACACCGCCGATGCACCATCTTTAAGCACTTCAACTCGCTCGATAGTCGCCAACGGGATAGTGTTTAAATCAACTGACGAGTCAGCCCCCGTGCCGGAGTTGACCATACGACGGCCATTGACCAATACAAGCGTACGGTTGCTACCTAAGCCTCGAAGGTTAATACGTGCAGCACCTGCACCACCATTATTGGTGGCAGCGCCTGTCGCCATACCACTAGATGCGGTACTTTGTTGTAGCACTTGCTCTATGGAGGTAAAACCGCCGAGTTTAATGTCCTCAGCGCTAATAATAGAGATCGGACTTGCCGACTCAAGATCTGTGCGCTTGATACGTGACCCAGTCACTTGGATTTTTTCGACTACATTTGCTTCACCCTCATCATTTGCTTGCGCGGCAACAAAACTGCTTGGCAAGGCCAGCGCTGCACTACTGACAAAAAGTGAAAGTCGAATGGCCTCTGCTACTGTATTATTTTTAAACATACAAATTCCCTACATTCATTCAATTTAAAATAAATTGAGTGAATGCTATCTAGTTATTATTTTGATATATGAGTCGTGTGTCGACAAGTAACCTTGGGTGCATCCCAAGTGGCGAATTAAGCACCTAGCCAAGTCGAGAATCAATTCAAAGTGGTCGAAAAACACCCACTTAAATGGAAATTTACGCTTTATTTACTCAGCCTTTACAGACCCTGACATATACCTGCATATTTATGCACAATTCAACAAAGGGAGATGTCTTTATTTTGATATAAGTCGATAACATAAGTACGAAATTTTTTTAACTAAAATCGGCAGGTAAGAACGATTTAAAAATAATACATTCACGTCATCACAAAAATATTTTTGCTGAGGTTATATAAAAGGTGAATCTATGGCAGGCATGAATTGCCACCAAAGTGATTAAATTCAGTTAATAACATTAAAAATATGAATAAAGCAGAACGTCAATTTTTTTGGTGACCAAGTGAAATATGCGATAAAACCAAACACTTATTGTTGAGGTTTTATGCAAACAACAATATAAAATTTATGATTTTTTAATCTATTTGGAATTTAAATTATAAAATAAAGTGGTTTTAAATAAATTATGTAAAAAAAGAATAAAATGCACTTTTTATGCACATTATTTACTAATAACTTACATTCAAACACTGACAATTAACGGCGTAATTCGTCATAATATTCATCGACAGCCTAGTGAACTGTTATGTGCCTCCCTGGTACCAATAGCTGCTAGTTTTAAGTAACTAGCAGCTACTTTTTATTCCCCTAGATATTAATCTAGCCGTGAAATACCGCCGCAAAATACCTACACTCAAACGAATATTCATTCACAAGATAAATGTAAGTATATTCCTGCATGCCGAAATTTGGGATTTATCATTAAAAAGGTCCCTGAGGTTGGGAAAGTGCCTAATGCTCAGATATTTGAAGTATTGTTTAGAATAATCACGACGCTTTTTTGCCTATATACAGCTAAAGCTGTGAATGAAACATAATCGAGATCTTAAATAAGAAATATAATTTGCACATGAGGTGCGTCTACATAGCCCGCGAAAAGTAACTCATGTGGGCTACCCTTATTGTTAGATGGGACACATAAAATCAAAAAGCCGCTTGTGACTAAGCGGCTTCTTACATGTTATCGCTAATAGTATAATGCGAAAATAGGTTTATTGACCTGTTGGTTGTTGCCTAGCTTGCTGGATCTCGCCCTGCATTTCTTCAGCGATGGCCTGCACCTTGGGCATTATCCCTTGCATTATTTGCTGACCGACCAACATAGAATCTTGCATCACCAAAGGCATTTTTTGCGTCATACTGCGGCCAACTTCCGATTGATAGAACGCAATCAAACCATCAACTTCCTTTTGGTTAAAGTGTTTTAAGTACACGCTGATCATGGGATCCTTAAACTGCTGCCAGGTCATTTGTTCTTTAAACAAAACATCTAGTTTTCCCATGTATTTTTGAAATGCAGGTCTTTCCTCATCTGAAATATTCATTTGAGTTGCCATGTTATTGAACATGTTACTTACCTGGCCTTGCATCGTCTCCATCATTTTGGATACATCCGTTAACACCATCAACTGCTCAACAGACTCCCGAGACGCTTTGCTCTCTGCGTGTGCACCAAAAGTGAAGCATGCTAGGGTCAATAGTAAAATGGGTACTTTCATTTTTAGTCCTTTAAGTTTAGTAAGGGGTTGCATCATCATTTCTGCCATCATCTTGAATGTGCATTCATGCTAACGATTAATGTTGCGTCATCACCGTATTTAGCGATAACGAGCATAAACTAATTATTCACACAGATGCGTTACAAAATTCATTTTTTTCATCAACTTGCGATTAAATATTCGAGTAACTTTAACGTAGCCTTTTCGTCCGGGCTAAAATATTTGGAGCGAGTTCGTTTTAATTGATTTCGGAAATAAGCCAATGTTCGGCCGCTTTCATACTGCAAAATCACATGCGGATGTATGTAGTTTGCGCGACACACTGCAGGCGTATTTCCTAATTCATTGGCGACCTTTTTAATCCCAGCGAGAACATTGCCTTGATTCAACTTTTTGTCTTCTACCGGCCCCAGTTCATCTAACGCGACCGCCATCAATACCGTGCCGGCCCAAGTCCTAAAATCTTTTGCGCTAAAATCCTCACCCATGACTTCCGCAATATATTGATTCAAGTCTTGCGCAGTTAATTTCTTACGCGATGCGTCCGGCAAGGTAATATCAAATAACTCATAACCAGTCATATTTTCTAATTGCGCTAACACATTTCTAACATGTTTATCAGAAACCTCTCTGTGCTGCTGTTGATGGCTCTTCCCCACATAATCAAACTCAATATGCTGGCGCTCGATGTTCATGTGTTTCGCCCGCAGCGTGGTTAATCCATAGGTTTGATTGTCTCTGGTGTAGCTAGCGCTTCCAGGTCGAAAGAAGGCGTCGTCTAACATGCGAGTCATACACGCCAGTACGGCGTTTTCGTCAATAGGCCGTTGCGTGATATGTTGACCTGTCACTCTGCGCATAGTTGCTAGTTGTTTAGCAAAACGTAAGATCCGTTCGAATTTTTGTTTACTCGCTTGTTCAGTCCAGTGCGGATTATAAACATACTGCTTTCGGTTTTTCCCATCACGGCCGTAGGCCAGTACCTTGGCACTGCGGTCGAGTTCTATATGCACATCTTGCCAAGCGGGAGGTATGGCTAAACTTTGCACCCAGCGTTTTATACCCGCACTTTTTACCGTGCGCCCAGTAGGATATTGATAGGTAAACGACTGACCAAAAGGCTTGCGAACTATATAACGATCCATTTTATCTCCATCAAGCAGCCACAAACTCTTTATTACACAAACCGGCTGGGTGTGGTTCAATTTTTTACTAATTGTTGCATGAAAACTGCTATTAGCTACTCATGCAACAAATCACATTTAGGGTAAGAACGCTTAGCCTTTTGACAAAGTAGAACAAACGCTCTACCCTGAAAGTAGAAAAAACACTCTACCTAGGTTATACACTGTGCTTAAAGAACAAATTGCAGCGCGTTTAGAAACAGCGTTTAGCCACTATGGATTTGCAGAACCCAGTGTTTCTCAATTAAAAACAGCCTGTAATGTGAGCCTACGCACGCTATACAAGCATTATCCTTCCAAAGAAATAATGACAGTTGCGGCCTTGGAATATCGCCATAAACGATACATGACCTTTTTACTTGGTGAACCTGAGTCGTCCGGCACGGTGCGAATTACGCAAACGTTCGAAAAACTCAATCAATGGATGACGGAGTTTGCGCCAAACGGTTGCATGTCGCTGAATGCGCTCGCCGCATTTCCAGAAAATACTGATATTAAAGCTGCTGTGATGCAGCACAAACATGATGTTCGTGTGTTATTAGGCGAGCAAGCACAGCGCCCAGATTTATCCATGGCTTTATTTTTACTCCATGAAGGGGTATCCAGTGTGTGGCCAATTTTAGGCTATGACGCAATCGAATCAGCAAAACACTCAATTAAACAAATGATGGATATAAGAAAACAATGATGACTAATATTCCCACTACCATGAAAGGCGTTAGGTTAATTGGCCATGGAGGTCCTGAAGCACTTGAATACAGTGATAACATTTCAGTCCCTCGACCAAAAGCAAACGAAGTACTCATTCGCGTAAGCGCCGCTGGCGTAAATAATACCGACATCAATACTCGAACCGCATGGTACTCAAAAACGGCAGGGAATAACGGTGACGCAAGCTGGTCTGGTAATGCACTTAACTTTCCACGCATTCAAGGTGCTGATGTATGTGGGGTAATCGTCGCGGTAGGCGATAATGTAAATGTTCAGCGTGTCGGTGAGCGGGTATTAATTGAACCCTGTATACGAGAGCACAATAGCCAAATTCTGGACTCACCTTGGTATTTTGGCTCGGAATGCGATGGAGGATTCGCAGAGTTCACTGTCGTTGCGGCCAAACATGCGTATTCGGTTACAAGCGACCTATCCGACGTTGAACTAGCGACCTTTCCTTGCTCGTATTCTACCGCAGAAAATATGCTAACCCGAGCTGGCGTTACTGCCCATGATAAGGTTCTCATTACTGGTGCCTCAGGGGGCGTTGGCTCTGCCGCAATCCAATTGGCAAAAGCACGGGGTGCATATGTTATCGCTATCACCAGCTCAGCGAAAAAGCAGCAACTATTAACATTAGGTGCTGATGAAGTGGTGCTAAGAGACGCCGACTTAGGTGACGTTATTCCCGTCAATAGTATTGATGTAGTCATCGACCTGGTGGCAGGACCACAATGGTCACAATTGCTTGAAATACTAAAAGTGCAAGGGCGATATGCCGTGTCTGGCGCGATAGGTGGCGCACATGTTGAACTTGATATTAGAACGCTGTATTTAAAAGACTTACGCTTTTTCGGCTGCACGATACTGGAACCCGAAGTGTTTCAAAATCTAGTTAATTGTATCGAGCAACAAAAAATCGTCCCTATTGTTGCACAATCTTTTCCATTAACAGAAATCTCTGCTGCCCAACAGATGTTTTTGGATAAAAAGCACGTGGGAAAAATCGTGTTAACACTTTGACGTAAGCAAGGTCACAACTTTGCTTGAATCCATTCAGGCTGCAGATTAATTTCCGCAAAATGCTCAATAATAAAGTCGATAAAGGTTTTCAATAGCGGGCTTATCAGCCTGTTCGATGTGTAGAGTAAGTTGATAGGCAGAGGTGCAGGCCGATAATCTCTTAATATTTCAACTAGAGCCCCCCTTGCGAGGTCTTTTTGAACATACAGTTCAGGTAGAAATACGATCCCCTGTCCTGCTTTCGCTAATGAGAGTAAAGCCAACGATTCATTTGACTCTATATCGCCGTTCACTTTAACTTTTTTGGCATTTCCTTCTACTGTATATTCCCAGCGCCCTGAGGATGACAACGCAGTATTTATCAAACAATTTTGCAGATGCAACTCTCGCGGCACCAGAGGTGTCCCATGCTTGCGCAAATATTCAGGGCTTGCCACCGTAACAAACGACATTGTGCCCAATTTACGAGCAATAAGGTTTGAGTCAGCTAAGTTACCGACGCGAAGAGCCAAGTCGTACCCCTCCTCAACTAAATCAACTTTTCTATTAAGTAATGACAAAGATACCTGTACGTTGGCATGTTCATTCTTAAACGCCGAAATAGCATTTGGTAGTATGAACTGTCCCAGCATCATAGGTGCAGATAGTGTTAACTTTCCAGTTAGCTGAGCGAGATCCCCTCGCGTGCATTTTAGTTCATCCACTAATCCTAAGATTGACGACATCTTGGCTAAATACTCGCTTCCCTCTCCCGTTAGATGCAAAGAGCGTGTCGTACGATTGATTAATCGTATACCTAGCCAGTTTTCTAATTCGCTGATCTGCCTACTCACGGCTGATGGCACAAGATTAAGTTGATCCGCAGCCCGACTAAAGCTCTCTTGTTCAATCACAAGTTGAAATACCTTAAATGACTTAATGATATCCATAGCAACACCTAACACGTTCCAATTAGTGATATTTTATCACCAGTGTTATCACTTTATTGTTATTTTTGTAATTAATACGGGTAGGTAAACTGTTTTTAGTTTCTTCACCAAACCAGAGAGTAAAAACACATGAAAATCGTATTAATAGGCGCGACAGGCATGATTGGCAAAGCGGTCAGCAATGAACTGAAGGAGCATGAGATTATCAGCGCCGGTTTTAAAAACGGTCAATATCAAGTGGATATTGAAAATAGAGACTCAATTGAAGCTATGTTTGAGGACGTAGGCCAAGTTGATGCAGTCATTTCCACCACTGGTTTGATCGCGTTTGCTCCGCTAAATGAATTAACCATAGAACAGTTTAGAATGACTATTAATAACAAGATTTTAGGCCATATAAACTTACTTCAAATAGCCAGTCAATATATTCGAGATGGTGGGAGTATCACCTTTACCAGCGGTTACGTGGCGCAAAACCCCATGCCAGGCTCTTCATCAGTCAGCCTGGTTAACGCTGCATTGGATGCCTTTGTTAAAGCGGCTGCACTTGAGCTGGGTTCAAAGCTTAGAATAAACACTGTTAGCCCACGGTTTGTCAAAGAAACGATGACACTAATGGGTATGGACAGCACCGATGGCGTCAGTGCTGCCGATACAGCCAATGCCTACCGTCACGCTATTGAAAGCAATGAGACTGGTAAAGCATTTGACGTGGTAGATTACATTTAAGCGTTGTAAAACATACCTAGCGAGCGTTAACTCACTCCTGTAAAACTCAACTGCTAAATGGATAAAGTATCGATTTCAGTTATTAAAACTGGCTTCTGCTGCATGATAGGCAGAGCCTAGTTTTATTACCCCGCTTTACCTTCTTTAGCCTCTACTTTATCTTCCTGATGCTCTAGTTCCTTTAATTCAGGCCCATCACTGGCTAAGAGTAGTGCGATCCAGCGCGTGTCTCGCCCCGATTCAAGGCCAATTTTAACGATCATAGTTAACGGTACTGAGAGCAGCATACCCACGGTACCAAGCAGCCATCCCCAAAAAATCAACGACAGAAACACCACCAAGGTAGATAAACCAAGCCCTCTTCCCATATAACGTGGCTCGATTATATTTCCCATTACTGTGTTGGTTACAACAAATCCAAGTGCTGTTAACCCAGCAACACCTGGCCCCAATTGCACTAATGCCAACAGCACTGCTGGAATTGCCGCAAGAATAGAGCCTATATTTGGAATGTAATTAAGCAAAAATGCCAACATTGCCCACAATAAATAGTGATCCACACCCAATACGTAAAGCCATAAGCCGATAATCAGTCCCGTCGCTAAACTCACTAGTGTTTTAATAGCCAGATAGTTTTTGACCGATAACAAAAACTTATCGATTTGGCGCATTTTCATATTAGGATCATCAAGCGCAATATGAATTTTTCTAGGAAATGATTCTGCTTCAAACAGCATGAAAACCACGATAAGCAGAATAAGCAAAAAGTTCGTTAACACCCCGCCAAGACTGGTCAGTAAACTAGTGGCCATGTTCATGGCAGCCCCAGGATCTAAATAAGACAGCAGCTGATCTTTATTAATCTGAATATTAAAGTCATTCAACCGGCCAATGGCCCAAGCAAATTGTGCAACCAACTGTTTGCGATATTTAGGTAAATTATCGCTAAAGTCGTTCATGGATTGCCCCACTAACCCAGCCAACATAAATCCAAATACCACGATCAGCAGTATCACTAATACCACCGAAACAGCACGCGGAATTTTATATTGGTTCGCCCAGTTAATAATGGGGCTGCACGACATAGCGATAAAAATCGATAATAAAAATGGCACGACTATGGTGCTGGCCGCTTTAATACCTGCAAGTACGATTACCAAAGACGCGAGTATCAGCAAGACTTTCAGCGATGGGGAGTATTTCATGTGCATAGATTGAATCATCAGTAGAGTGAACGGGGGAAACTATCAGATAGTAAGGTTATTTTATAGCCTTAGCCCATGTATTTAGTATTATGAAACATATCAATGACATATTGATATTAACCATGTATAAAACGATTAAAAGATATTAACATACTGATTTTAGGTTATTTTTGCGTCTTAAAACAAGAGTGCTAGTAATATGAAGTTAAATCCAGCGACAATTCGAATTAAAAATTTACGTTTACGTACCTATATTGGTATTAATCAAGATGAAATAAACAACAAGCAAGATGTTATCGTGAACGTAAAAATAGAATATAAAGCAGACGAGGCGACAGGGTCTGATAGTATGGATGACGCGCTAAATTATAAGGTGATCACCAAACGAATTATTCAATTGGTCGAAGATAGCCGCTTTGCTCTACTTGAAAAACTCACCGCTGATGTACTAGCCATTGCAGCCGAGCATCCGTGGGTAATATATGCTGAAGCCGAAGTTGATAAACCCCATGCACTGCGGTTTTCTGATTCGGTTTCCCTTTGTCTTTCGTGCAGTAAAACGTAACATAACAAGGATTTTCTATGCGTATTTTGATTACTGGAGGTACAGGATTAATTGGTTCTAATTTAATTCCTAAGTTAAAGCCAAACGAAATCACAGTGGTCACCCGCAACGTATCTCAGGCTGAGTTGGTGTTGGGCCATAAAGTCACCTTGATTTCATCGTTAGATGATTTTGAAAATCTTGATGATTTCCATGTTGTTATCAATTTAGCTGGCGAACCGATTGCTGACAAACGCTGGTCACCAGAGCAAAAAAAGCGCATTGAACACAGCCGTTGGGATATGACTGAAAAGTTAGTGTCACTCATCAAAGCGGGAAGTGCCCCACCATCACTATTTATCAGCGGCTCAGCCATTGGCTATTATGGCCGCCAAAACGAACAAATCATCGATGAGGAATTTGATGCTCCTCATGACGAATTCAGTCATCAGTTGTGTGCACGTTGGGAATTCTTGGCCAAGCAGGCTGAGTCGACTCAAACTCGGGTATGTATCGTACGCACCGGGTTGGTGATCACTCGCCGTGGTGGCGCGTTGATGAAAATGGTGCCACCGTTTAAATTTGGGTTAGGTGGCCCGATGGGCTCAGGCCAGCAATACATGTCTTGGATCCACCTAGAAGATATGCTTGATGGCCTTATTCATCTGATAGAAAACACTCAATGCCAAGGCGTATTTAACTTCACAGCACCAACGCCTGTCACGAATGCACAGTTCAGTAAAACGCTTGCGACCGTGTTACACCGCCCATGTTTTTTACCTATGCCGGCGTTCGCCTTACGGGTGATTATGGGAGATGCCGCAGATTTATTGTTATATGGTCAGCGTGTGGTACCAAAGCGATTGCAAGAAAGTGGTTATCAGTTTCACTACCCAGAACTAGCTCACGCCTTGGAGTGTTTACGTCTGTAGCCCCAGTGGTTACGGCGAAATAACAGTCCTCAAGGGAAAGTCCCTCTTGTATGAAATATGAACAAAAAAGCCGATAGTGTCTGTCTCACCCTATCGGCTTTTTTTATCTAATGAAAATGTCAACTAAACGCCGGATTTATACCATTTGACGCAGTAAATGGCTGGTGTTTAACCGCAGTAAACGCCAACAGCCGATCATACCTAATATTCCGACGACGAGTGCCCCAGCGACAGGAGCGATAAACCAGTACTGCCAATGTAAGGCGGCCTGCATTTCAAACACTTGGCTTTGTAAGAAGAACAAGCTAATTTCGTTAGCAAATGCGGCCATGAGGCCAGCAACCGAGCCGATAATAATAAACTCAAAAAGTACACTGGCTCGGATTAAACGCCCTTTTGCCCCCAAGGTACGCAATATAGCCAACTCTTGTTGACGCTCATCCATACTTGCTTGCACTTGAGCGATAAGCACTAAAGCCCCGGCAGCCAGTACCAGTACTAAAATAAATTCCACAGCCAAGGATACTTGTTTCACGATATCCCGCAGTTGTTCAATACGGGCGTCTACGTCAAATAGAGTCACACTCGCAAACGGCTTCATTAACTCAGTTATCTCTGCCTTACGCGATTTATCAAGGTAAAAGCTGGATAAATAGGTAGGCAAGTACCCCTGCATCGCTTGGGGCTGAATAACAAAGAAAAAATTCGGCTGCATGGTTTGCCAATCAACTTCACGTAAACTCGATACTTCAGTGTTAATGATTTCGCTGCCCACATTGAACGTAAGCTTGTCGCCCAGTTGAATATTTAAACGCTCGGCAATACGCGCTTCGACAGAGACGCCATACAACCCACTGGCTAAGGGGTCGTTAGTATCAAACCACTGCCCTGCGACGATCGTATTCTCGTGTTGGAGCGTATTGCTCCAAGTCAGGTTGGCTTCCCGACCTAAGCCCTCACGACCTTGACGTTGTCCTGCTTCTTCATCTTCTTTACTCACCGCAGTTGAAACCTTCTCGTCGTTAATCGCGACGAATCGACCACGCACAACCGGGTAAAAGTGTTCAATATCTACATTTTCTTCGGCGAAGTGCGTTTTCAAATCAGGTAATTGCTGCTGGGTAATATTGACCAAAAAGTAATTAGGGGTTCCTTGGGGTAACTGATTTTGCCACTGTGCAATCATGTCGTTACGCATCACCAGTACAATAAGTAACAACATAATGGTCACCGCAAAACTAATGAGCTGAATGGCGTTATCCATTGCTCGCCGACGAATACGTGCCCATGCCAGTTGCCATGCGCCCATTTTTCCCTGCCCCAACTTGCGACCGAGCCAAATTAGGCCAAACGTAACCAGTAAGAGGCTGATCACCAATAGTATGCCTGAGCCAAACAAAATAGCGCTTAAACCTAAATTGCCACTGTAAGCCCACATCAAACTAAAAATTGCCCCTCCAGAGGCAAAAAACTGAATAAAACGCGAGCTAAGTGATGCACCCAAATCACGACGCAATACACGTAGCGGAGACACCGAAAAAAGCTTGAGCAGTGGATAAAGGGAAAACAGCACTGCACAAATGGCCCCGGTGAAAATAGCAATCAGTAAGGGCCGCCAAAACCATACATCCAAAGATACATCTACGCTGCCGGCAAGCGCCCAAACAACAACCTGCTGAATAACAAAACCCAGTACCGTGCCAATCGCTATGCCTAACAGCGTAATAAAAGTGATTTGCAATAAATAAACTTGCTGCACCATACTTTTACTGGCACCCAAGGTTTTCATAATAGCCACGGGGTCATAGTGACGCTGGCTATAACGCTGGGCGGCCACAGCTATAGACACGGCAGCCAAAACGATTGCCAACAAACTGGCCAATAAGAAATACTGCTCAGCTTTGGCAATAGAGCGCCCTATAGCAGAATCATCATCACTGACCGATACCCAACTCTGCAATTCGTTATCTAGCTGAGGCAGCAACCAGTCGTAATAGTTATTTAAGTCGGCTTCACTGCCAGTGAAAAAATAACTAAACGACGCACGGCTTCCTGGACCAATAATATTGGTCTCGGCTAAATCGGCTTCAGCAATGAGTACTTTCGGGTCGCCACCAAATACGCTAAAGCCAGCATCTGGGACCTCAGATAAGACTTTGCTCACTACAAACGTCTTATCGCCCACATCTATATATTGCCCTATCGCCAGGCCTAAATTTTGAAAAAGTCGTGACTCAATCCAAGCATGACCAGCTTGAGGTAATGCTGAGGTTGCTTGACCCGGAGCGAAAGGCTGGTCTGCAACTTTAACGGCGCCTTTTAATGGGTAACCTTCGGCCGCCGCACGCAGATCGACCAACATCATATTATCGCCAGAGAACGCCATCGAGCGGGTATACACTTGATGCGCGGTATTCAAGCCAAATTCCTGCGCTTTCGTTATCCAGCTGACATCCACCGGTTTACGAGAATTGAGGACGCGATCCGCGGCTATGAACTCAGCGCTTTTTGCCGTTAACGCTGATTGTAAGCGCTCGCTAAATAAGGACAAAGATAGAACAGAAGAGACAGACAAAATAATAGCGAGCAAAATAATTGTCAGTTCGCCGCGCTTGGCTTCATGTTTAAACAGTCGCCAAGCCAAATTAAAGGTTTGCTTAGTCATCTACTACCCTACCTGACTTTGTATCGTCGGCACAGGCACATTAATGTCTGGTGTCTTATTTGATGATGTAATGTCACTCAATTCACCGGCTGTCATCAACAATTGACGTTCACAATGTTTTGCCAGCTCACTATCATGGGTAACCAACACCAAAGTGGTATGAGAATCACGATTAAGATCAAACAATAAGCGCTCTACTTTATCACTGTTGGCCGCGTCTAAATTACCGGTAGGCTCGTCGGCAAACAGTATTTTCGGTTTAGTGATAAAGGCTCTGGCAATGGCCACACGTTGCTGTTCACCACCGGATAACTGATTAGGATAATGATCGCCACGATGACCTAAGCCGACTTTTTCGAGAATATCTTGGCCTCTTTGCTTGGCATCAGCCAAACCCGCTATTTCTGCGGGTAAAATAATATTTTCTAGTGCAGTGAGGCTTTGCACCAACATAAAACTTTGAAAAATAAATCCTACTTTGGCGCCTCGAAGTTGCGCGCGCTGCTCTTCGTTCATGCTGTGTAGGCTCTGCCCGTCGAGATATATTTCGCCGCTGCTGACTTCATCAAGCCCCGCCAACAGACTCAATAGGGTTGATTTACCGGAGCCTGACGCACCCACTATGGCAATCGACTCACCCGACTTGACTTCAAAACTAATAGGCTTGAGGATCGAAAGCTCACCTTGAGTCGTATTAACCGTTTTCGTGATCGCGGACGTTTTAATCATATTTGCAGGAGCCATAGTGTTTAATTTGATAAGTAATTCAATGCGCAAGCGCGCCAGAGTCATGTTGTTTCTTTTACCTATATTACTGGTTTCAGATCAACTTTGGGCAAAATCAACGAAATTGTTAATCTTAGGCGATAGCCTAAGTGCTGGATATGGTTTGACGCAAGCGCAAAGCTGGGTAAGTTTGTTACAAAATGCGTGGCGAAAAAGCGATATAAGTGTAATAAATGCCGCGATAAGCGGCGAAACTACGGATGGTGCTTTAGCACGTTTACCGCGCCTATTGAACCAACACTCCCCGACACATGTGTATGTTGAGCTCGGCGGGAATGACGGTTTACAAGGGCATTCAATCTCTAAAATGCGCTCCAATCTGAGTAAAATCATCGAATTGAGCCAGCAAGCAAATACGACTGTTATTTTACAAGAAATGCAGATCCCGACTAATTATGGCCGGCGTTATACCGAGCTTTTTACCCAAGCTTATCAAACATTAGCTGATGAATATGATGTGGTACTGATACCTTTTTTCTTGGCGGATATCGCACTAAACAATGATTTAATGCAGGCTGATGGCATACATCCAAACGCGAAAGCCCAACCCATGATTGCTCAGTCAATGCAGCAACATCTTAAAGCATTATTGCTAGAGTAGCACTGATGCCCTCACTAGGGCTGTATGTTGATACTGGTAAACTAAGGTTTGTCAGTTTAGACTTGAGTACTTATCGACTTAAAAGGCCATAGTGATGGAAGTGAATTCAACAGGCGCGAATCAAGTTCAAAGCAATCAGCCAACACCAAGGCAAGAAGTTGAACGCCGGGCTACGCCTGTGCAGGAAACACAGACTGCCCAAGCTATTCCGCAACCGACTTCTCAGGCTGCAGAGCCAGCACAAGCCTCGGATCCAAATCAACGTGTGGGCTCGATTGTAAACGTTCAGGTTTAAGCGCAAATCAAAAACGTGTGACAATAAGAAATCAGATTGATCGGCTTAATCTGGTTTCTTATTGTACTCACAGCAAACACGCTTAACTTTGCTGATGCAACACACGCACTATTTCACCAGAATCGCTTAGTCGACGCACTTGCATAAAGAGTGCTTGAGCTTCAGGGTATTGGCGACTTAAATAGCCCAACCACTGTTTAAGGCGATTTGGAAAATATTTGCCTTTATCACCAAACAGCTCATATCCAGAATAATCAATCAGCAATTGATTAACCTGCGACCACGGCATGACATTCTGTTCACCTCGCACTACCTGCGCTAAGTTTGGCATAGCAAGAATGCCACGCCCCAACATGATGTTCTGACAATTTGATTGCTGCTGGCAATTAACGGCATCATCAAACGACCAAATTTCACCGTTAGCAATGATAGGAATATCCACTTTCTGTTTGATATCCGCTATCCAAGACCAATAGGCAGGAGGCTTGTACCCTTCTACCTTAGTACGCGCATGAATAACCAATAAATCGGCGCCAGCAGCCTCTATCGCCGCTGCGTTTTCAAAGGCTAAGCTTTTATCATCAAACCCTAAACGCATCTTAGCGGTCACTTTATGCTCTTTAGGAACGGCTTGACGTACTGCACTCACAATGTCATATAAAGTTTGCGGCTCACGCAATAACACCGCCCCGCCTTTACTTTTATTGACCGTTTTAGCAGGACAACCAAAATTCAAATCAACGCCATGTGAGCCAAGTTCCACAGCCCGCATTGCATTTTCAGCCAAGGGCTGAGGATGCTGCCCTAACAACTGCACTCGCACAGGTGTCCCGTTCGGGGTAAATCCGTCGTTATGTAGTTCGGGGCACAAACGATAAAAAACTTTTTTCGGAAGCAAGCAATTCACTACTCGCACAAATTCGGTCACACAAAGGTCGAAACCGCCGACCTTGCTCAGCATGTCACGCATTAGGTGATCAACTACCCCTTCCATCGGCGCTAAAATTACTTGCAACTGGCGTACTCTGTAAAATAAAAATGACAATAAGAAGGCCGGCTAAAGTGGCCTTCAATGAATTCGAAATAAATTAAAATTGAAAAATTATCGAGTTAGACGTGACTGTTCAACACGCATACTGGCGGACTTTTCAGCCCTTGAACCGCACTTGAGCAAAATGCTTTTGCGTTGTATTGAGGTGGCTTGCCCCCATCCAACTATTTCATCTAGCATACGAAAACAACCAACGCACATGTCTTGATTGTTCAAACAACAATTTCGCACACAAGGAGACGCTATTTCTTTATTTTCCATATGCTTTCTCATCACGAAATTCTGTTGCAATTGTACCATAGGGCTGAACTGCATAAACATAGATAAGGAAGGCAATTTCATGTGCTTAGCTAACAGCCCATTTCTTGAAAATATGCGCTTATTCTCACTAAAGACATCAACCGAAAACTGAGCATACCTAGAATATAGAGTGGGTTAATGCTTGAGCAGCTAAAAAAGAGGCGTTCCTCTATTTACTATGCGGCTCCAATGAACGTAACGCTTGAATAGTATCAAGACTGCTAATATATCCCGCATTTTGCAAACAGCTATACGCTTCTTGCGGATCCATGAAGCGTTTAGGAACGATCCCTGACTGAGTAAAGTACGGCATTAGCGCATCGCCTTGCGAAAGCTCGTCGACTATCCAACACTCAAGCTTTTGATTACGTCTGTCTAAAGTAACATCGGACTTCAGCGGGGACGTACTCACGGATTTAGGGGCTAGCCAACCACGCATGTCGACCAAAACCGCCCATGTGTTACCGCGCATGGACTGCATCGCCTCTCCTAAATCCGATAGATAGGCCATGTCGGTTTGCAGAGTCCATTCACCTGATGTGTGTACAATGATAAGGCGGGACTTTACATTAATTTGATACGAAGCAAGAGTAGATTTAAAGTTACTGGTCATGAATTTACAACATTAATTGCGTTTAACTTCGCCATCAAAAACGCGGTGTAACTAGGTGATTGCGGGCAGAACGCTCACCATACATATCAATTCCATGAACTAAAACAGGATCTAATATTAAACCTCATAAGCAGCAAGCTAATAATTAGACTATCTGTGGACAAACAATAAAATCCCTATTTTTAAGATGAAAAAAAAGCCATACATTGCTGTATGGCTTTTCTTATGTGGCGTCCCCAAGGGGATTCGAACCCCTGTTACCGCCGTGAAAGGGCGGTGTCCTAGGCCTCTAGACGATGGGGACAGAAATCGGCTTTCAAAAGTAAACTTTCGAAATATCCTGTAAGGTGAAATGAGCGACATTAATAGTCGGCTTGTTCAACTCAACCTTACAAAAATAAAGTTCTATCCAAACGAATCATTTACTGGCCTAGGTATGCCGTAAATGTCCTTGTTTGTGCTACATAAACCCAATCCGTAGGTTTACTTAAAAATGGCGTCCCCAAGGGGATTATAAAATACGTCCTGTATTTTACCGCTTTGCGGCCGTGCTAAGCACGTTCAAATTCGTTCCCTACGAATTTGTCGAACTAAGGGGCTCTCACCCCTTGTGACGCATAAATGCTATCACTTCGTTCTTTTGTATGGCGTCCCCAAGGGGATTCGAACCCCTGTTACCGCCGTGAAAGGGCGGTGTCCTAGGCCTCTAGACGATGGGGACAGAAATTGGCTTTCGAAAGTAAACTTTCGAAATTTTCCATAAGATGAAGTAAGTCAGCGAACTGATCGACCTCATCTTACAAATTTAATTTGCCTTTACATTTTTGTAAGTCAGTTGAGCGTCATTAATAACACCTTATTCAACTCAACATTACAAAAACAAAAATCTGTCTATATCACTACATTTACTGGCCTAGGTATGCCGTAAATGCTCCTTGATATGGTGGAGCCAGGCGGGATCGAACCGCCGACCTCTTGCATGCCATGCAAGCGCTCTCCCAGCTGAGCTATGGCCCCATACTTAAATTAAAGCGTACCTGCTTTGACTAAGTGGGTGTCGTTCCGTGACAGCGGGCGCATTCTAGGCACCCCCCCCTTTTATGTCAACGACTTTTTTAAAATTAATCTAGGATTGTTGTCTGTTTGCTATATATATGAGCGCTTTGTCTATACGTTGAGCAATTTGCTCCGGTTTCAACAAGTTTAGGGTTACATCCAGTGACGGGGAATTTCCTGAGCCTGTTACAGCAACACGTAAAGGCATACCCACTTTGCCCATACCTATGCCTAAATTTTCAGCAGTTTGGTTAATAGCATCGTGAATAGTTTGTGTATTCCACGTATCTAACGCCAATAATGAAACTTTAACGGCTTCAAGAGGTTCTTGGGCTACAGGTCTAAGATGCTTCTTAGCCGCTTTTTCGTCAAAATCTTCGTATTCCTGATAAAAGTAGCGACTTATCTCGGCTAACTCTTTGAGCGTTTTCACTCTGTCCGCTTGCACATTGATGACATCTGCAAGCGAAGGGCCATTACTTACGTCTATACCTTGCTGGTCAAAATGCCATTGTGCATAAGGTAGAACTTCGCTCACAGGCAGTTCTTTAATGTAGTGTTGATTTAACCAAATTAATTTATCTGTGTTAAATGCAGATGCCGATTGCCCTATTGCATCCAAACTAAATAACTCAATCATTTCTTCCTTTGAGAAAATCTCTTGGTCACCGTGCGACCAGCCTAAGCGAACCAAGTAATTAAGTAACGCTTGAGGTAGGAAACCGTCATCGCGATATTGCATGACACTAACAGCACCATGGCGCTTCGATAATTTTTTGCCATCGTCACCAAGGATCATAGATACATGTGCGTATTCTGGTACTGGCGCATCAAGTGCTTTCAGGATGTTTATTTGACGAGGCGTGTTATTGATGTGGTCTTCCCCGCGAACAACATGTGTTATCCCCATATCCCAGTCATCGACTACAACACAGAAATTATAAGTCGGCGTTCCATCGCTGCGCAGAATAATCAGGTCATCAAGCTCACTGTTGGCTATTTCTATGTTGCCGCGTATATGGTCCTTAACAGTGACCGAACCTTCAAGGGGGGTTTTAAAACGTATGGCATAAGGCTGGCCTTCAGGATGATCGGTACGATCACGCCAAGTACCTGGGTAACGAGGTTTTTCGCCGTTTGCTTTTTGTTTTTCTCGAATACCATCAAGCTCGGCGCTGCTCATAAAACACTTATACGCTTTACCCTCTTCTACCATTTCATTGATCAGAGCTTTGTAACGATCAAAGCGTTGGGTTTGATAATAAGGGCCATCGTCCCAGGTTAAACCCAACCATTCCATACCTTCTAGAATTGCATCAATAGCTTCTTGAGTAGAACGCTCAATATCGGTATCTTCAATACGAAGCACAAATTTGCCACCTTGGCTTTTAGCGTATAACCAAGAGTAGAGCGCTGTGCGTGCGCCACCAACATGTAAAAAGCCAGTAGGGCTCGGAGCGAAACGGGTAACCACAGTCATGGTAAAAAATCCTATTGCAAAAAATTGCCGATATTTTACCAGTCAATTGACCCCAGAAGATAGGTTAAACGATGAATGCGATGTTAACTTCTGCATATACTCGCGCAGACAAACGTTTTTACTCTTACGAGTTTCCTTTAATGCAGACAGGTTCCTTTCTAGAAACCCTCGAGTAGCTTACGTTTACCTTGGGATTTCATTTCCATGACGAATTTAATAAATTTTTTCATTAATTTCCCCAATAGCTATAAAAAATGCACCAAATATCGGCTTTATCCAATCAAAATATTCGACTCAGACGGATTAAAATGCGTAACTTTTCTTTCGATTTAATATTTAACTGGCCATTTATGCTCAACTTTCAACCCGACTGTCTGTTTTTCAAGCGCTTAAACAATTATTTATAATTTACAGTTGACACCGTGGAGAGCATACCTATAATAGCGCTCCACTTACCGAGGCAACTTAGTAAGCATTAAAAAACGGTCGCTTAGCTCAGTTAGAAAAAGAGAAAAGCATCGCCACCCTCTACAAGAAATGGTCGAGGGACACTGCTTAAAATCAGTGTGGGTACAACATTTCATATACGGTCGCTTAGCTCAGTTGGGAGAGCATCGCCCTTACAAGGCGAGGGTCACTGGTTCAAGCCCAGTAGCGACCACCACTTTCGATAAGAAATGGTCGAGGGACACTGCTTAAAATCAGTGTGAGTATAACATTTCATATACGGTCGCTTAGCTCAGTTGGAAAAGAGAAGAGCATCGCCGCCCTCTACAAGAAATGGTCGAGGGACACTGCTTAAAATCAGTGTGAGTACAACATTTCATATATGGTCGCTTAGCTCAGTTGGGAGAGCATCGCCCTTACAAGGCGAGGGTCACTGGTTCAAGCCCAGTAGCGACCACCACTTCTTTGTTATATCCCTCAATCTAGTTTTATTTACTTCATCCGTTTAATGATAAATTAACTGCTATTTTCCTCTGTCAGCGATAAACATCGCCGTTCTTAACACATGCACAGGCGACACCGTTTTAGTCCAGTAGCGACCACCACTTCTTTGTTATATCCATCAACCTAATTGTAATTATTTTATCCGTTTGCTTTTAAATTAACTGATATTTATATGTTTATTCCTAGGATAAATACCGCTGTTTTTTATCAAATTACGCGGCGACTTAACTTGACCCGCTAGCGGATAGTCGTTATTCGCCTTAATTTCTAATAACGTTTATTAGTGTCGACTTACCGCTCGCTCCATGCATTTTTTTTACCCTTATCTAAGCAAAATAATGCCAAGTTGATAATTTGCCCTTATAATTTCGTATGAAAGTACGATAACCTTTAGTAATCAACCTTTTGAATCGTTTACATGAATCCACTGATTGCTAAAGAAACCAAAGTACTGATCGTTGACGATCAGGTTCTTGCCAAGGGATACATGAAGTATTCACTGGAAGAGCTTGGCTTTAGTGATATTACCTACGTGGATAAAGTACATCTCGCCCTAAATAAAATTCGCCATCAGCGATATGATCTCATCGTTTGTTCCTACAACCTGAAGCATGAGCAAGATGGTTATTACTTTTATGACGAAATTAATCGCAATGGGGAATTACCGCTTAGTACTGCTTTTGTTTTTATCAGTGCCGACACAACGGCTGATTTAGTACAGAGTATTGTTGAGCTACAGCCCGATGACTTTCTCGCCAAGCCTTTTACTGTAAAGGAACTAGACCGCCGACTTTCCCGAATACTGGGACGCAAACGCGCGCTGCAAAGTGTTTATTGGTGCATTGAGAAAAAACACTTCCCAAAAGCCTTGTCAGAAGTGGAACTATTTTTAAGCAAGCCCAAGAACTCTGAATTTTTTCCATTAGCGTTAAAAATAAAAGGTGAAATATTACAGTCTTGTGGGCATTACCCCCAGGCGAAAGTGTTTTACCAAGCCATTTTGAATGTGCAAAAATTTACTTGGGCGCAATTAGGTTTAGTTAAAACTTTTCTTCATTTAAACGAGGATGAAGCGGCGGAAAAGCTGGTGCTACGCTTGGCGTTTAAACCTGAATCTCAACTAGCTGCATATGACTTACTCATGTCTTTACAAATCAAACATGGTGACTTTGACACGGCTTTAGAATGCGTACTGATGGCATCCGAGATATCGCCTCGAAACATACGGCGTCATAAAACAGTATTGGACTTGTCTCGCATAACTCATGACTATCATACGCAGTTTGAAGCGGCTAAGAAGATTGTGAAATTTGCAAAAAACTCTATTCATGATATGCCAGAACATTACTTGAATGTGGCACGTGCAGGAATTGACTACGCCATGACATCAGACGATGAGCAAACTCAAACCTTGGTAAAACAAGCAAACGAGTATATTCGCCAGTTTCGCCAAGCCTTTCCTAAAGCCGAGATGCAAGACCAAATTAACGTGATCAACGCTCGACTGATGTATTTAGCAGATGAGAAAGACAACGCCAAATCGTTACTTGAGCAGTTAGACAATGAACACTGGGAAAATGAAACGATTGAAGCCTTATTAGATAAAGCGAAAGCCTTTCATGAAATCGGTCTGCATTCACGCAGCCAAGAGATGTTATTAGAAATTGTTCGACGCTGCGCTGAAAGCAATCAAAGCAGTGAGATTTTTTTACGTTATGCCGAGCAGGAACAAGTCGAAAAAAGTCGTATAAAACAAAGTTCCAAAGAGCTCAACAACTCAGCAGTACAGAGATTTCAACAAGGTGATATAGATAATGCGCTGCACACCTTTAGCGATGCATTTACTTTAATGCCCAAAAATCCATCGATAGCGCTGAACCTGTTGCAAGTTATCACCATTAAACGCCTGCATGGGGACGATACGTATCAAAAAACAATTCGGCGCTGCGTGCGAACTGTTGAAACCGGCCCTTTAAATGATGAGCAAGAAAGTCGCTATACAAAAATACGTGAGCTTTTGGATGACATAGTTTAATACACTGGGCAACACACGTTTAATTTAACACTCGGTAAATTCGAATAAAAGTCACCCATTGTCACGTCACCTTTTGCTGTACGTTAAACTCTGGATGTTGATATATTTTTTGACTGATAATGTTCGTTAAGATGTTCACACATTTTGCTATATCTTGATAGCGTGTATAAAGCGGAGTAAAACCGAAACGCAAGGTATCGGGAGCCCGAAAATCGGCGATCACGCCGTGTTTAATCAACGCCTGACAAATTCCGTGGGCATACTTATGGCGAAAAGCTAGTTGGCTACCTCTTAATTCAGCCGGTATTGGTGAAGCTAAACTCAACTCGTTCAATTGCGGTTCTTTCTGCACAAGGGCGATAAATAGCTCACTTAATGCGACGGATTTTTCGCGTAACTGATGCATGTTTACATCAGCAAAAACATCTAGTGCAGCTTCCAAAATACTCATGGAAATCACGTTAGGTGTCCCGCATAAGTACTGATTAATATCCTCAGCCGGTTGATAATGACCAGCAAAAGCAAATGGACGCTTGTGCCCCATCCATCCCTTGAGCGGCTGAGATACGTTTTTCTGGTGACGTTTTGCCACATATAGAAATGCCGGCGCACCAGGCCCGCCATTGAGGTACTTATAACCACAGCCTACGGCAAAATCTACCTGACATTCATCTAACGCGATAGGTAACGCCCCTGCGCTGTGCGCCAAATCCCAAACAACTAGAATACCTTTTTGATGTGCAAGGTTTGTTAGACGTTCCATATTTAATAACCGACCGGAACGAAAATCTACTTGGGTTAGCATCAGTACTGCAACATCCGTTGTTAACGCACTTTCAAGGATATCTTCATCCACCCATTTCACCTTGCATGCATCTTGGCCTAGCACAGATGCCAAACCTTCGACCATATACAAATCTGTGGGGAAGTTACCCGATAGAGATAGCACCACAGAGCGTGTTTTTTGCAATGCCATCGCACTGCTTAGCACTTTAAATAAATTGATCGAGGTAGAATCACAGCAAATCACTTGACCAGATGCTGCGCCAATTAAACGGGCAATTTTCTCTCCTACAGCCAAGGGTAAGTCAATCCATTTGTGCTTATTCCAACTGGTAATGAGATCGTTAGCCCACTGCTGCTCTAAAACATGTTTAGCGTGCTCAGTGGCAACACTTGGCATCGCGCCCAACGAGTTTCCATCAAGATAAATAACATCCTTAGGAAGCGAAAACTCGAGGCGCTTCGCCCCCAAGGGATCGCTTTTATCCCATTGCTCGATTTGTGCTTGGCTTACAACGTTCATGGGGTAGATACTCGCTCGTGTAATGTGGCTAAAAAGGTTTGATACGCTGTTGTTCCCGGATGGATCCAATCAAAGTGCCCTGCTCCACTTACCACCTTATATTTCAAACCACTCGCGATTGCTTGATTCCTATCAACTATGCTGTCGACGTCTCCTTGCAACAACAAGGTATTTGCAGGTAAAGAAGAAGTCAGTGGCGACCCGAGTTCATATGCATCAGGCATTTGCTCGGCGTTGCCGCCAAAAAAGTCTACAGCGGCCGTTTGGCAACTATTCGTTCCCTTAGAGTATGCCACCACATCAACAATGGCAGCCAAACCGATAACACCTTTTAGCCTAGCATCGCCTTTAAATAATCCTCTCTCAGGTGCGCTTGCTAGCAAAGCTAAATGCCCACCAGCGGAATGCCCAGTAAGAACAATGTTCGATAGATCGATAGGATAATCTTTAAAGGATTGAGCAAAACTTACGCCTTTCAAAATGTCATTAAAACTACCAGGCCAGCCGCCTCCCGCATCACCTGTGCGGCGATATTCAAGTGACCAAACAGCGAATCCTTGTTGTGCGAGTGATTGACTAAATGCAACGCTATGTTCAATTCCATACGCATTTAGCCAGCATCCTCCATGAATAAAAATGACCAGAGGTGCATATGTCTGATGCCCCTGAGTTTCGTTTTGTTCGGGTAAGTACAAACGGCCGTATTGCAATGCCTCACTCCCATAGGCTAGCTTGAGACTGTCATCGGGCTCGCTATTGAGCGCCATAACTTGCTCGAAACTGACATCATGAAGCATAGTGGGGCTCGTTTGTCCCTGCTCTACAACCTCGTCGTGGGCGACGTTATTAGGCTTATGTGGCCCATCAGCACAGGCGTTCAGCAAACTGAGTAAAAATAGCAGAACAAGGTTGAGTGTAAGTTTCATTCTCTCTCCATAGTACAAGTACGCCAAACAATCGAATGGTCAATATAGCGCGTTAATCAGATACGAAATTAGAATTGAAGTCAAATTATCACGTTATGATACAAAGGTTTACGATAAATATATCAAGTGGTGCAAGAAGATGGCGCGAATGCGCCATCGATACCAAATCTCTGAGTTTTAGCTCAGCATTTCAAATGCAATTGCGGTGGCTTCCCCGCCACCAATGCAAATGGCGGCCACACCTTTTTTCAATTTACGCTGCTTCAACGCATGTAAAAGTGTCACGATTATACGCGCGCCTGATGCCCCGATCGGGTGACCCAGTGCACATGCTCCGCCTTTTACATTCACTTTTGCAGGGTCAAGACCAAGCTTACTTACACCCAGCATAGTTACCATGGCAAAAGCTTCATTTATTTCGTACAAATCAACGTCATCTTTTACCCAACCGATTTGCGCAAACAATTTCTCCATGGCACCCACTGGCGCCACAGTGAAGTTTTCTGGCTCGATGGCATTCGAGCTATGACCGACAATGCGCGCCAAAGGTGTATAACCTTGTGCTTTTGCCTGTGATTCACTCATGACCAATAACGCCGCCGCGCCATCAGATATTGAACTGGAGTTCGCTGCCGTCACAGTACCGTCTTTGGTAAATGCCGGGCGTAACGAAGGGATTTTTTCGGGACGAGCATTACCTGGGCCTTCGTCGTTTTCAACAACAACATCACCTTTACGAGATGTAATCGTCACGGGTGCGATCTCATCTTTGAACAAACCATTGGCAATAGCATCACTGGCTTTAGTTAATGAACTTAATGCAAATTCATCCATTTGCTCACGGGTAATGTTCTCTTCATCAGCTTTAGATTGAGCAAAGCACCCCATCGCTTTCCCGTCATAAGCATTTTCCAGACCGTCTAACATCATATGGTCGAGCATCTGACCATGACCCATGCGGTAGCCTTGGCGTGCTTTGGGTAAAATATAAGGCGCGTTAGACATACTTTCCATACCACCAGCAATAACCGTACTTGCACTGCCAGCTTTAATTAAATCATGGGCAAGCATCACGGCTTTCATACCAGAGCCACACACTTTATTAAGGGTGATAGCGCCAGTTGATATGGGTAAACCTGCCTTTAAACTTGCTTGGCGAGCCGGAGCCTGACCGAGTCCTGCTGGTAACACACAGCCCATGATCACTTCGTCGATAGTTGGTCTGGTTCCGCCCACATCGTCAAGCACAGCACCGATGGCATTTGCCCCGAGAGCGCAAGCGTCAAGTGCTGACAATCCCCCCATAAATCCCCCCATAGGGGTACGCTTAGCACTTACAATTACCACTGAATCATTACTCATTTTGCTTTTCTCCTAACTATGATTTGTACATTTCAACCAGGTTTATTTACCTATGACACCCAAATATTTGTAGTTTTCACATTCTAGATCTCACTCAAAGCCAATAGATTAAAGGCTTCAACTCAAAACTAAACTTTTTTCGCATTTCAATGTTGACGAATTGTAACTCATACTTTACCTTTACGTTAACTTACTCTTTACGTTAACGTAAAGTCTAGTTTAATAAATAATTACTAGATCACGCATCATTTTGTCATAAGGCAGTCCCATGACCGAAAAACTTTACACCATAGGCGAGTTAGCCAAAGAGCTAGACATCACCTCTCGTTCCATTCGATTTTACGAAGAATCTGGGCTACTTAATCCTATGCGTAACGGTCAAAACCGAGTTTACAAGAAAAAGGACAAAGTGCGCTTAAAACTCATATTACGTGGTAAACGTTTAGGCTTTTCATTAGCTGAAACTAAAACCTTATTTGACTTATATGACAGCAATCAAAATTCGGCTGCCCAGCTTGAAGCCATGCTCTATATGACCGAACAAAAGCGGGCTGTGATGGATCAACAATTAGACGATATTAAAGCCTTGATGATGGAGCTAAACGAAGTAGAAGCCCGTTGTAAAGACGAACTCACCACACTTAAGCGAGGAACAATCGCATGAATGCAGCATACCCTACCCTAAACTTTGGCCTTGGCGAAGACATCGATATGTTACGCGATCATGTTTATAACTTTGCACAAGGTGAGATTGCTCCTCTGGCAGAAAAATCTGATCAAGAAAATAGCTTTCCAAACCAATTATGGCCAAAACTTGGTGAAATGGGACTCTTAGGAGTCACTGTTGCTGAGCAGTATGGCGGTTCAAATATGGGGTACTTAGCCCATGTTGTCGCCATGGAAGAAGTCAGTCGTGCTTCTGCCGGTATCGGTTTGAGTTACGGAGCTCATTCAAACTTATGCGTAAATCAAATCCATAAAAATGGCTCTGACGCCCAGAAAGAAAAATACTTACCTAAGTTAGTCAGTGGCGAGCACATTGGAGCCTTAGCTATGAGTGAGCCCAATGCTGGCTCTGACGTGGTTAGCATGAAGCTGCGGGCTGACAAAAAAGGCGATCACTATATCCTTAATGGCAACAAGATGTGGATCACTAACGGCCCTGATGCCGATACCTTTGTGATCTACGCTAAAACCGATTTAAGCGCCGGCTCAAAAGGCATGAGTGCATTTATAGTTGAGCGTGGAACGGAAGGCTTCAGTCAAGCCCAGAAGCTTGACAAACTGGGTATGCGTTCATCAAATACCTGTGAACTGGTCTTCGTTGATTGCCCAGTACCCGCAGAAAATTTGATCCGTAATGAAGGTGATGGTGTCCGCGTGTTAATGAGCGGCTTGGATTATGAACGCCTAGTTTTATCTGGCGGCCCGCTTGGGATCATGCAAGCTTGTATGGACCTAGTCGTACCTTATATCCATGACCGTAAGCAGTTTGGCCAATCCATTGGTGAGTTTCAATTGGTTCAAGGTAAAGTCGCAGATATGTACACGCAAATGAATGCCGCTCGGGCTTATGTATACACGGTTGCCCGTGCTTGCGATCGTGGCGAAACGACCCGTAAAGATGCAGCAGCTGTCATTCTATACTCCGCTGAGTTAGCAACCAAGATGGCACTTGATGCAATTCAACTCCTTGGTGGAAATGGCTATATCAACGAATTTCCTGCTGGTCGCTTGTTACGTGATGCCAAGCTTTATGAAATTGGCGCCGGTACATCAGAAATTCGCCGCATGCTTATTGGCCGCGAGCTTTTTAAAGAGTCATCTTAACCTGCCAATAGACAATTTACATACAGCGCTAATTAACGTCATTTTGCAACACGCGCCATCGAAAACCCTCGATGGCCTTAAAATTGGAGCAATACCGTGCCCCGCATAATCAGTAAGATAAATCCTAAAGCTCAAGAGTTTGCAGACAACGCTGCCCATATGCAGACGCAAATAGATGATTTAAATGAAAAAATTTCTTTAATCAAGCAAGGGGGCGGTGAAAAAGCGAATAAACGTCACACCGACCGTGGCAAACTATTACCCAGAGAGCGCATTAACGCATTACTGGACGCGGGTTCACCTTTTTTAGAGATATCACAACTTGCAGCCTGGGAAGTGTACGACGATTACGTCCCCAGCGCAGGTGTGATAGCCGGTATCGGTAGGGTCTCAGGTGTGGAATGCATGATAGTAGCAAACGATGCCACCGTTAAAGGCGGCACCTACTATCCTCTGACAGTAAAAAAACACTTACGCGCTCAGACCATCGCCCAGCAAAACAACCTGCCTTGTATTTATTTGGTGGACTCAGGCGGTGCTAATTTGCCCCGTCAAGACGAAGTATTCCCTGACCGGGAGCATTTTGGTCGTATCTTTTTCAATCAAGCCACCATGTCAGCGCAAAACATACCACAAATCGCCGTGGTGATGGGAAGCTGCACCGCAGGCGGTGCATATGTACCGGCCATGGCTGACGAATCAATTATCGTTAAAAATCAAGGAACTATATTCCTTGGAGGCCCGCCTCTTGTTAAAGCTGCTACGGGAGAAGTGGTCAGTGCCGAAGAGTTAGGCGGTGGTGACGTTCACTGCCGCACTTCTGGCGTGGTTGATCATTTAGCCAATAATGACCAACACGCCTTACATATCGCTCGAGACGCGGTGGCACGATTAAATCGCACCAAGCCATTGGCACTAGATGTAAAACCCAGCGTAGAACCGTCATACCCTAAAGAAGATATATATGGGATCATTCCTAAAGACACCCGTCAGCCCTACGACGTGCGCGAAGTTATTGCACGGGTAGTAGATGGTTCTGAATTCGATGAATTTAAAGCATTATATGGCAGTACTCTGATTTGTGGATTTGCTCGTATCTTCGGCTATCCAGTCGGTATTGTTGCGAACAATGGAATTCTATTCAGTGAATCAGCACAAAAAGGCGCCCACTTCATCGAGCTGTGTGCACAGCGCAAAATCCCCCTCGTTTTCTTACAAAATATCACCGGGTTTATGGTTGGTAAACAATATGAAGCAGGCGGGATAGCTAAACACGGCGCAAAAATGGTGACCGCAGTAGCCTGCGCTAATGTACCTAAGTTTACAGTTTTAATTGGTGGTAGTTTCGGTGCGGGCAACTATGGCATGTGTGGACGCGCCTACGACCCACGCTTTATGTTTATGTGGCCAAACGCTCGCATATCCGTAATGGGTGGTGAACAAGCTGCAGGAGTACTATCTCAAGTAAAGCGTGAGCAACGCCAGCGAGCAGGCGAGACCTGGAGCGACGAAGAAGAAAAGTCCTTTAAACAACCGATCATTGATACCTACGAACACCAAGGCCACCCTTACTACGCATCAGCGCGCCTTTGGGATGACGGGGTCATTGATCCTGCGGATACGCGCATGGTTTTAGGACTTTCTATTTCAGCCAGCTTGAATAAACCAATTGAGGACACCCAGTTTGGGGTGTTCAGAATGTAAGGAGGCACTAAATATGGATAACCCTATAGACCCAAATACCACACCGACAGCACAGCATATCACCTGTGAAATTGACGAACGTGGTGTCGCTACCGTTACCCTTAATCGCCCTGAAGTGCACAATGCCTTCGACGATATTTTAATTGCTGATTTAACCCGAGTATTCACCCAACTTGGCAATAACCAAACAGTACGCGCTGTCATACTTGCTGCAACCGGAAAAAGCTTTTGTGCTGGCGCTGATCTAAATTGGATGAAGCGCATGGCAAGCTATTCTTATGAACAAAACCTCAATGATGCTAATAATTTAGCCAAGATGCTATACACATTAAATACGCTTCCCAAACCAACTATTGCCAGAGTGCAAGGTGCAGCTTTTGGCGGAGCAGTAGGATTAGTCGCCTGCTGTGATATGGCTGTGGGTAGTAAACTAAGTAAATTCTGTTTAAGCGAAGTGAAATTGGGCTTGATACCCGCGACCATCAGTCCTTATGTCATACAGGCCATTGGTGAGCGAAACTCCAGGCGTTACTTCACCACCGCAGAAGTGTTTTCTTCACGCCGTGCTAGGCGCATAGGTTTACTCAGTGAGGCGGTGACTGAAGAAGAACTCGATGTCACCATCGAAGGTCTGTTGGAACATATCCTTAAAAACGGGCCCTGCGCAGTATCTGCAGCAAAAAAACTGGTGTTTGATGTGGCAAACCGTATTCCAGATGAAGCGCTAAGACATACAACGAGCGAGCTTATCGCTAATACACGGGTATCTGCAGAAGGCCAAGAGGGTCTGAGTGCCTTTTTACAAAAACGTCGACCTAATTGGTATCTCTCATGATTAAAAAACTACTCATTGCCAACCGTGGCGAAATTTGTTGTCGCATTATCAACACAGCAAAACGCATGGGCATAAAGACAGTTGCCTTATACTCAGACGCCGATCGTCATGCACTGCATGTCAAAATGGCAGATGAAGCAATTCATATCGGCCCTTCACCATCAAATCAGAGTTACCTGAAAATTGATAAGGTACTGGCGGCGGCGAAAGCAACGGGTGCGGATGCAATCCACCCCGGTTATGGATTTTTATCAGAGAACGCTGCCTTCGCTCAAGCATGTTCAGATAACGAGATTATTTTTGTCGGCCCACCTATTAAGGCTATCGAGGCGATGGGCTCGAAATCTGCAGCTAAGTATATTATGCAACAAGCAAATGTACCTTTAGTGCCCGGTTATCACGGCGAAGACCAATCCCCCGCGCTCATCAAACAGCACGCTGACGACATGGGCTATCCAGTACTGCTTAAAGCGGCTGCTGGCGGCGGCGGCAAGGGTATGCGTCAAGTATGGAGTGCTGAAGAATTTGATGATGCATTAGCGGCAGCCAAACGTGAGGCTATGTCGAGCTTTAATGACGATATCATGCTAGTTGAAAAATACCTGACCCAACCACGTCACGTTGAAGTTCAAGTGTTTTGCGATCATCACGGTAACGGCGTGCATCTATTTGAGCGCGACTGCTCAGTGCAACGGCGTCACCAAAAGGTGGTCGAAGAGGCTCCGGCTTTCAAAATGAGCCCTGCACTTCGCTCGGCCATGGGCGATGCGGCCCTCAAAGCAGCAAAAGCAATCAACTATGTGGGAGCCGGTACCGTTGAATTCTTACTTGATACAGATGGTGCATTCTATTTCATGGAAATGAATACCCGCTTACAAGTAGAGCACCCCGTCAGCGAAATGATCTCAGGGCAAGATTTAGTGGAGTGGCAATTACGCGTTGCCGCCAATGAAACCTTACCCAAAAGCCAAGATGAATTACACATTAACGGTCACGCGTTTGAAGCACGTATCTACGCTGAAGACCCAGACAATGAATTTTTGCCCGCGACAGGCACGCTACATTTATTGGAAACACCCCAAGAGTCTAAGCATGTGCGAATCGACAGTGGTGTTGTGCAAGGCGATGAAGTTTCCGTCTATTACGACCCTATGATTGCTAAGTTGATCGTGTGGGATACCGATAGGGAGCGCGCGTTAGCTCGTCTTAGTCAATCTTTAGGGGAATACCGTATTGACGGCGTTACAACCAATATTCCGTTTTTACGCCGTTTAATTGATACGCAAGCATTTAAAGATGAAGAGATCGACACCAGCTTTATCGAGAAACACCACGAACTTATTTTCCAACAAAGCAACCCAAATAATACCAATCAGTTATTAAATCTTGCCATGTATTTATCATTGGCAGAAAAGCCACTGACCTCAGTAAATAACCAAGACAGCCAATCCCCTTGGGATCTTATTAGTGATTGGCGCGCTAATGACACCTATCTTAACCGCTACTTTATTCAGCTCAACAATCAAGAGCATGAAATCGCAGTACAAAGACTCAAGGTTGATAATCGAGCATCAACACCCAGTGGTACTTTCGTTATCGCCCTAGCGGGTGAGTCTTATCAGTGTGAAGGGCAATTGTCAGGTAATCGTCTACTTGCTACGGTCAATGGGCACAGCGAAAGCGTCACCATCAACCAAATACAGCACGACTATGCGTTATTTCACAGCCAAGGTATGACTAAATTTATCCATATACAAAAGGATCTTGGGGTAACTGACGATAACGAGCAACATGGAGCGTTTGTTGCGCCTATGAATGGCACAGTGGTAGCGCTTTTAGTGGAACCACAACAAGCGGTTAAAAAAGGACAAACGTTGATGATCATGGAAGCCATGAAAATGGAACATGCCATTAAAGCGACACAAAACGGTTTGGTCGAAGAGTTCTATTACCAAGCTGGTGAGCTGGTAGACGGTGGTGTAGCTTTACTAGACTTCGTCCCTAGCGAGGACCAATCCCTATGAACAGTAGTCTACCAAGCCACGTTAAGATAGTCGAAGTGGGTCCAAGAGACGGCTTACAAAACGAAAAACAAAGTATCGACTTAGCAACCAAGGTTTGTTTGGTTGAGGAGTTAGCCCAAGCCGGATTAACCGTGATTGAAACCGGTAGTTTCGTATCTCCGAAATGGGTGCCACAAATGGCAGACTCCGCCCAAGTATTTGCGGCTATCAAGCGCAAAGCGGGGGTCAGTTACAGCGCATTGACGCCAAATATTAAGGGGTTTGAAGCTGCCATGTTGGCCAGTGCCGACGAGGTGGCTATTTTTGGCTCAGCCTCTGAAGCCTTTTCACAGAAAAATATTAATTGTTCGATAACGGAAAGTTTAGCTCGTTTCGAACCCGTTATCGCGGCGGCGAAAGCACATGACATCAAAGTTCGAGGTTACGTTTCCTGTGTCCTAGGTTGCCCGTATGAGGGTGATGTAGATCCTCAAAACGTGGCGCGAGTGGCTAAGACGTTATTCGACATGGGATGTTATGAAACTTCCTTAGGCGATACCATAGGCGTAGGTACTCCTATTGCGACGCAAACCATGCTGCAAGCCGTATTAGCCGTTGTGCCTAAATCAGCGGTTGCGGTGCACTTTCACGATACCTACGGCCAAGCTCTAGCAAATATTCTGGTGGCGTTACAGCATGGTATTGGCATAGTGGATAGTGCAGTGGCTGGTTTAGGTGGATGTCCATACGCCAAAGGCGCATCAGGTAACGTGGCAACCGAAGACGTAGTGTATATGCTCAACGGAATGGGCATTGCAAGTGGAGTTGATTTGACCTTGTTGGCTCGAGCAGGACGTCATGTATGTGAAAAACTCGGTATTACGTCAGCCTCTAAAGTTGCCGGTGTCTTAGCGAAAAGCCTCTAAGATAACGTCTGTTTGTGTTCACTTATGGGCTAATGCAATAACGAGTCATTTAATGTGATGCTTGAATGATTTGCTGCACAAGCCACCACTTGGCCTGAGCTTTATCAGGGAAAAAACGATAATTTTCCCCTGCTTCGTCGAGTAGCTGGCCTATATGGCGTTTCGAAAACTCAGGGGTATTTGATTGGTCGACAACCATAGCGGTGGCCACTCGGCCTAGGGCTTTTTGTGCCCTTACCGCTTTAGATAAAAAAGCCGCCGCATCTGGCACATATATAGGATCGCCATGTAGAACAACCAATGCCCCCCAAGGTTTACCACTGAGTAACGCTAATAATGGCGCCATGTGCGTTTCTGACTCAACAACGGATTCCAAATTCCACGGTCCGCTGCCTTCGACTAGTAAAATATTATCATCTATATCAAGCTCTACACTACCATGCGTTGGAAATCGACTCATATACATCCTCAAATCAATGACTTATCGCACCTGCTCACAACCAACATGTTACCCGTGTTGCAAAAAAGAGGGAGTTGGCCCTCGCGTTTCATCTCGTTACTTTGTCAACCAATTGTGATGAAAAGACCAAAGAATGGTCAAGCTTTTACATCCGCTGAAACTCAGCTTCGGATATAACCTTGAGGTTCTCTAAGCCCATTTGTAGGTCTTCCCCGATCATGCGATCCATGAAAAAGGCAACATAATGCAAAAAAGGATTACCCCCAACATCACCGTAGTCATGCCAAATTACCACCGTTTCACCTTCTTTGTCTCGCAAGGTAATTTCCCCTGTGGATCCCATCCCCATATCAGGGAAAGTTAAGGTATAAATAAAACGCTGATCTTTTTCAATCGCAACGACTTCCATTTCACCGTCGCCTTGCGTTTCACTTTGCCAACTCGACTTCATACCCACAGCCGACTCAGGCCCCGCATAAGAGACCTGCATGTTAGGGTCGCGTTTAAACCACACGCCCCAATTTTGCCATTGACGCAAGTCTTTCACATGATTAAAAATAATATCGGCAGGTGCGTCGATTCGAATAGTACGTACTACCTTAAACTCCGAAGGCAAAATCCAGCCTACCAAAATAAAAAACAACAATACTGCAACAACCCCTAACCCTATCTTTTTAAACATCATCCAGCTCCTAGATCAACAATACGAAGTTTTATAACATTTATTTAACAATTTACATAATTTACCGTCAAAAACTGCTGCCGAATTGAACAAAAAAATTTATATTAATCAAAAATATGCCATAGATTAACAGTACAAAGCGAGAAGAAAAACAACCTATTTACTGAAATCCCTAAAAACACCCAATCGCTTTCAAATTGGTGAAGTCTGGCGATAAAATAGCCCATATTAACGGCAGATTTATCCCATAATTGAAAATCAATTTTTTAACTGATAACAATTAAGTTATAAATATGTAAAAAACGCATGTTAAATCAGGTAGAAGCAAATTGAATTTACAGCGAGCCCGTGACACACTGGCCTTCACAGTTATCTGAAACCGCTCAGATGAGGTTGCAAATAACTGTGTTTCCTGCGCAATGAGAACGTCAAAAAAAATCGAATAAGAATGGAGTCAATTGTTATGCCCAATCCAAGTCCACGTTATATTAGCAACCTGACCCGCGAGACCTACGCCTTAATTTTAGCTGGCGGTAGAGGGTCACGTCTTCACGAATTGACCGACTGGCGGGCTAAGCCTGCTTTGTATTTTGGGGGGAAATTTCGAATTATCGACTTTCCACTATCGAACTGTGTAAATTCAGGGATTAAACGTATTGGCGTCGTGACCCAGTATAAATCCCATTCGTTAATTCGCCACCTTGTTAGAGGCTGGGGGCACTTTAGGAAAGAGTTAGGAGAGTCTGTAGAAATTTTACCCGCATCTCAGCGTTCTTCCGATAATTGGTACGAGGGTACGGCGGATGCTGTGTTCCAAAATATCGATATTATTCGTGATGAAATACCTAAGTACGTTATGATTTTATCTGGTGACCATATTTACAGCATGGATTATGCGAATATTCTTGCACACCACGTAGAGTCAGGCGCTAAGATGACTGTCAGCTGTATGCCCGTCCCTATTGAGGAAGCAGCCGGCCAGTTTGGTGTGATGTCAGTAGACGAAAACTACCGAATTTTGGGCTTCGAAGAAAAGCCTGAGCACCCCACTCCACTGCCGAATGATCCAACTAAATGCCTTGCCTCTATGGGTAATTATATTTTTGATACCGACTTCTTATTCGAGCATCTGAAACGTGATTCGGAAAATGAAGGGTCCGAACGAGACTTCGGTAAAGACATTATTCCCTCGATTATAAAGGACCACCCCGTATACGCTTACCCTTTCGCAAACGAAGACGGTGAAGTTTCTTACTGGCGTGATGTGGGTACATTAGATTCATTTTGGTTAGCGAATATGGAGTTAGTCTCGCCCTCTCCGCCACTTAATTTATATGATAAAAAATGGCCTATATGGACGTATCAAGAACAGTTACCGCCAGCAAAATTTGTGTGGGAAGAATATAATCGCTGTGGCGCTGCGATCGACTCTGTCGTTAGCGGAGGCTGTATCATTTCAGGCGCCACGGTACGCAAGAGTTTGTGCTTCTCAAACGTACATGTACATTCATTCAGTGAAGTAGAAGAGTCCGTGTTATTGCCTGATGTGGAAGTTATGCGAAATTGCCGGATAAAGAAAGCAATCATCGACCGTGGTTGTATTATTCCTGAAGGTACGATTATTGGGCATGATCACGCAGCAGATAAAGCGCGAGGCTTTAGAGTCACCGACAAAGGAGTGGTGTTAGTCACCCGTAAAATGCTCGGTTTAAAAGTCGGCATTTAACCTTTTAGAAAATCAAAAAAACCAGACGCTGTCTGGTTTTTTTATGGGTCGATTTCATAACTGCGTTTTATTATTTCCTGCGCCACCCCTCAATCGTTTGATTGATAAGCGCAGCGGTTTCAATGGGGGACTCTAGAGGAAACATATGTCCGCCTCCTGCAAATACTTTATGCTCTAAGCGATTAGCACGAATAAAAGGCCGTATACGACGCTCAGTGCAGACCATAGTATGTTCCCCAGTCACCAATAATGCCGGACACGTTAACTTACCGTAATAACGCGGAATGTCATGGGGAACGTTACGAAAAATATTAGCTTCCACCTCCGGTTTAAAATTCAAATGTATCTTGTCATCCACTATCTCGGTGACGCTACTGACGTAGTCTGCTATACACTCTTTATCCATGGTTTTGAATAAGGCTCGGGCTTGAAAGTAGGCGACTAAATCTTGATCTTTGTCCCAACGCCGACAGCGATTTACTGTTTTGCCCGCCGGGGTTAATTTATCGATCAGTGATGTGCCTTTAGCCCCCCCAAAAAATAGTCGGGTCAGACCGGTCACCATAGGTGGGTCAAGCATGATCAAACCACTGAACAAATCTGGTCGAGTACAGACTGCCATATAAGAGACAACACCACCAAACGAATGTCCTACAGCATAAACTGGCTTACGCTGGGTAGATTCAATATGTTCGATTAACTCCTGGGTTTGGTTACGCCAATTTTTTGAAATTGGGAATCGGTTGGAGTGACCAAATTTTTCTAACGCAAAGAGATCATATTCATCATTTAACTCGCCAAATAACTTACGGTAACTCCCCGCAGGAAAACCATTTGCATGGGCGAAATGCACATGTACGCTGTTATTTTCTTCCAACCTAATGTTCTCCATTTGTACGATTAATTATCCATTACGCTGTTCGGCTGCAGCCCAGTCAGCTGGGATCCTGCGTGCAGTCCAGATAAAGACGATGATTGCCAATACATAGGGAACCGAAACGGCCGATAAGGATAACCGTAATGCCTCTACTTCACCATGCTCTGCAGTTAGGGATTTACTTAAAATACCGATGAAAGTTGGTCCGCCCCCCAAAGCAATGATATTGAGGACAAAAAAGAATAATGCGGTAGACATGGCTCGCACTTTTACCGGTGCGAGTGTTTGAGCTAACGCGAACGATGGGCCTAAATAAAAACCGCTGGTAAAGAGCAATATAGTCAACAGAGCCAGGGACATATTTAAGTCCTGCACTTGTACCGATAAAATATAAGCAGGAACCCCGATTACCAGTCCCAATGCTGGCACCCAACCGTAAGCGCCTTTGTTTGTTTTACCCCATTTGTCCGTTACGGCACCACCAAACCACACACCAAAAGCGTAAGCAGTACCATTAATGATACCGACTTTAATAAGTAAACTGGTTAGATCTAGACCTGGATATGCCCGTAAATAGAAATCTATCATCCATGTAGAAATGGCGTAGCTGCCAAATGATGCGAGTGAAATCGCAATGCACATTCCCCACCAAGAAGGAATGGTTAACAACAATTTAATCGATTGCCAAGACGGCGTTTTGGCGGCCGCAGTATCAAGGTTTCCGCCTCGCTTAGGCTCTTTGACGGTTAATTTCAGTAGTATAGCTAGCAACACCCCAGGTAAACCGACACTTAACAACACCAAACGCCAATTTGCATCACCGCCTTTTAATATGAAGGCAGAAGCAAAAAATGCCAGCATGATCCCAAAAGGGATCCCCAATGAATAAATGGCCAACGCCCCTGCACGCTGTTCCTTTGGATACAGATCGGACAAAATTGAATGCGAAGGTGGGCTCCCACCAGCTTCTCCAATACCCACACCTACACGAGCAAGTGCCAATTGAGTATAAGTCGTCGCCATGCCAGACAGCGCAGTAAAACCACTCCATAAAGTAAGTGAAATGGCCACAATGTTCACCCGACTATAGCGATCGGCTAACCAAGCGATAGGGATCCCGACAAACGTATAAAGTACGGCAAAGTAAATCCCTTTAAGCCAACCTAGTTGCGCATCATTAAGACCTAAATCCGCTTTGATAAATGGCGAAAGAATACCAATAATTTGTCGGTCGATAAAGTTGAAAGCATAAACTAAGGTGAGTATTGTCAGTACATAAGTTCGGTACGGCTTACTTACCTGATTAAAATCTTCCTGCGCAGTGACAAGAGTATCGCTCGTGGTCACGGTCATTGATCTTCCCTTTAATTTAACTGTCTACGGTATTTCGCCAGCTCCATACTAATCTTGTCAGTGTCTAAATAACAAGCGATTTTGTAGCCACCATGTAAAATTAATGTAAACATAACAAACACTTATATACACAAATAACAGGGACAAATTGTTATATTGATTACCTAGAGTGTTAGAATTTTTCCGTGGTAAAATAATGAAAAGACATCAGACCAGTTCGCAAATACGCGGACCCTACATGAGTAAGTGGATTTATGCACATAGATGACCTTATCGAAGCAACGAATCACTATATCAATAGTGATAATCAAGATCGACCGCAACTCAGTATCCCAAAAGAGTGGGCTCAGGGCCGTACAGCATACGGTGGGCTGACGGGCGCATTAGTTTATAGCGCAATACGTGAGAAAGTCAGCAACGACAGAGTACTCCGCTCATTTAGCTGTAACTTTGTCGGCCCAGTGACCACTGAAACGCCATTCGATATTGAAGTCGATATATTGCGCCAGGGTAAAAATGTCACTCAGGTTACGGGCAAAGCTATCCAAGATGGCAATGTATGCGTCATGGTACAAGCCGCTTTCGGAGTGTCGAGGGAATCTAAAATTAACCTGCGTAATACCGACCGACATGCAATGCGAGCGCCTACTAAAGCTGATTTTTTGCCCCAGATCCCAAAAATAACCCCTAAATTTTTGCGTCATATTGATCTCGCGCGTCAAGGGGGAGGTTTGCCTTTTACAGGCAGTAAAGAAAGTGAAATTGATGGATGGATGCGTTTTACTGATCCACCTAAAGCCTTAACAGATGCACATTTAATCGCCTTGATCGACGGTTGGCCACCCGCTACGCTACAAATGCTCAAGTGGCCAGCACCTGCCAGTACCATGAGCTGGAACATAGAATTTGTTTATCCCCATTTTGGCTTTTCGCCTGAAGAATGGTTTGCCTACCAGGTACGTACACGACAAGCCACAGACGGTTATGCACAAACTGAAGCAAATATATGGGACTCAAAAGGACAGTTGATTGCTATTAGTCGGCAAACGATAGCAGTATTTGATTAATAGTCACGAAGAACAAATCTGTCAGAAAGGTTAATCGCCGCTCAGATTATTAATTGATGCGGCTTGTTCTATCGCTTTATTACCTAGATACAATAATCAGTAAATACTAAATGTTGATGGGCTAAAAATCGCTAATGTGCTGATTAACTGCATATTGGTAAAATCTAACGCCGCTTCTAAATCTTCTTCATCTAATTTTAGTATTTCATATTGCTGGGAATCGATATTGTCTAGGTGGCTATATATTTCACCATAGACATTATTCAGCGCTAGATTAGCAGCCAGTTGAAGGACCTTTTCTTCATGACTTTGCGCCTTGTGCAGTGCTGCATGTTGATGGGCGATAGGTCCATATATTTCACTGGGGATCCCCCACAATTTCAATAATTCAGCGCTGATTTCAGCATAGGTCGTGCCTAAATGTTGTGTTTGCAAGGTAACTGGGCAACTTTGCGCGGTAAAAGAACTGCATTTAGCAGCAGTATCAGGTTCTAGCTGCAGTACAGCTAACTCACCTATGTTGTGCAATAAGCCACACACAAACATCTTGTCAGGATTTTTAGCTGATGTTTCTTGAGCGATGTATTTGGCTAATAAGCCACAGCTGACCCCTAGCTCCCAAAATACACTGAAATCAATGTTACTCTCATTCATATCTTTAAAAGCGTGTGATATACCGTAGGCGAGCACTAAATCGTATACTGAGTCAGTACCTATAACTTGAATGGCTTTATTAACCGTGGTTATCACAGTCGGAAATTTATATAGGGCACTGTTGGCAATCTTAAGAATTTGCGCCGCCACAGCCGGATCGTAATTAATCACCTCTGCCACTTCATTTATCGACGTGCTGCCATCATCAATAAGCTGCTTAATTTTTGTGACTGAATCAGGTAAAACGAATAAATCGCCTGCTTTCTCGGCATATTCAAGAGCATTCATACGCACACATATCCTTAAATCGATTGTGAAGTAGTGTAATCCATCGCATTCACAGTGTTCAATAACATAACCCAATATCGAAAATGCAATGATGAAAAGAAAAGAATAGTCATCGGGTAAATTTTATTCCATATAAAAATAGCTTTAACCTAGCATTTCAATCGCCGCAAAAAAAGGCTCACGTAAGTTATACCAATACATTACGCAATATTGTCAGGGAATACTATTAGTTCACAATATACTGAGCAAATATGCGGGTAAAAAATATGGATCACCACATGGATATATCCGTAAATTTAATTATTAATTTTCTTTGTTTTAGGCAAACAAAAAGATAACAAAATAAAAATTAACAGCGGGATAACAGTGTATTTCGAAATATATAGCAGGCTAAACTTTAGAATAAAATAGGATGGAATAAAAATTGGATAATTTGATTAGATGGTGGGTCGTGCTGGATTCGAACCAGCGACCAATTGATTAAAAGTCAACTGCTCTACCAACTGAGCTAACGACCCATCAAATTAAATCTAACTGCAAATCAATTAAGTAAAATATATACCTTCCTTGCTCTGCATCCCGTCTCTCTGTGACGAGGCGGCATATAATACTGAATTCGAAACTTCATGCAACCTTAAATTAAGCTTTATTTTCATAATTCGTATCGTTTGCTTGAAAAGCATACAAAACAGGGGTTTCAAGGTTATTTTTTAAACTAAAGTGCCATGCCTAATTCAGTAAAACATGTTGAGCCGTTAATTATTTAACGGCATTTAATTTTATTTCAGCCAATTTTCTCGCCGAAGACGTTGGATATTCAGCGACAACTTTTTTCCACAATTGCTCTGCCCGCGCAATATTTGAGCGCTCTTGCTCACAAATACCCAACTTTAACATTGCGTCGGCCCGCTTAGACGAATCAGGAAATTGATTCATCAAAGTTTCAAACTGACTCGCGGCCGCGGTCCAATCCTGTTTATTAAACAATAACTGACCTAACCAATAATGTGCGTTAGACGCATAACTAGAATTGGGAAAGTTTTGTAAGAAAGACTGAAATTCGGGGATCGCCTCGTCATACAGTTTATCTTTGAGGATCAGATTCACCGCTTTATCGTAGGCTTGATCTTCATTAAGTGTCGTTTGGTGCGATGGCTGATCTCGTTCACTATCCTGAGAAGACGCCTCAGTCCCTCCTGACGGAGCTTGAGTCATCACAGCAGCAATACGCTTGTCTATTTCCAAATACAACTCTCGCTGGCGTTCTAAGATGCGCTCTAGCTGATAATTGTGCTTTTCAATACTGCCTTTAAGTTCGTTTACTTCACCTTGCAGCAAATCGAGCTGTTGTTGAACTCGATGCTGTTGCTCAGTGCGATTATTAAAAAGACGTTCTAAGGTAGTTAAACGTGACTCGGTACCGCCACTGCTTACATCTGCCACAGGCGCAGGAGCCGCATTAACTGCGGCTCCAAATATCGCTGACAGAGTAAGCGCAATTATGCGTTTATTCATAAATCCAACTTTTATTGATATACCAGAACACCACGACGGTTTTCAGCAAATGCAGCTGCGGTGCCAGAGGTATCGATTGGCTTTTCTTCTCCGTAAGAAACCACTGACAGTTGTGATGCACTCACACCAGCATTCATCAAATAGGTCTCGACAGATTTGGCACGACGCTCGCCTAGGGCAATATTATACTCAGGCGTACCACGTTTGTCACAATGTCCTTCAATGACCATAGATTGCCTTGGGTTTTTAACCAAAAACGCTGCGTGCTGATCAAGCAAAGAGTAGTATTTTGAACTTACGCTAGAGCGGTCAAAATCAAAATATACAAGCTGGTCATCCATCAATGCACTTAATTCTTTTTGCATGACTTCTTCAGGAGATAACATTGGCTTCATATTACCAGCTTGCACCTTTGCCTCTTCTGCTTGGCGATCGGCTTCAGCTTGGGCAGCAGCAACGCGGTTGCTCTCTGCAGCTAATTCGTCTTCGCTAGGGCCAGATGAACAAGCAACCATTGTCACAATTGGAAGTGCAAGTGTGATGCCTTTGAATATTTTGTTAAGTTGCATTTTCTAATTCCTTATTATTATCAAAGTGTTAAATAGCTTGTGAAATAAGTTACAACAAAAATGGTGACCAGCTAGGCGACTTCACCTGGCCATCTGAAGCCGGTAAACGTGCTTTAAAGCGACCATCTAAGGAAACCAAAGATAAAACTTGCTTGCCTTGATGTAACGTACTGTAAATAATCATACTTCCATTTGGTGCAATACTCGGGGATTCGTCCAAATAGGTTTTGGTTAATACCTGAATATTTCCATTCTCTAAATCTTGAGCCGCAATATGATAATCGCCTCTTGAGCGGTTAACCATCACCATGCGACTGCCATCTGGGGTGATTGTGCCCCCAAGGTTCATATCTCCGTCAAACGTAAGCCTTCTGACGTTGTTAGACGCTAAATCTACGCGATATATTTGAGGTTTACCACCCCGTTCAGAACTAAATATCAAGCTCTTTCCGTCCGGTGTCCAGCTCGGTTCTGTATCAATTGCACGGTTACGAGTAATGCGCTCCAAGCGTTTAGATGCGAGATCCATTACGTAAATTTCTGGGTTGCCATCTTTAGAAAGTACCATGGCCAGCTTTTTACCATTAGGCGAAAATATTGGCGCACTATTGATGCCAGGGAAATCCGTCATCTGGGTACGACTCATGTTATATAAGTCTTGGATGTAAATTTGCGAACGCTTGTTCTCAAATGTCACGTAGGCAAGTTTGGTTCCATCCGGTGACCATGAAGGCGACATCAAGGGTTCTTTTGAACGCAACAGCATAGTTTCATTTACCCCGTCATAATCCGCCACAACTAACTGATAAGGAAACTCAGTCGTTTTTCGGTCGCGGACCACGACATATGCAATGCGGGTCATAAACGCACCCTTTTCGCCGGTCAATTTTTCGTACACTACATCGCTAATACGATGTGCATACTGTCTAAACCCTTGAGTGGTAATGACAGACTGACGACTATCTAAAATATGGTCGTTACTATTAGTCAGTTTCCCACCACTTAACGCCTGGGCTTTACCGCCCGTAACCTGACCTCGAATAGCATCAATTAAGGTAAAACTAACGCGATATTTGTCCGCGCCTTCAGGAGTGACAGAGCCAATGACTATCGCTTCCGCACCTGTCGCTGCCCAGGCGCTATAATCTAATTCACTATCAGTGTGCGGCTCGCCAGGCATACTCGATGTGTCAATGGGATTAAATTTTCCGCTACGTAACAAATCGCCACTAATCACTTCAGCCAGACGTTCAGGCATTTGACCTGGACCATTCCATTTAAAAGGCACAATCGCAATAGGACGCGCGGAGTCCGTGCCTTCGGTGATCACGATTTCTAAACTAGCTTGACTCGATGCACTAAGCAACAAGGTCAGTAGGGTAACAATACGAGTAGTGATTTTTGTCATTATAATTCGGGCTCTACAGTTAAATTAATATCTCGGAGTTTTTCATACACATCAGCTTCCTTAGATACCGGAAGGGTACCCGCTTTGAACACAGCAGATTTAGCCGCTCTGCATAAAATAGGATCTCCCCGTAATTCTTTCACCTGAATAACTAATCCAGACGATGCCAAACGAACGTTCAATTGACAGGATTTCCCCTTCATTGAATTATCAACAATCAACTGACGTTGGATAGCCTGATGGATCAACGCCTGATATTTTTGTACTTCAGTTAACACTTGTTTACTTCGTCGCTGTTGGCGCACCGCTTGTTCAGCTACCAGTTGATCTTGCAACGCTCTTTCCTGACGTGCCTTTTCAGCGGCCTCTGCTTTTTTACGTTGCGCTTCTTTGAGAGCTTTTTCTTCCTTTTCACGGGCAGCTTTGGCCCTTTCTGCCTGCTCTTCCGCTTTCTTCTGTTCCAGCTCTTTGCGCTTGCGTTCAGCTTCAGCCGTTTTTGCTTTGGCTTTCTCTCGTTCCTGTTTTTTCCGTGCAGCGATCGCTGCTTGCTCTGCTTGTTTGCGCTCTTCACGTTGACGCTTAGTGCGCTGCTCTATTTCTACCGCTTCTTGTTCTTGCTGTTGGCGTTTTTGCTCGGCATCACGGGCCCGGCGCTCTAACGCCGCAATACGGTCTTCCTCAGCTTTTTGCTGCTGCACTTTTTTGTTTTCAATGCGCTTAACTTGTTCATCTACCGCATTGGCATCCACCGCGACCGCTTCAATAATAGGTTGCGACAGCGCCATGTCAGTACTTTCTTGGGGTAATTTGAAATCCATACCCGCAAAAATTAACCCGCCAAAAACGAGGTGCAAACTCACAGATTTTATCAAGGCTATCGGCATTTTTTTCATATATCGTTTATGCCTAATTCTCTGGTGGGTCAGTCATCAAACCGACAGATGGAGCACCGGCGCGTTGCAACAACACCATAAGTTGCACGATATTGCTGTACGGCACAGCACCATCACCTTTGACCACAACAGGCGTTTGCGGCTCTATGCGTAAATGTGCAGCCACTAATGTAGCGACATCCACAGCAGACATAGCTTGCTCTTGGTCCTCAGCAATATTCAGAAAATAATTTCCCTGAGCATCAACCGATGCAATAAGTGGAGGTTTACTGTCATCTTGCAGCGGCTGAGCTTCAGCCTTAGGTAAGTCAACCTTTACCCCTTGGGTAACAAGCGGTGCTGTTACCATAAAAATAATCAGCAATACCAACATGACGTCGATATAAGGTACAACGTTAATTTCGGATACCGGACGACGGCGTTTTCTTACATACATAATAATTGCCTGTTTACCCTTGGGGCTGTCCGCTAGACATAGACGAATCAGGTTTTGAGACTAGCGCCTGACGATGCAAGATACTGGAAAACTCTTCCATGAAATTACCGTAATTGTTCTCTAACTTTTCCACTTGATGGCTAAAGCGGTTATAACCGATAACAGCTGGGATCGCGGCAAATAAGCCCATAGCAGTAGCAATCAAAGCCTCTGCGATACCCGGTGCCACCATAGCCAGTGTTGCCTGTTGTACTTCACCCAATGCGATAAAGGCATTCATGATCCCCCAGACTGTTCCGAATAAACCGATATACGGACTGATGGAGCCAACGGTGGCTAAAAAAGGCAAGCGACTCTCTAGCTCATCAATTTCACGGGACAAGGAAACGCGCATGGCGCGATAAGTACCGTCCATTATGGCTTCAGAAGGAGTAGATGACGACTTGCGTAAACGCACGAACTCTTTAAAACCCGCACAAAACAAGCTGGCCATGCCTTGCACTGACTGGCGAGCGACTAATTCTTGATATAAGCGATTAAGGTCAACACCTGACCAAAACTTATCTTCGAATTTTTTCATTTCGCTTTTCGCGCGACTCAGCGCTCGTGAGCGTTGAAAAATGAATGTCCAAGATGCGACCGACGCCGCTAGTAACAACAACATCACTAACTGTACTAATAAGCTAGCTTGCCAAAATAAACCAAATATTGATAACTCAGACGACACGCGTGAATTCCTTTAAAATAAATACCGGAATGGCCAATGGCTTCATAATACGAAGATCCACACAAGCCACCCTAATTAATGCACTGACCAAACGTTTACCACTTGGACTTATTATTGTTTGCTTGAACATCAAACTAGCCCGCTTCAATTCTACTATTTCAGTTTGAATACTCAATAGATCATTAAAGCGAGCCGGCGCATGATTGTCCATTTCGACTCGTTTGACGACAAAACCCACAGATCGTTCCAACAAGTCATCTTGTTCAATCCCTAAAGCACGTAACCACTCTGTTCGTGCCCGTTCGAGAAACTTCAAATAGTTTGCGTAATAAACAATTCCCCCCGCATCAGTGTCCTCGTAATAGACCCTAATGTTGTGCGCAAATATTTGTGACATGGGAGTAAACCTTCTATATGACCTTGCATCACCACACGACAACAAGTCGATTAATTCAATGACGCATAACTATGCAATTACAACCTTGCGCAACATCACATTGCGACTAAATAATATATTTTAAATTCAGTTAGTTACAAAATAACTCAATGACATTAGCATGGGTTGTAAACATCTTGCAAACAACGGCATTGCATAGATATTCACGATATTTGCACAAAGCTATCATCAAATTTAAATTTCAACAAAAAAAATAATAGATTAAATAATAGGCAGCACAAATAACCATTTGTTTTTTAAGGAAAAAACATCTTTTTACAGTCATTAACATGTTGTAAACAAATAAAGATGCTTGTAAACACATTAGTTTTACTAATGCAAAACCTCTAATTTTTCTCAATTGTGGATCTCATCTGCAAGGCTATAATGACCTTGTTTTCTCGATTAGCAACTTTCCAACCGGTTGTTAATCAGATGCTGATGTCGACTCCCTGTTGACTGACATGTTCCCTGGAATTTTATTCCATTCAACTTTATTTGTTGCTTTGCCCGCATTTTATGCGGGCTTTTTTTTAACTAAAATTAATCACGATCAGCATATGTCTCAAATACAAGCAGCCACATCAGAAACGTAACGCAGAGCGAATACTAGGTCTCGAGGTTTAAGTTGGATTGTAGTCAAAGCCAAAGTGTAAATATGCTCGCTTAGATACGATACGCCCCCGTGGTGTACGCTGCAAAAATCCCTGCTGAATCAAAAATGGTTCAATGACATCTTCTATGGTGTCTTTCTCTTCACCAATTGCTGCAGCCAAGTTATCAAGCCCTACTGGCCCTCCCATAAATTTATCAATGATGGTGGTCAGCAATTTTCGATCCATGTAATCAAAACCTTCTTTATCTACATCAAGCATATCAAGCGCGGCTGAAGCTACGTCACTGCTAATAACACCGTCCGCTTTAATTTCAGCGTAATCCCTGACTCTGCGCAACAGGCGGTTGCTGATACGCGGTGTGCCACGAGAACGCTTGGCAATTTCGATAGCCCCTTCTGGGTCTAAATCAAGTGCTAAAAAGCTTGCGGAGCGCTTGACGATTTGAGTAAGATCTTTAATATTATAAAACTCTAAGCGCTGCACTATGCCAAACCTGTCGCGTAATGGTGACGTTAATGAACCCGCCCGGGTCGTCGCACCAATTAGGGTAAACGGTGGTAACTCAAGTTTGATAGAACGGGCTGCAGGGCCCTCCCCGATCATGATATCCAGCTGATAATCTTCCATGGCTGGATAAAGTATCTCTTCAACCACGGGGCTTAAACGATGAATTTCATCAATAAATAACACATCATTTTCTTCCAAGTTAGTGAGCAGCGCAGCTAAATCACCTGCTTTTTCAAGCACGGGACCAGAGGTTGTTTTAATGCTCACCCCCATTTCATTGGCGACAATATTAGCCAATGTGGTTTTCCCCAAGCCCGGAGGACCAAAAATCAGCAAATGATCCAGCGCATCACAGCGTTTGCGCGCAGCCTGAATAAAAATATCCATTTGCTCACACACGTGATCTTGCCCAGTGTAGTCCGCTAACATTTTTGGACGAATAGCACGATCGATGACTTCATCTTCGCGAATGGCGGTAGGTTGAATAAGGCGATCGGCTTCTATCATGGGGATAATGTAACTTTTAGTAGTGGTTTTATATACAGTGCGTAGTTTATGAGAGTCGCAGCCGATACTCAAGGGGGATGCAACGACAATTTTTCGCCGTCGCCATCACTTATATCATTGCCCGTAACGATTCACGAATAAGTTCTTCACTGGTAATGTCAGCCACATAGACTGAATTAATCACTTTACTGGCCTGTGGCGCTTTATAACCTAGAGCAAGTAACGCGCTTAGTGCTTCTTCTTTAGCATCATTAGCGGTAATAAAGGTATTTTCAATGTTATTACCTTTGAGCGTAAAGTCATCACTGGTCGTTTGCTGCAAGCTCAGCTTTTTGAAGCGATCGCGCATTTCAATGACCAGCCTCTCGGCGGTTTTTTTACCTACGCCAGGCAATTTAACTAAGGCGCTGATGTCTTCATGAGCAACACATTGCATAAAATGTTGACCCGACATGCCAGATAAGATGGTTAACGCTAATTTAGGCCCAACCCCACTGGCTTTTATGAGTTCGCGAAAAACGGCACGTTCGTTCTTATCCGCAAAACCAAACAATAATTGTGCGTCCTCACGTACTACAAAATGAGTATAGACACAGGCCTCTGCACCAATTTCGGGTAGCTGATAAAAACTGGTCATGGGAATTTGAATTTCATACCCCACACCCGCCACATCAATGAGCACCTCAGGGGGTTGCTTTTCAACGACTGTGCCGCGAATTCTGCCTATCATTTTATCTTATTCCTCGTCTAATAAATTAGCGCAATCGACCGCGTACGGTCTTTTTAACTTGCCCTGACATCTTAATTAAATTCTCTTCTGTGTGACTGTGGCATAAGGCAACCGCCAACGCATCTGCCGCATCGGCCTGAGGTGTGCCTGGTAGCTTTAATATGAAGGTTACCATGTGCTGAACTTGGTTTTTTTGTGCATTACCATTACCCACAACCGATTGCTTGATTTGACGAGCGGAGTATTCAGCTACGTCTAGACCTTGGTTTGTTGCCGCAACTATGGCCGCCCCTCGCGCTTGACCAAGCTTCAATGCTGAGTCTGGGTTTTTTGCCATAAACACTTGTTCAATGGCAAACATAGTGGGCTTATATTGCAGAATTAATTCGCTTACCCCATCAAATATTTGCTGTAAACGTGGTGCCAACGCATCGCCTTGCATGCGAATACAGCCGCTGCCTAGATATTGCTGCTGGCGCCCTACGCGCTGAATTACACCATATCCGGTAATACGGGAGCCAGGATCGATACCAAGAATGATTTCCACGGTTGTAATATACCTGTCTGTTGTAGAGTAAAAAATGCTAATGCATACACCGAGCGATGCACGTTATAAGCTCAGGCTAGTCTGAAAAATCTGGCACGTGTTGAGCGATAGCAGCACGATTAGTATCGGACCATACTTTACTCATCGCTGACGTTTTATCTAACCATCTATAACACAAATGTTCCGTTAACCTAATGTCATCATTTCCGTCAATTTGCACGGAAAATACATGTTCAGTGTTATAAGGCGTATTAGGAGGATAACGATATTGCCATATATCACGGATCGCATATCGGTTGATTTGTTGATGATCGTGCAGCTGATAACCGGCTTGTTGAATATCGATTCCGGTTTCTTCTTTTACTTCTCTCATGGCCGTACTAACGGCTAGTTCACCCTGTTCGAGCGTGCCGGTCACCGATTGCCAAAAATTTGGGTCGTCTTGTCGCTGTAAGATCAAAACTCGACCTCGGCGGTTATAAATAACCACCAAAGCCGACTCAGGACGACGATATATATCGATATTGCCTTGCAGAAAACTTACTCCGAGCTTGACGCTTTATCCTGAGCAATCTGCGTTTTAATTGACAATTCCTTTAGTTGCTCATCATTGGCAAATCCAGGTGCATCCGTAAGTGGACATGCAGCAGTCGTCGTTTTTGGAAACGCCATGACATCGCGAATAGAGGTCGCGCCGGTCATAAGCATAACCAAACGGTCCAAGCCAAATGCTAAACCTGCATGAGGCGGCGCACCGAATTTAAGCGCTTCGAGTAAGAAGCCAAACTTCACTTGGGCTTCTTCATCACTAATCCCTAAGATATTAAAGACCTTAGCTTGCATTTCTTGGTCGTGAATACGAACAGAACCTCCGCCCAACTCGCAGCCATTTAGTACCATGTCATAAGCATTTGACAAGGCGTTGGCTGGATCTGCAGCTAGTTCATCAGCAGTCATATCGCGTGGTGCCGTAAACGGGTGATGTAACGCGTGGAACTGGCCGTCAAATTCTTCAAACATAGGAAAATCTATGACCCAAAGCGGTTTCCACTGGCCTTGAAGCAAATCTAAATCTTCACCTACTTTCAGGCGCAATGCGCCTAAGGCTTCAGTAACAACGGTCGCGTTATCAGCGCCAAACAATAAAATATCTCCGCTTTGTGCTGCCACTCGCGTCAATACTTGTTTAGCCACATCTTCACCTAAGAATTTCAGTATCGGTGATTGTAAGCCATCCACTCCAGCATCGATGTCGTTAACTTTCATCCAAGCCAAACCTTTAGCACCGTAAATACCCACAAATTTGGTGTATTCATCGATTTGCTTGCGAGTCATGCTTGCACCGCCAGGCACGCGGATAACCGCCACGCGGCCTTTTGCGTCGTTAGCTGGACCAGAGAACACTTTGAATTCAACGTTTTTTAAAATATCGGCCACATCCACGAGTTCAAGTGGGTTACGCAAATCGGGTTTATCGCTACCGAAACGGCGCATGGCATCGGCATAGGTCATTTGCGGAAAGACACCCAGATCCACGTCGAGCATTTTCATAAACAAGTTGCGGATCATGCCTTCAGTGATTTCCATTACCTGTTCAGCACTTAAGAAGGTTGTTTCAATATCAATTTGAGTAAATTCAGGCTGACGATCGGCACGTAGATCTTCGTCACGGAAACATTTAACAATTTGGTAATAACGGTCCATCCCAGACATCATTAACAATTGCTTAAACAACTGTGGAGACTGAGGTAAAGCGAAGAACTTGCCCTTATGTGTGCGGCTTGGCACTAAATAATCACGCGCACCTTCAGGTGTGGCTTTGGTTAAAATAGGCGTTTCGATATCTAAAAAGCCATCGCCTTCTAAATAACTGCGCACTGAGCTGGTCACTTTCGCACGAAACTTCAAGCGATCGCTCATTAAAGGACGACGAAGATCAAGGTAGCGATATTTTAAACGCTGCTCTTCAGAGTTTTCTTGATTGCTGTCTAAAGGTAATACCGCCGCTTTATTTAATATCGTTAGGCCTTTACCTAAGATTTCAATTTCACCGGTCCCCATATCTTTATTGACTTGCCCCTGAGGACGGCCGCGCACGAGTCCCTCAATTTGAACACAGAATTCACTGCGTAAACTGCTGGCAGTATTAAACAACTCAGCCAGATCTGGATCATAAACGACTTGTACAATCCCTTCGCGATCACGCAAATCGATGAAAATAACCCCGCCTAAATCTCGACGTCGGTTAACCCAACCGCAAAGTGTGACTGTTTGTCCGATGTGTGATGCATTAATGTTGCCGCAATAATCTGTGCGCATGATGGAAAAAGCCTCTAAACCAAGCTACTAAAATATATGAAAATTAAGGCCGCGTAGTATATACCCAAAGCTGTCGATCCCCAAGAGAACCTAATCGGCAAATTTATGGCTCCCCTCAGATTGACGTATTTTTAGACTCGCGACCCTGAATGCAAAATCAAATAAAGCTTAAGCCGTTTAAAATGTGTTTTCCCCAAAGAAAAAACAACAAAACCTTCGATTAATTAACTATTTTATATATTCGCAGGAGAAATCATCTTGTAGGGCTAAAAGTTTAAACGATTTGGTCGATAATAATATTACGCCCCATTCTATTATCACCCCTAAACAAAAAGCAACGTCCTGAATTAGTTTGACATGCGCTCAACAAAGAACATAAAGACAATTGTAAGACGATACATCACAAATCTTAACTCACTATTTCTAACGGAAAGACTACATGTCGATACAAAGAAAGTTTATTTTTTCAATATTAGGCTTAATAGTTCTATTTGGCGCAATTAGTATTACTGCAACATTCGTTAACGTAACATCTGAAATACATTTAAGAGTAGAGCGAGATACCACTCAGACAAGTGGCGAGATAATAAGCTTGTTAACCGTTATAAACTCCATAATGAGTGATAGAGTTAAAAATAGCATGGCATTGTTGAAACAGCAGGCAAGCGCTCTTGGTCCTCCAAAATTAGGGCCGCTAGTCAGTGTGAAAGGCCGTGAAGTTCCAGACCTTCTATTAGGTCAATCTACGCAGGTAAATGAATTTACTCTGGTTGATAGTGTGACAAACATCATGTCGGGTACTGCTACACTATTTGTAAAAAGCGGAAATGATTATATACGCATATCGACCAATGTGATGAAAGATGAGCAGCGCGCAATCGGTACGAAGCTCTCTCCTACTGGTAACGCAATTAAAAATATTAACCAAGGTAAAGCGTATTACGGCCAAGTAGATATTTTAGGAAAGCCCTATATTACAGGGTATGAACCAATATTTGCTATCAACGGCGATATCATTGGGATTTTGTACGTCGGATATTCGGCAGATCTGAAAGAGTTAGAATCTGCACTTGCAAAGCGGACGATTTTGAACGAAGGCTTCGTCGTTCTTAGGGACGGCAATGGAAACATTCGTCTTCATTCGCAGCATATATCCGAGGATTCCCTCAACGTTATTATTAGTCAAGCTGACGAAACTTGGACACTGACCACCGTGCCTTTCAATGCTTGGGGATACGACATTGTATTAGGGTATTCCAATGATGAAATTTACGACGCTATATTCACTGAAATTACTAATATTTTACTCATAACACTACTGATCGCGGCAGTCATTATCCTTGTTCTTGTTGTGTTGGTTAAGAAAATCGTCGGCGAACCACTGCTGAGATACACCGAAGCGATAGAAGACATTGCTCAAGGAGAAGGAGACCTCACCATTAGGTTCAATTCAACCAAACCAGATGAGTTTGGACGCATGTCAAATGGCTTAGACAGCCTTTTAGACCGCATTCAATTGACAATAAGTGACGTCACTCAATCATCTGCAGAACTGCTAGAGTCGGCGAGAGAGCTGACAGCGATATCGACTCAAGCGAGCGAGCTCGTCATACATCAAACCTCTCAGACCGAACAAGTTGCACAAGCCCTAATAGAAATGAACAACACCGCCCTCTCGCTGGGCGAAAGTGCAAAAAATGCAGAAAATGCAGCTAGAGCCGCAGACGAAGAGGCGCAGGCTAGCTCGACAGAATTAGCATATATTATCGACTCTATTTCACGGCAAGCCGATGAGATAGAAAACTCTGCCGAAGTGGTTAATGAGCTTTCAAATGCCAGTGCTGAGATTACAGGGGTGTTAAAGGTCATCCAAAATATCGCAGAACAAACTAATTTACTTGCTTTGAACGCAGCGATCGAAGCCGCAAGAGCTGGAGAACATGGCAGAGGCTTTGCGGTAGTTGCCGACGAAGTACGCACATTGGCCAGTAGAACACAGAAATCAACGGAAGAGATTAGAGCCATGATAGAACGTTTACATCATGGAGCGAAGCAAACCACGGAGATGATGGCTCAAAATAAAGAAAACTCACTCATAAACGTCGAAAGTACAAAAAAAGCCGGAGTAGCTGTTGATGATGTGTTGCAATCTGTCGCAAAAATTTCAGATTACAACATTCAAATAGCAGGCGCCGTTGAGCAACAAAAGCAAGCATCAGCCGATATCAGTGGACGTGTGACAAACATTCACTCCGCGGGTAATGAAAATGCGGAACATGTCAAAAAGACCAAGCAGGCAAGTGAGAATTTGAGATCAATAGTCGAACGTATGCTAATAAAGTTAAAATATTATAAAGTATAAAAGAGCCAGTTCATCACAGTTTATAAAAAACCAACTCTTAGCTTCACGTGTAAAAAAGACACGATTAAGTTTACGCTGTATAAAGAAATTAACAGTACAATAGGCAGTAGAATATTCAACTTGAATATAGGTATATCATCAGGAAATATGAAGCTAGGGCCTTTGTAGCCTCACACGTCTCAATGTTGCTATGTCCAGAGTCAATATAGGTTGCCCCATTTGGACCCACGATGCATGGTTCGGCAATCTTTATCCTGCTCCTAAAAGTAAAGTCGTCCCACTACAGGCATACAGCCAGTTATTTAACAGCGTCGAATGTAACAGCAGTTTTTATCATCTGCCGAGTGTGGACACCTTGCTTAAATGGCGTGACACCGTAGGACCAAACTTTCGTTTTATTTTAAAAATACCACGCACAATTAGCCATTCCGGACAGCTTGATATCAGCCAAGCGCGGATAGCGGAAACAATGAAAAACTTAGCGCATTTAGGCCCCACTCTTGGAGGCGTTATGCTGCAACTTCCAAAACAGTTTTCCCCCGTTCAGCTCAATCAGCTTGCCGTGTTTCTTAAGTGTATTTCGTCAAATATAACGGTAAGCGTAGAAGTACGTCACATAGCATTTTTCAAAAAAGGGGATGACGAAAAAGCCCTGAATCAGCTCTTAATTGCCCATCAAGCCAATCGGGTAATCATGGACACTCGGGCACTATTCGCCTGTGAACCAGATCAATATGCACCGTCAGTACGTGAACTGTTGCTTGATGTCCAAGGCAAAAAGCCCAAAGTTCCCACACATGTCATTGCTACTGGCAATGCACCGCTAGTGCGCTTTGTCGGCCAGCAAGATATCGCCAAAAGTAGACCGTATTATCAACCATGGATACGCAAAACGAAGCAGTGGTTAGATGAAGGCAAACAACCATCATTATTCTTTCATATGCCTGACAATAAAGATGCGCCGTGGTTAGCATCAGCCTTTGTTCGTGACTATAACCTCACGTTTCCTCACGCCACGCTACCGGATTTATCCCTACCAAGCGCCCAAGCTGCAACCCAGCAATTGTCGATATTTTGAGTTTACGATAAAAACCCATGGGCTCACCAAGCCAGCCAGCGTATCTAATGACTTATTTACTCAGGTTTATCAACGTCTACTTATCTGAACAATACTTTTTCTTGTTTAAACCAGTACACACAAAAGCCAAGCAGCAATAGCGCAATCAGCGCAGTTGAGCCAAAAATGGCAATTAACTGGAAGTAGTCCATCGTGCCCTTAACCAGTTCTTTCATGGCCAATGCCACATTAGTCAACGGGACCCATGCCCATCCGCCTTTAAGCTCTACACCAGGTAGTAATGCAACCATCACAGGAATAATGACCATGATGACCAACGGTCCCATGTAACTTTGCGCTTCTTTGAAACTGCGGGCGTAAATAGAAATACTGAGCAATACGGAGGCAAAAATGGCCACCAGCGGTATGAGCATTAAAAACATCAATACGAAATCAAGTACCCCAATTTGGCTCATAAAATCCGCCACAAACTGCATGGCGAATCCCCGACTTAACACTAAGCCCCATATTGCCATGCTTAACACTGTGATAAGCGCTGTGGTAGCACCAGCGCAGGCAATCGTCAAAAACTTACCCAAAACGATTTTTGTTCGATCAATAGGTGAAATCAGTAAGGTTTCTAATGTGCCGCGCTCTTTTTCACCCGCTGCAATATCTGTTGCTGGAAACATCGCTCCCTGAAAGCATAAAATAAATAACAAATAAGGCAGCATACCGCCAATTTTCTCCCCCCAACTCTCTCGTTGATCCGCCGTGCTGACCTTACTCAAAACAATCGGCTTTAACAGCGCTACTTGCTGATCAGGGGAAACATTCAGATGGGCAAATGCGGCCTGCTGATATTGAATAGCATATTTTTCAATTATACTATTTACCCGATTATATATAAGGTTAAGTCCAGCATCGTTGAGGTACAAATTGATCGCTAATTGGCCGCTCGTAAGTATGTCTGCTCCATCGTTATCTGGCAGCACTATCACAAAGTCGACGCGATCATTTTTAATCAGTTCTGCATAGTCATCATTCGCATCAATATTGACCTGTTCAAATAGCTCAGATGCCGAGAATTCTGCACTAATCTGCGCAGAATACTGAGAATTAACCACCCCATATTTGAGCACTTTATTTTCTGCTTTGGCAAAAGCTTGGGTAGTAAAATACGCCATGCCACCAAAAATTAACGGAAAAACCAAAATGGGTAATGCAATCATGAAAAACAGCGTTTTTCTATCCCGAAGTAATTCTTTTATTTCTTTTGAAAAAACTAACCACATATTAAGGCTCCCTATTTAATGCTGGCTAAAAAGGCTTGATGTAATGAACCATCGGCTAATTGGCTAAAGTCACTTAACGAGCCATTAAATTTACTTACTCCTTGATCAATAACCGTCACGCAGTCACACAACTCACTCACTTCATCTAAGTGGTGTGTCGAAAAGATAACCGGTATCCCTTGTTTCTTAAGACCACGGATGAAACTCAGTACGGTTTGGGTCGCCATAATGTCTAAGCCCGTAGTAGGTTCATCTAAAATGACGACTTCAGGTTGATGCACTACTGCACGAGCGATAGCAATTTTTTGCTTCATCCCAGTAGAGAAGTTTTCACTGCGGCGATCTAAGAAGGTATGCATGTCGAGTAAATCGGCTAACTCATCAATTCTTGCCACGAATTGAGCTTGACTTATACCGTGTAACTTGGCGAAGTATTCTATATTTTCCCGTCCAGTTAAACGTCCGTACAAGCCTGTTGAACCCGATAAAAAACCTATTTTTTTACGAGCCACAATAGGATTTTGCAACACATCAGTACCATTGATATGAACGCTTCCCGTATCCGGTTTCAGTGCCGTTGATAACATACGTAACGTGGTGGTTTTGCCCGCACCATTGGGCCCGAGTAAACCCAACACTTGTCCAGGCTGGCAAGCAAATGAGACATCAACAACAGAATGAAAGAAACGCCCTTTCAAACGCGGATCTTTACGCTCTTGCTCACTCAATTTTTTGGGGTTTTCCACTGAAAACTTTTTGCCTAAGCCAACTATCTCTATCATTCCCTTCCCTTTATCTGCCTCAAGGCGGTTGATGGTTTATCACTTTACAGTATGCAATGGCTGTCTAGTAGCTGAAAAAGATTACAATAACGTTTAAAATCAGATTATTAGTCAACTATTTAAGCAAATAGCATTTTAAACAAGGATAGGTTTCATGGGCAGTCAACTTAACCCGTTTTCAGCATGTATTGGGATACTGAGCCAACCTAGAGCGACGTTTCTGGCACTGAAAGGGCAACACAATTGGTCCTGGGTCGCCTTCATACTTGTGACATTGGCGGCTATATTACCGGTTTACTATTATTTTCAGATGGTGGATTTTCAGTGGTACAAAGACAGTATCATCGACAGCCAATTTGCCAATATAAGCCCAGGCGAGCAACAAAGCATACGCGCCTCATTGAATGTCACACAAGGTATAATAGGCACCATCATCACACCGTTTTTGATGCTGTTAATGTTCGTTGCTATTACCGCCGGATATCTGACCATCACCACTAAAGTCGATCCTGAAAATATCCATAGTTATGGTGACTGGTTCGGTTTTACTTGGTGGGTATTGCTGCCCTCGTGCCTAGGGGCATTGCTCAGTGTCGGTATTTTATATTTTGCCAATAATGCTCAAATCAACTTTGATGCGATATCTCCTAGCGCCTTATCGTTTCTGTTTGCTATACCGCCAACCTCTGCCTGGTTTGGGCTGGCAAGCAGTATTAAACTGGAAACTATTTGGAGTATGTACTTGATCGCGATCGGCCTATCCCAATGGGTCGTAATAACGTGGCGACGAGCGCTACTAATCGCCTTTATACCCTGCCTTATTATTTGGACACTTTGGGCCTTATATCTTTTGTTTTAATTTATTTGGCTCAAATTAACATGGGCCCTGCTTGCGTACCCGTTACCCAATATGCGCTAACTGCACAATTATGAACGGACTCGTTTAGGGCGAAAATATTCACGGTTATGATAAAACTGCGGGTCTTGATTTAGCCCGCTCCAACCGGGTAATCCCAATAGCGGCAAAGGAGATAGTGGTTTAGGCTGTTTAAATAGTCCATCATTTTGAATAGTTGCAGGTAAACAAGCATCTATCTCAGCATTTTGCTGAGCAATACTGCGTTGTGAAAAGCCTTTTTGTACATTAACGGCTAACCACTTTCCCGTTAAACCAATAAACGGGTTGAGCAACATCTCATAATTCGCATGACCAAACATGCGGGCATGAATGGTATCTCCCCAAGCATTGCGCATCTCATGCATGGCTTCAAGCCAATGATGCGCTCTCAATAACTCAGTAACCATCTCACCAATGGAGCATTCGATGGTCAGGATCACACCACATTCGTCGAAATGGGTAATGTGGTTACGTTGACGCGTGCGCGGGCTCAGGCCGTGCAGCTCAATATCCTCAATATGCAATTGGTTAAGCAGCGTTTTCGTTTTTGGATATTGCAGCCATACGAGTCCGTTAAATAAGTCATGCCAGCTGTTTGGGCGAGTCGGTATTTGTTTTCGCTTATAAATAATTTGCTCGTAATAATCATCACTGGCAGCAAGTGAACTTTGACAGACAAATTCCGACACACTTGACTGCGCCAGGGATGCTTTTGCTTTCAATTCATTTAAGCCCCGTGCATTGGGCCACATAGGCATACCTGTTAACAAAAACTGAGTGTCGAGATGAGCTAAAGGTTGGCAAGCGATCTGCTGTGTAAAGAGTTGATTCCACGGTAAAGACATAAAATAACAAACTAAATTCGTTGCGAGTAAACTAATGGCTGGCATTATATCAACTCCATTCTTGCTAGGCTTAGCTTTATCGAAAGAATGGGTATGATTTTCAAGCAAATCCAAACTAGGTGAATATAACAATGAAAAAAATTCAACTGGCGGCTATTCCACTACTCAGCGCGACTTTATTTGCCTGTGGTGTGAGTAACGACAATAAAAGCTCAGAAAACGACTTTACACATGCGTATCAAAGTATTACCGATGCCACCCTAAAAGCACATACTAAAACCTTGTCATCGGATGAATTCGAAGGGCGATCGCCCACATCTAAAGGCGAACAGGTTACCCTTGACTACCTGATCCGTAATTTTAAAGAAATGGGCTATCAGCCCGGTAATGGCAACAGCTATTTACAAGCCGTGAATTTATTGGAAATGACCGCGTCACCAGATATGGCCATGACCATAGGTGACAACCGTTTTGAATATAAAAAAGGTATGATTGCATCCACTAAGCGTGAACAAAGTCAGGTCAGTGTAACTGATTCAGACGTGGTATTCGTCGGCTTTGGGGTCAATGCACCAGAGTACGATTGGAATGACTATGCTGGGCTCGATGTAAAAGGTAAAACAGTGGTAATTTTGGTCAATGACCCTGGTTTTGAGAACCCTGACAGTGGTAAATTTCAAGGTAAAACCATGACTTACTATGGTCGTTGGACGTATAAATACGAAGAAGCCAGTCGTCAAGGCGCTGCCGCGGCTATCATAGTGCACGAAACCGCCCCAGCATCCTATGGTTGGTCAGTGGTCGCCAATAGCTGGAGCGGCCCCCAGTACAGTTTAGTCAGTGACAATGGCAATGCGGATCGGGTTGCCATTGAAGGCTGGCTGTCAAATGATGCCGCGAAAAAAGTCTTTGCTGACGCAGGTTTAGACTTCGCACAGGAAAAAGCCAAGGCCCTTCAAGGCCCGTACCATAAAAGCCTCAAACAAAAGGCATCGGTAACCGTTAACAGCACCATGAAAAAGTCCGTTAGCCAAAATGTTATCGCCACATTACCTGGGTCCGAAACCCCAGACGAGCATGTAATTTACAGTGCCCACTGGGACCATTTAGGTAAAGATGAAAGCAAAGATGGAGACCAGATTTATAACGGCGCTCACGATAATGCCACTGGCACAGCTACCGCATTGACGATTGCAAAAGCTTTTAAAGAACTAAATGTCGCTCCTAAACGTTCGGTGACATTTTTGATTGTTACCGCCGAAGAGCAAGGTTTGCTGGGTTCATTATATTACGCAGAACACCCTATCATTCCTCTTGATAAAACCATTGCGAATCTCAACATGGATGCCATGAACGTACTTGGGCGCACCAAAGATGTGTCAGTTGTAGGTATGGGTAAATCTGAGTTAGAAACCTATTTAGCCAAGGCGGCCAGTCGCCAAAACCGTACATTGACGCAAGAGTCGCGGCCAGAAGCCGGTTCTTATTACCGTTCTGATCACTTCAGCTTTGCGAAACAAGGTGTGCCAGCCTTGTATGCAAAGGGAGGAGATACCCCTATTGATGAGCAAACGGCAGCCTATAAAAAGCGGGCTAAAGTAGTGATTACGGGGTGTTACCATCAAGTTTGTGATCAATTCCGTGAAAACTGGGATTTTTCCGGCGTACGTGAAGACAGCCAACTGCTATTCGAAGTGGGTTACGATATTGCCCAATCAACGGACTGGCCTAAGTGGAGTGCTAGCAGTGAGTTTCAACGCCACTAACTTTATCTGCTAGAAACTCGTGATTGCAACCGGCTGAATTTTTCACTATTTGGCCGGTCATCCCCGCCCATCTCGGGAAATTGGCGTAGATTAATGCCAATAAACGACACTTAATCTAACTAATAGCCAACAAGTGTAAAAAAATTACAGTTTCCCCTTGCTTTTTTTTCTCATGCTGGCAAATTCAAGGCTGCAAGAAAGTAATAATAAATACAATAACCACCACTTTCCCCAGCACGCATGTTTGGTTTCATTTTAACCAAGCCATTCAGCTATATGAGTTAGTAACAAATAACCAAAAGAGAGAAGCCTTTTTATGTGTGGTATTTTCGGCATTCTGGACATCAAAACTGATGTGACAGAACTTAGAACGCAAGCATTAGAACTTTCCAAATTACTGCGTCATCGCGGTCCTGATTGGTCAGGCGTATGGAATAATGATAATGCCATTTTGTGTCACGAGCGTTTAGCGATCGTTGACGTCGACAAAGGCGCGCAACCACTTATCAGCCGAAATAATAATAATGTTCTTGCCGTCAATGGTGAGATCTATAACCACAAGGCACTTGAGCAGAATTTAGCCCAAGAGTACGATTTTAGAACCAAATCTGATTGTGAAGTTATTCTTCCTTTATACGAACAGCAAGGCATTGAGTTTATTGACCAATTGCAGGGTATGTTCGCGTTCGTACTTTACGATCAAGCCCAAGACGCTTACCTCATTGCTCGGGATCACATGGGCATTATTCCTTTGTACACTGGCTATGATGAATTTGGTAACTTTTATGTTGCCTCAGAAATGAAGTCATTGGTTCCCGTATGTAAAACGGTGCAGGAATTTCCTCCAGGGCATTATTTGTGGAGCAAATCAGGCGAGCTGAAAAAATATTATCAGCGCGACTGGATGGACTATGAAAACGTTAAGAACAACACCACTGATTTAAACGACTTGAAAGTCGCTTTCGAAAAATCAGTGAAATCACACTTGATGTCTGACGTGCCCTACGGCGTATTATTGTCCGGCGGTTTAGATTCGTCTCTGGTATCCGCTATTGCTGCTAAATACGTGGCTAAGCGCGTTGAAGATAATGACGAGTCTGATGCTTGGTGGCCGCGACTGCATTCTTTCGCCGTCGGTCTTGAAGGTGCACCTGATTTAATCGCTGCACAAAAAGTGGCAGAAATGATTGGTACGGTACACCACGAAGTACATTTCACCGTACAAGAGGGTTTAGATGCGATTCGCGACGTGATTTATCACCTCGAAACCTATGACGTAACGACTATCCGCGCTGCCACACCCATGTACCTCATGAGCCGTAAGATAAAGGCGATGGGGATTAAAATGGTATTGTCAGGTGAAGGTGCAGATGAAATTTTCGGTGGCTATTTGTATTTCCACAAAGCGCCAAATGCGAAAGAATTCCACGAAGAAACCGTGCGTAAGCTCGAACGTTTACACATGTTCGATTGCGCCCGAGCTAACAAATCTACCTCAGCTTGGGGTGTGGAAGCTCGCGTACCCTTCTTAGATAAAGAATTTTTAGACGTGGCTATGCGCCTAAACCCACAAGACAAAATGTGTCTTGACGGTAAAATGGAAAAATGGATTTTACGTAAAGCTTTCGATAATGGTGAGTATTTACCAGCAGAAGTGTTGTGGCGTCAAAAAGAGCAATTCAGTGATGGCGTAGGCTATTCATGGATTGATTCGATTAAAGCACAAGTTGAACAAGATATTAGCGATCAGCAACTGGCAACCGCAACGTTCCGTTTCCCTATCAACACACCAGATACGAAAGAAGGCTATTACTTCCGTACTGTGTTTGAAAGCTTCTTTCCACAAGAAAGTGCAGCAAACTGCGTACCTAGCGGTAAATCAATCGCCTGCAGTACAGTTGAAGCATTAGAATGGGACGCCAGCTTTAAAGGTAACGCTGACCCGTCTGGTCGTGCAATGCGTGATATACACAAACAAGCTAACTAATTGAGTAAATGCAATTAACGGATTGTTGGAAAAACCGCTTCGGCGGTTTTTTTGTGTCCGAAAAATAGCGTAGATAACTGAATAATAGATAATAAAAAAGGAGCTTACGCTCCTTTAATTTATAGCCAATGATTAAAACGTGACGATTTCATCGTTCACTAAGTGCCCCACAGCCGGGCTTTCTTGGGCATCGACAAAAGCATTATCAATCGCTTTTGAGCGTCCACTGGTCACTTTACGGTAATTCGGATGAGTATAAATATACATCTGCTTCGACTTCAACGCTTCCAGCACTCGCTGGGCTAACACACCAGCAGGAATACCCGACTCCACCGCTATCGTCGCGGCATTTGCGCCTGCTTGTAGTTTCTTTTTATCTTGACGGTTTTCAGCAGACACAGCGTATTTAGCTTGACGATTGCGATGAGATTCATGAATACGGGTTTTTACGAATGCTGGACACAATGCCGACACGTGAATGTTGTGGGATTGCAGCTCCACTGCCCAGCTTTCAGTCATTGAAACCACCGCAGCTTTAGACGCACAATATGCGCCTGCGTAAGGCATACCTAACATACCAGCCATTGAGGCAACATTGACGATCCACCCGCCCTCACCATGCTCTTTGATAGCAGGAACGCATGCCTGAGCACCGAACAGGACACCCATCACATTCACATCCATCACCCAGCGCCACGTTTCATGCTCAGTGTCTTCTATTTTTCCAGGGATCCCACCGACACCGGCATTGTTAATCACCATATGCACCTTGCCATAAGTACTTTTAGCTCGTTGGACAACATCTTGCCATTGTTTAAAATCGGTTACATCGAGTTCACAGGCTAAGACATTGACGCCTTTATCAAGCAATGACTGCCGTGATACCGCTAATGCCTGAATATCAATATCGCCCATCACAATATTCATGCCTTGCTTACCCAGAGCTTCAGCTAGGGCAAAACCAATCCCGCCAGCCGCACCTGAGATTATCGCCGTTTTACCATTAAATTCATTCGACATTGTTATTCCTTATTCAGCGTTTCTTAACCAGTCATGATTAAACCAATCAAGCGTGAAAATCAGCCTGTGTGATCCTCTTTAAATTCAGAGTATGTCGCGTCGTATGTTTTACATACTTTATTTGCCTAATTCACCTGACTTAATATGGTGAATAGAAAATCCGCTAAGGTAATTGCGGCAATAAAAATTCGGCGCACCCTTGAATCCGTTTATGTATCCCCAACATGTAGTAGTAATATAGTGTTAGCCCTACTACCGAATGGTTTCCAATAGCATAGTAAGCATTACATCATATATCGCCCTTTCGTTATGTTTAGAGCGTTATCCTAGTAAGCTATGCCAATTTCCTATAATAGGAGTACAAAATTTATGACTCAAGCCAAAACATTTAAAGCTTTGTTAGTTGAAGAACAACAGGATCATACTTTTACCAAAAGTGTGGTCGAGCGCAACATCAGTGAATTACCTGAAAATGACCTGCTGATCCAAGTCCACTACTCTTCATTGAACTACAAAGATGCAATGTCAGCCAGTGGTAATAAGCGCATTAGTCAGCATTTTCCGCATACGCCAGGCATTGACGCTGCTGGCATAGTGGTAAGTGATAAATCCGGCACATTCGAAGTGGGTCAACAGGTCTTGGTCTTCGGATACGACTTAGGCATGAATACCCCCGGCGGCCTAGGACAAATGATTTCCATACCTGCTAATTGGGCAGTAGCTTGCCCTAAAACGCTTTCGCTTAAAGAAGCCATGACCTATGGTACAGGCGGGTTAACCGCAGCTTTGTGTATTCAAAAATTAGAAAAAATGGGCGCCAAACCCAGTGATGGTCCAGTGGCAGTAACAGGGGCTACTGGTGGTGTCGGTAGCATCAGTATCGCGCTACTAAAACAGTTGGGATATAACGTGGTAGCGTTCTCTGGAAAACCAGAACAGTCCGATAAATTGAAAGCCTTAGGCGCCAGCGAAATTCTACACCGAGATGTGATGTTAGAAGTCAAAGACCTACCCGCAGGAAAAACAAAGTGGGCACACGGGATCGATACCCTTGGCGGGGATTATTTAACCGGCTTACTGAAACAATTAAAAGCAGGCGGCGGTGTCGCTTCTGTAGGCTTAGCTGCATCTGCTGAAATCGCCATGAGCGTGATCCCATTTATCACCCGGGGTATTTCGCTATTGGGCGTTGATTCAGTGTATATCCCCCTTGCGGACAAAAAACACATATGGCACCGCGTGGCGACCGACATGAAATTGCCTAATTTGGAGAATTACCAACAAGAAATATCACTGGCAGAAACGCCCGAGTACTTAGACCGATTCTTTCAAGGTCAAGTGGTGGGTCGTTATGTGGTTAACGTTCAAAACGCGTAACATCGCTGATATCTGCTGATATTAAAGAATAAGTCGAAAAAAAGGCCTTCACACTTGATCGTGAGAAGGCCTTTTTTCTGTTTCGATTTAATACCGATAAAGCTAAAGCCGTTATTGACCCTGCTTTTGTTCATTTGGGTGATACCATAATTCTTTACGCTCTAGAGGTGTCGCTGTAGGTAAAAAGCTATTTTCTAATTCAAACACATGGCGATTAGGCATATTCGCGCGGTCTAACTTGGCCTGAAAAGTGTGTACAAAAAGTTGTTCAAATGAGCCATCAGCAATGGCTTTTTCGATGCCTTTTTCCAGCAGATTTGCCAAGGGTCGACTTTTTTTATTAACGAAAAAATACATGGCTGCCGGATAACGAATGGCAATCTCCTTCTCAACCATCAAGTCAGAGTTGTAGGCTGGGTTGTCAATTTCGTCCCACACTTCTACCAATGAACGCGGGAAAAAATCACCTTGGGCTCGGCGTAGCAGGTTAAAAAGGTTACCGTAGGCATTGTCTACGGTAACATTAAAGCCATTGGCTTGTAGCACCTTAGTATCAGGCCAATCACGGCCTTGGACAGGAATAAGCTTGATCAAATGCTCAAGTTTTTGCACGTACTTAAAGCGCGCGGGCATATCATCTCGTATTAACAATAACCGCCAACCTATCAAGCCTTTATAAATAGGAATGCGTATAGGCAATAGTTGTTGTTCTCTTTGCTTATCCGTTACGCTCCAAACGACATTTACATCACGGCTGTCCATTAATCGTTTCAGTGCTTTATTTTGCAACATAATGCGCTCTGAAGGCATTAAAGAATATTGCACACCCGTTTGCTCAAGCGCTAAGGCCAATAATTTGACTGGATAAATGGAACGCTTATCTGAATCAGACATTGGCCTAGGATAGGTAATACGCCATGTTGCTGCTTGTACGCTAAATGTCACTAACAAGGCAAACACAGCCAGAGACTTAATCAATACTTTCTCCCTCACTCTTTTTCGAAAAAAAGTGAAACAACGATTTTTGGTCATCATTCACCACGGCTACAATAATCTTTAAACTGCCATCAGCCACTTGCTGCAGTGTATAAGACGTGGCGCAGGTAGACACCACTTGCTCATTGGCGTCCAATAATTGCCAACGCATTTTAAGAAAATGTAGTGTGTCAGACAAGGGAATTGCTTGAATTAAGTGTGGCAAATGTTTAACAATATTTGCTTCGCCTAAACGCGTCACTAACACACGACAGGCTTTTGCCAAGTCTTCTCCTTGCATGAAGACAAGTTTATCATGATCATTCATCACCACAGTGGGTAACAAACAAAAATCAATTAATCGCTCAACGTCATGTCGGTCGAGTGCATGGGCATAATCTGTTAAAAATTTCAGTGCATCACGTTGCATAAAAAACCTTGGTTATTCAATTCCAATAAATTTGTGGGTTTGTAACGATAATCGCCAATTCCGCGCGATACAGGTTTTAATGCACAATTCAGTTGCTCGTTTTTGCTGACTGATAGGTTGAAGGTAGATCAATGGTTTAGGCGCTCCCTCCCCCTCTAACAACAGCAATACATCTTCTAATTCATCAATGTGTTTTTGCATAGCCACCGGATGCTTGATTTCGTTGGCTCTTAACATAGCGCTTTTTAACACATTACGTTTGCCCGGCATATTCACTTTCGGTGATACCGTGACCCAGGTGTCCCCATGAGTCAAAATTTCATAGGTGCCACTGGTTTCAATTTGTACGCTGTAGCCATTATCAAGCAATACGGTGGAAAGCTCAGTTAAGTCATACATACACGGCTCGCCACCGGTCAAAATAATATTATTTGCCGTATAACCCTGTGCTTTGAATAAGCTTAATAATTGCTGCGGTGTATGGGAAAACCACTGCTCAGTGTCCTCATTTTGCGCCATGACTTGTGCAGCCTCGACCTGTAGATTTTCATCCACTGTCCAGGTGTGTTTGGTATCACACCAAGGGCAGCCAACAGGGCATCCTTGTAGGCGAATAAAAATAGAAGGCACCCCCGTATGTGCGCCTTCGCCCTGAAGAGATTCAAAAACCTCGTTTATCTTGTATGTATTCAACATCTTTCCTGTGGTTTTACCTAGGGTTATCTGGGATTTTCAGACCGAATGACTTAACATTAGCATCTAGAAACGGTCGATTATAGAGAAGCTGAGCAAATGGTACAAAAGGTGGTAGTAATTTTTTCTGGTGGTATGGATTCCTTTACCGTTCTGAACATGGCGGCTAATGATGGATACGAAGTCTATGCCTTGTCCTTTAATTACGGTCAACGCCACAGTAAAGAGTTGGATTACGCAAGTCGCGCCTGTCAGAACTTGGGGGTATCTCATAAAATTATCGATATCTCGGCAATTAATGAACTGATCGGCGGTTCATCTCTCACCTCTGACATCGATATCCCAGAAGGACATTATGCAGAAGAAAGCATGAAGCAAACAGTCGTACCTAATCGCAATATGATTTTATTGTCCATGGCGGTGGGTTATGCCGTGTCATTAGATGCCTCTAAAGTGTATTACGGTGCTCATTCAGGCGATCATGCCATCTACCCTGATTGTCGCCCAGAATTTGTGGAACGAATGAACGATGTGTGTGCTATCGCCAATTATGAGAAAGTTGAAATTGTCTCACCGTTTTTATACCAAAGTAAAATTGACATATTAACGGCTGGACTCAAGATGGGACTTGATTACAACCTTACATGGACCTGTTACAACGGCCGTGAAAAAGCCTGCGGAAAATGCGGTGCTTGCCAAGAACGTTTAGAGGCGTTCGAGAAAAATAACACCCAGGATCCGTTAACCTACGAGTAAGAACTCTTCCGAAATATGGTGGTAAGTCTTTAAAATTTATAGTGTTATTCACATTGTGAACATGGTTAGTACAAATGATTTATCCCCGATGAATTTGATTTATTGGGGATTTACAATCACTATCAAGCTTTAAATAATTCATTATGATTATTGCAGGATATATTTGTTGATAAGCTATCGTTGTTGCAAAAAGAATGATTGTTTTCGCGTTGTTAGTAATTGGCAGCTAATGTGGTGTCAATTTACATGAAACGTCAAATCCCCTCCCATTTGCTTTCCAAGCGCTTGTACGTAATTGTGGCGCTCGCCTACTTTATTGTGGCTTATAGTTTAACCACTGTGTTAAAACAATCCGAAGTTGTGTCCATATGGTTGCCTGCTGGGGTAGCATTGGTCGGCTGTTACCTGTGGTGGTGGCGTTTTTTCCCCGCAGTTCTGGTGGCCTCAATGGCCTACAACTTCGTTATCTACCAAGGTCCGGCTATCGGTGCTGATAATTTGGCGCCAATATTTGAAAACCTCGCCATCGGCACAGGGGCCGCACTTCAAGGCATGGCGGGTGGCGGCATATTAAGATTTTGGTTAGGTAATCCGTTAAATCTTAAATCGGACAAACCGGCCATTTTATTTGTGTTATTGGTTGGGCTCGCATCTAATCTTATTTCTGCCAATGTGGGCATATTCGCCCTGAGTTATTTTAATCCCGCTTTTACTGACACCCATTATTGGAATAACGTACTCATGTGGTGGATGGGCGATACGTTAGGGGTATTACTGGCTGCACCATTTATCTTGAGTTTGCTCGATATGCTGGTTTTCCGTTTAGGAAACCGCAAAAGCAGATTCTTAGTCTTGATCATAAGCAGCCTGTTATTTCTTGCCTTATCATTAAGCTCTATTTTGTTTTCTAACTACAATTACGAAAACGCCCTAGCACTTGCTAAGCGTGAACGTCAGCTTATTGAAACACGCATACACAGAGCCATAAGTGAAAGTAATCATCAGCTTCAAACGTTGGCTAATCATGTTCAATCGACCCCAACGTTAACCCGAGAGGATTTCGTCAAGTTTTCAAAACACCTCATGCAACAACAACCTATGCTTAAGGCACTATCGTGGAATCCACGTATTGCAGTTGACGAGCGGGATGCGAATCAAGCTGAAATGAGCGATATTTACCAACGTCCAGTAACGATATCAGGCCAACCGCTCGACAAAGACGATCCCATAGTATTTGTAAAATTTATTAACCCCGAACAAAGCAATGAAGCTGCCATCGGTTTCAACGTGTACTCAAATCCCATACGTAAATCAGCCCTGACACAATCGGCAACCCCCTATCAACTGTCAGCCACACCGATTATCCAGTTGGTACAGTCGAATATTTCCCAACCTGCTTATTTACTATTCGCCCCTGTGTATGACGACTCACTAGGTTTACATATTCGTGGTTATGCAACAGGTGTATTTTTGGTGTCCCAAACCCTCAATGCTGGTTTACCCCAGAGTGCTCTTAACATATTCGATTTTGAAGTGTCAGAAAACGGCGGGCATGAGATTTTCGCTAGTAGTACCCATGCCCAACACCCTAGTTTACATAATCGTGCTCATTTCATCTCACTGCCCATTTCACTGCCAGGACAAAAGTGGCGACTGGATTTAGCACCCAAAACACAGTACTTGATCCATCATCAATACAGTTTTTCGATGTTTTTTTCAATTTTCCAAGTTGTGATAGTCGCGTTTTCCATGACCTTGATTCTACTGATGAATAATCGTCAGGCCGTCTTGAGACGTAAAGTTGAAATTCGCACCCGGGCCCTTGCATTAGCGAAATATGAAGCAGACAAAGCGAATCAGGCAAAAAGCCAATTTTTAGCGAATATGAGCCATGAGATCCGTACGCCACTCAATGCGATTATTGGCTTTTCACAATTGGCAAAGCGCTCTGATGATCTTCGTGAACACCAATCTTATATCAATAAAATAGCCAGCTCATCCAATACTCTGTTGGCCATTATCAACGATATTTTAGACATCTCGAAAATAGAATCGGAGAAGCTGGTACTCGAACAGGTAGAATTTGATCTGCACGAAATTCTCGATCGAGCCTCGACTATGTTTGAACCCAGTGCTCGCATAAAGAACCTCAGCTGGAAATTCGAAGATGAGCTACCAGCTGCTCTGTTCTACCAAGGTGATCCTCTGCGCATAGAGCAAATTATTATTAACCTTTGCAGCAACGCGATTAAATTCACTCAACAAGGAAGCATTACTCTGAGTGCAACTTTACTCGAGTGTGATACACCATCATCCACCGCTCGTATCCAAATAAGGGTGAAAGACACCGGCATTGGCATCAACCAAGCTCAGCAAGGGAACTTATTCCGCGCCTTCTCACAAGCTGACACATCCACTACCAGACGGTTTGGCGGAACAGGTTTGGGCTTAGCGATATCCAACGAACTAACCCACCTTATGCAAGGTAACTTAACGATAGAAAGTGAAACTGATAAGGGCAGCGAATTCACGCTAACCTTAACCTTGCCGACTGTGCAACATATGCCGAAGCCCCCAGAAAAAGAGACGTTAAAAGATGCCAGTGCACTGTTCGGAAAACGCATATTAGTGGCGGAAGACAATGATATTAACCAAGTCGTCATTACTGAAATCCTGAACAGTCTGGGTCTTAAAACACTGGTTGTTAGCAACGGTGCATTAGCGGTTGAAGCAGCAACCCATCATAAATTTGATCTGGTCTTGATGGATTGCCAAATGCCCGTGTTAGATGGCTACGCTGCCACACGCAAAATTAGAGAAAGCTTTGATAAAACGGCATTGCCTATCATTGCTTTGACAGCAGATGTGATGCAAGAAAGTAAGCAACAAGCTGAAGAAGCGGGCTTTAATGAACATGTGAGTAAACCGGTGAACATCGAAAAGCTCACCGCGACCCTGCTTAGTTATTTGGCCTGATGCACAACCTATTCAGACTCACCCGGTCAGTGAACCGAGTGAAAATGTCTATGGGTCAAAATTTAATGGAAAAGCCGAAGAATAACACCTAGAAATAGCCAACCACATTTATCCAGTAGCTTGAACATATCATCAGTTAACGTCGGCTTGTGTTTACTTTTCCGTCTGTTGAATGAAGTAAGCGACTTCTTTTATTAAATGGCGTAACACAGGATTTAAGCGGGTGTTTTTACCATTCATGACAAAGAGCTCGTGGTTAAATTCAAACTGGCGATTCTTAATACTCACCAAGCCTAATCCTTTTCCTTGGTGCTCAAGCATATAATCAGGCAGCAGCCCCATATACTCCCCAGTCATGATCGCAGATAAACAGGCATCATACGAATCTGAAAATGTTTGAATGGAGAGTCTCCGTTCACCGTCGATGTAATTCCCCGATGACAGACCCGAAATGCCAATAGCAGGGTAATCATCAATTTTAACGGTGTCAGGGATACCGTCAGCGTATTTAGCCAACGGGTGCGTGGGAGCACAGTATAAGCGGCCGCGACACTTAACATCGATAGGGTGAAAAGTGACTGACTCTGGTTTCACCATATCATAAGTGGAGAGTACTAAATGACATTCACCGGACAAGGCAACATGTTCAACTTCGTTGTATAAACGGGTTTGAATGTTCACATGAATGTCGTTGAATTTTTTCATGGTACTTTTCACCGCTTGACTCACCGCAAGGTGATAATTAAGCGGTAAACCAGCCATCATGACGAGGGTAATATGTCCTGAGTAATCATCATGTAAGCTTTTAAGGTTAAACACGAAGTTATCGAACGAGTTAAAGATACGTTTGGTTTCTTGAAATACCACCTCACCTTCTTTACTCATCTGAAAGCCACCTCGTCCACGATGGCATAACACCAGATCTAGGCGGTCTTCTAACTTTTTAATGGCAGCACTGATATTAGGACGTTGCATCCGCAACACGGATTCAGCAGCAGTAAAACCGTTACATGACGCAACGGCATAAAACACGCGCAATAGCTTTATATCTGACTCTTGCAGACGGTTAATCATAGTTAGCACCGCTTATAGGTATAGTTATTGATACTAATACATATAATAGGCAAGGCGAAATGTGATTACAATGTAAATATCCTCAAAGAGACGTTAACCGTCACTAAAAATACCCAAAGTGAAGTAAACGTCGTGAAACGCCCATTTAATTTACCCAAGATATTCAGGTCAAAGCTATATATCTTCCCTATTAGGGACAATAAGTCATACTCAGGAGATATCTACCAACTTCTGACGCAATAATTCCACTTCATCCCGCAGCGACGCCGCTTGCTCAAATTCTAGATCCTTCGCCAACTGGAACATTTGCTTTTCCAATTCAGCGATATTTTTCATCAGCTCAGGGGCGCTTAAACCATTATATTTCTTGCCTGATTCAGCCACTTTGCGCAACAACACCTTGCCCTGTCCTCCCCCTTCACCTACATCCATGATATCGGTAATCGGTTTACTCAATTGCGTGGGCACTATGTTATGCTTTTTATTATGCGCTCGCTGTTTTTCCCGCCGCCTGTCGGTTTCATCTATGGCTCGCTGCATAGAGCCGGTAATACGGTCAGCGTATAAAATCGCTCGACCATTAATATGTCTTGCTGCACGCCCCATGGTTTGAATCAAGGAGCGGTCAGAGCGCAAGAAACCTTCTTTATCTGCATCAAGAATAGCCACTAAGGATACCTCAGGCATATCGAGTCCTTCTCGTAACAAGTTGATCCCTACTAATACGTCAAATTTACCGAGGCGCAGATCACGAATAATTTCAATTCGTTCTACCGTGTCAATATCTGAATGCAGGTACCGCGCTTTGACATTGTGTTCATCAAGGTACTCGCTCAAATCTTCTGACATCCGCTTGGTTAGCGTGGTGACCAACACCCGTTCGTTAAGTGCAACACACTTCTCAATTTCTGACAGTAAATCATCAACTTGTGTCCCAACTGGGCGAATTTCTATTTCAGGATCAATCAAGCCTGTGGGGCGAACAACCTGCTCAACAATATCGTCAGGCGTTTTGGCTAACTCGTATTTACCCGGCGTAGCTGACACATATATAGTCTGGGGGGCAATTTGCTCAAACTCTTCGAACTTCAATGGGCGGTTATCCAATGCTGAAGGTAACCTAAAACCATACTCCACTAACGTTTCTTTACGTGAACGGTCACCTTTGTACATGGCGCCAATTTGTGAAACCGTCACATGGGACTCATCAATAAACATCAAGCCATCTGCGGGAAAATAATCGATCAACGTGGGCGGAGGATCGCCTGGTGTACGGCCTGATAAATAGCGCGAATAATTTTCAATACCCGAGCAATAGCCGAGTTCTTGCATCATTTCCATATCAAACTGACAGCGCTGACTAATGCGCTGCTCTTCAACCAACTTATTGACCGACAACAACTGCGCCTTACGCTCTTTAAGTTCTACTTTTATATGCTCAATCGCATCGACAATTTTTTCCCGAGGGGTCACGTAGTGCGTTTTTGGGAAGATAGTCGCTCTGGCTACGGTTTTTTCCACCGCCCCGGTTAACGGATCAAATATACTGATCCGCTCGACTTCTTCGTCGAATAATTCAACACGCACGGCCTCTCGTTCGGAGTCTGCAGGAAAGATATCAATGACATCACCGCGTACCCGAAACGTGCCCCGTTCAAAAGCAATATCGTTACGGCTATACTGAATTTCAGCTAAACGACGCAGGATATCTCGCTGATTCATGATATCGCCTTGACGAAAATGCACCAGCATTTTCATATAAGAATCAGGGTCGCCTAAACCATAGATTGCCGACACGCTGGAAACAATCACCACATCTCGACGTTCCATTAGCGACTTAGTTGCAGACAAACGCATTTGCTCGATGTGCGCGTTGATTGAGGCATCTTTCTCTATAAAGGTATCGCTGGAAGGTACATAGGCCTCAGGTTGATAATAATCGTAATAGGATACGAAGTACTCAACCGCATTGTTTGGAAAAAACTCTTTCATCTCACCGTATAATTGCGCGGCGAGCGTTTTATTATGTGCCAATATTAATGTGGGTCTTTGTACCTCATTGATAATATTTGCCATGGTAAAGGTTTTACCTGAACCGGTTACCCCGAGTAACGTCTGGGCGGCAAGGCCACTTTCTAACCCCTCCACTAACGCCTTAATGGCTTTAGGTTGATCCCCTGCCGGTGAATAATTAGACGTAAGTTGAAATGGACGAGCCATTGATGATCCTTTTTTTAAAATGAGAAAACAAAATTACCCAGCGATGCGCTTAGCAATTGAGCGGCTGAACCAGATATAGGCCACGGCCGCTGTCAGTACATTTGCCACGATACCGGCCCAAAACATACCTTTGAGGTCGAATAAATAACTGCCTAAATAGGATATGGGCACAAAAAATACAAACAAGCGCAAAACACTCATCAAAAGTGCTGACATCGGTAGGTGCATCGCATTAAAAGACGAGTTAGTTAAAATAACAATCCCTTGTACGCCATAGCCTAAAGGAACGATCATCAAATAGGTTTGAATAAGGCTGATCACTTCTGGCTCGGTGGAAAATAATCTTGCGAGCACCCCAGATAACAAATAGAAACCGGCAAACACGAACAATTGCCAGACCACAACAAAGCGTACACAAAGTTGATAGGCTTTTGACACACGAGACAGTTTGTTCGCCCCAAAGTTTTGACTAATAAAAGGCGGCAGCGACATAGACAAGGCTAAAATGACGATACTGGCAATAGATTCTAGGCGACCACCCACCCCCCAAGCTGCAACAGCACCAGGTCCATAACTAGCGACCACGGCCGTTAAAATGCCACCCGCAATGGGAGTCAACATATTTGCCCCAGCTGCAGGTAAACCTATCTTTAGGATCCCGCCTATGGTGCGCTGTAACTCAGTCAAATTTAGTAAACGTGGCAAAATAAGACGCCGCTTGTAAGCCAGTAAATACAATATGTAGATTAACCCTAATGCCCAAGCAATAAGTGTAGCCAGTGCAGCTCCTTGCATACCCATGGCGGGGATCGGTCCCCAACCAAAAATAAGAATTGGATCGAGGATCACATTAATCAATCCCCCACCAGCCATAACGTAACTGGGTGTTTTCGTGTCTCCTGACGCCCGCAAGATACTGTTACCCACCATAGGCATAGCTAAAAACACCCCTGCGGCATACCACACAACCATGTACTGACGAATATGTGTCAAAAGCAGATCTGTCGCACCAAGCAAGGTGAAAATAGGCGTAATGGATAGCACGCCTAATAGCGCCAATATCACCGCCAAGACAAAAGCGAGCATCAAAGCGCCCGTGCCAGACTCATTTGCCTGCTCATGGTTGTCACTGCCTAGAAAGCGGGCGATAACAGCCGATGTGCCTATGCCCAAGCCAATATGTAAACTGATCAAAGTGAAGGTGACAGGAAAGGTAAAACTAATAGCGGCTAATTCTTCGGTGCCCAATAAACCGATAAAAAACGTATCCACTAAGCCAAATGACATCATCATTACCATACCAACGAGCATGGGCAGGGTCATGTTTTTCAGTGTGTTACCAATAGGGCTGTTTAACAGATCGCGGCGGCCTGACGATTCAGATTTTTGACTCACTCTATGGTTCCTTTATTAACTAGCCGGCCATAGTAAGCTAACCAACCACATAAGACTAACGAAAAGCTGTTTCAAAATACGTGCATTAACCAGGCTATTTTTGACAGAAATTTTATATTTTCATTTGAAATCGCTATTGAGTCTTGTCAGAACAAGCACCTCCAATGACTGTATGCTAAAAGTAACATGGGACGCCCTTCATTACCCCAGTTAACAGGAATATGGGGACGAATTGATCATTTATCTGTTACTTTTCCGACAAAAACAGCAGGTATAATTTTATTAATTTCAAGCACTATTTTAATAAAATTAAATTTGTTGTTGAAAACAACACACAAGTTAAAAAGCGCTGGGTGAAAATCACCCAAGCTAACTGAAAAAAGTCTTATAAATAGCGTAATGGCTTGATTTTAATAACAAAAAACAAAAAAACAAAAGTTTTTTTGAAATCGTATTGACAACGGATCTAGTAGGCTCCCGAGAAGCAATGTGAATTCATGCACATACTTATCCACAGATATAGTGGATAACTATCCCCGCCTCAACAAATCCGTGAACTTGAATGAGAATTGCACGATCACTTGGTAAGTCATCACTAACCCCTTGTATAGGTACGCTAGGTTACACTTTCATGAACTACTGATTATACATACAGCTATCAATGTAATTTAAATAACCATTAGTTATATAGGAACTCAATAAAAACATTTTTAACCCTATGGGGACTGCACGTGCAGATCATCCTAAAACCACAATGATCCTTGTCCTTTGATATGCATACCTATTTAGCTAAGCCCCCCCTTTATAACCATTGAAAAAGAGCGAAACCATCATTGCTTTATTAAAAGTGTACAACTCTTGACCAATTTCACAGGCAGATTGTACGAATAAAAATCAATTGGAAAATAAACCTACAAAAAGCTTAAAAATAGTTGTAATCAGTGTTGACACAAGCCGGTATGCTCATTAATATTCGCCCCCGTTGAAAGCACCCCACAGGGTAAACATTATATTTATATAATGCCTTCAACAGACGTTATACGATTCCCCCTTAGCTCAGTTGGTTAGAGCGACGGACTGTTAATCCGCAGGTCCCCCGTTCGAATCGGGGAGGGGGAGCCAACGTTCATGAGGCAATAGCTTTTAGAATATTGGTTTGAAATTTTTCGATTCGAAACGTTTTGTATACTTTATAAAAGTATACAAGTTTGATATATGATTCCCCCTTAGCTCAGTTGGTTAGAGCGACGGACTGTTAATCCGCAGGTCCCCCGTTCGAATCGGGGAGGGGGAGCCAATCAGGCTCGTAATTCAATCATTCCTTATCTTCTAAAAATCCTCCAAACTATTTGCATATCAAGTTGTTAATCAGCACGATTACTTGGATAATAACGCCTAATTTCCCAATGATGTATTGTCAGTAACGTGCTTAATTATTACGGCAATAAAATATTGCAGACTTTATTATCTATATTTATCAATGGGAGTAATTTGTTTACTGGCTATTTAAGGTGTAATTTTTCGTTGATAGGCAGGGTTTAGGTGTTGTCGTTAATCATCCGCTTTACATATCAACGGATAGTCTAAATACACTTTGTTATTTCTTTTTCCGCCTTATTAAACAGGTTTTGCTATTTTGATTTTGGTACTAGGTTGCAACCAACATGACTGAGTTTTTGCTTTTATTAATTGGCACTGTGCTTGTCAATAATTTCGTATTAGTCCAGTTTCTTGGCCTATGCCCGTTTATGGGTGTATCAGGTAAACTTGAAACAGCCATCGGCATGTCAATGGCGACGACATTCGTTTTGACCCTAGCGTCTCTTTCCAGTTATTTAGTTGAGCACTACATTCTATTACCCTTGGGTATTGAATACCTGCGTACCCTAAGCTTTATCCTAGTGATTGCCGTTGTCGTGCAGTTTACTGAGATGGTCGTGCACAAGACTAGCCCAACCTTGTATCGATTATTAGGCATTTTTTTACCCTTGATCACCACTAACTGCGCAGTACTCGGTGTCGCGCTGTTAAATATTAATCATGATCACAACTTTGTCGAGTCAGTGATTTATGGATTTGGTGCTGCTGTAGGTTTCTCTCTCGTATTAATTCTGTTTGCTGCTATGCGCGAACGATTAGCGGTGGCTGACGTCCCGACTCCATTCAAAGGCGCATCTATTAGTATGATCACCGCTGGGTTAATGTCCTTAGCGTTTCTCGGCTTTACTGGCTTGGTGAAATTTTAATGAGTTTGTTGTGGGCCATTCTTACCGCGCTACTTGCCGTTGGGCTGCTAGCTATCGTCTTCGGCGCAATACTCGGTTTCGCATCGGTTCGTTTTAAAGTCGAAGGCGATCCTTTAGTAGAACAGATCGATGAGTTATTACCGCAAACCCAGTGTGGTCAATGTGGTTATCCGGGATGTAAACCCTATGCCCAAGCTATTGCCGATGGTGATGACATCAATAAATGTCCACCCGGCGGTGACGCAACAATAAAACGCTTGGCTGATTTGATGGGCGTCGAAGCCACCTCTTTAGATGCAGCTCATGGTGTGGAAGACATCAAAAAGGTCGCTTTTATCCGCGAAGACGAATGCATTGGCTGTACTAAGTGTATTCAAGCCTGTCCGGTGGATGCCATTTTAGGTGCAGCTAAACAAATGCATACTGTGATTAGCGATGAATGTACCGGATGTGATTTATGCGTAGACCCGTGTCCCGTTGATTGTATCGATATGATACCCACCCAAGCTACCCCTTCGTCATGGCGCTGGAACATAGATACAATTCCCGTTAGGCAGGTGAGCTGATGAGTCGTGTTTTAACCCCCTCTTTCGATGACATCATAAAAAATATCGAGCAAAATAAACTATGGGACTTTCCTGGTGGGGTATTTCCTGCCCAGCAAAAAGAGTTATCAAATAATCTGTCGATAGAAAACATGTCACTCCCCGAGCGATTATATATTCCTCTGAAGCAGCATATCGGAGTTGAAGGTCAGTTAATCGTTAACCTTGGCGATCATGTTTTAAAAGGCCAAGCGCTGACCCGTAGTGCAAACCCATTTGCGGTTCCGGTGCATGCCCCCACGTCGGGCACAATACTTAATATTGGGCCACATATATCGGCGCATCCATCTGCCCTGCCCGAGCAAACGTTAGTCATTGAGCCTGATAAATTAGATAAATGGATTGCCCTTTCGCCACTGCAAGATTACCAGTCCCTGCCCAAAGTCGCTGTACTTGAAGCGATTTGTAATGCAGGTGTATCTGGAATGGGCGGCGCTGGGTTTCCAACACATATAAAAGCATCACCTAAAAAGGATGTAGAGTTTGTCATTATTAACGGCGTTGAGTGTGAGCCGTATATTACTGCTGATGACCGCTTAATGCGCGAACATGCTTGGCAAATTCGCCAGGGCATAGACGTATTGTGTCATTTACTTTCGCCTAAACAAGTTTATATCGCTATCGAAGACAACAAACCCGAAGCGATTGAGGCCATGCGGGTGGCATGCCAACAAAGTGAGCATTATAAGGTGGTACCTATTGCCACTAAATACCCTGCAGGTGGTGAAAAACAACTAATACAAGTGATGACCAACCGAGAAGTCCCTAAACAAGGCTTACCAATTGATGTTGGCGTGATTATGCATAATGTGGGCACCTGTTATGCCATTGCCGATGCCGTTTTTTCTGGCAAACCGCTAATTCAACGTGTTGTCACTGTTACCGGCCAAGCAGTACAAACACCCAAAAACCTGTGGGCACTGATTGGTGCACCCGTCTCACATTTACTGGACTCGGCAGGTTACGTAGCAGACAAACAAGCACAAAAGCACATTATAATGGGCGGGCCTATGATGGGCTTTACCTTGGCCAGTGACCAAGTTCCCGTGGTTAAAATAACTAATTGCTTATTATTACCCACAAAAGATGAAATCGCTGAACCCGAAGCAGAGCAACCCTGTATTCGCTGTAGCGCATGCGCTGATGCATGCCCTGTTTCTTTGCTGCCGCAACAACTCTTCTGGCACAGTAAAGCCAAAGAGTTAGATAAGGCCCAAGACTATAATTTATTTGATTGTATAGAATGTGGTGCCTGCGCCTATGTGTGCCCAAGCGAAATTCCACTAGTACACTATTATCGCGTAGCAAAAGCTGACATTCGGCTCGAACAGGAAGAAAAGCAAAAATCAGATAAGGCTCGAGAACGCTTTGAAAGTCGCGCTGGGCGCTTAGTCCGCGAACAAGAAGCAAGAGACGAGAAACATCGTAAAGCCGCTGAAGCACGTAAAGAAGCGATGCAAAATAAAGGAGGGGACGCTCAAGATAAAATTGCTGCCGCCCTTGCCAGAGCAAAAGCCAAAAAAGCCCAGCAAGCAGAGCTCACGTCTGGAGAAGAAACGTCGTTGCACGACACCAACCAGACAACGAGTGAGCAAACATCTGGTACCTCAAAAGATGACAAGGTCGCGGCAGCCATAGCCCGAGCTAAAGCAAAGAAAGCACAAAAAGCCGATTCAGACCAACTTGGCACGAACACTCCCGCCGCATCAGAGATCGCTTCACCAGCGGCGCCCGATGAAAATCAGCTTGCGAAAAATGACAGTCCTGGTCAATCAAAAGATCAGCGCGTTGCTGCCGCGATAGCCAGAGCAAAAGCGAAAAAAACTGAAAAATCAGCCCATGTAAGCACGACTGAATCATCGACACCGGCAAACCTTCAACACAGCGTTCATTTAGAATCTGCAGCACCAACAAGTGCCGGTCGATCATCCGTCCCCGCTTTGTCAAAAGATCAGCGCGTGGCTGCCGCGATTGCTAAAGCAAAGGCCAAAAAAGACCAGCAACAGGTTGAGGCTCACAATGATGAGAAAAATACGCTGCAAGTTGACGCCCCGACTAACAATGAATTAAACGAAGTGCATTCAGTCAAACCAGTATCAAAGGATGAACGGGTGGCTGCCGCTATTGCTAAGGCAAAAGCGAAAAAGGCACAAAAGCTGGCCGCGGATGAAACAATTAAGGCCAGCGAGTCCTTAACAGCGACCCTTTCCAGAGAGCAAGCAGATCCTGAAAGTGATTCAGGCCAAGAACAAGCGGCATCAGCCAATCAAGCTGATGATATTGCCACGAAAAAGGAAAACGTGTCTGTTGATACGCTCGACCCCACCGCACAAAAGAAAGCCCGTATCGCCGTAGCCGTTGCGAAAGCGAAAGCGAAAAAGCTCGCTCAGCAGAATGCGAACACCGCGCCAACGGACAATATTGACGCCCTACCGGCCTCAGAACCCTCAGAATTAAGCTCAAATGAAGACTCAAACAATTTACCGTCATCGGAAGCAGAACAAGCCCTTGATGAGAAAAAACGCCGTATCGCGGCAGCTGTCGCCAAAGCCAAAGCCAAAGCCAAAGCCAAAAAAGCGGCCCAAATGAAATCATCAGAAGAATAAAGCATTGATATGAATTATAAACTCGCCAGTTCACCCCACCAGCATGTTCGACGTAATACCGGACAAGTTATGCGTATGGTGATCTATGCTTTGATCCCCGGTATTTTACTGCAAACCTGGTTCTTCGGTTTTGGTGTACTGGTTCAGATTACCTTAGCTATATTAACGGCTGTAATAACCGAAGCCAGCATATTGGAGCTACGTAAACGAGACTTTGAGCGGGCGATTAAAGATTACAGTGCGATACTCACAGCAATATTGCTGGCCATCAGTATTCCACCTTTTGCGCCTTGGTGGGTTGTCGTCATCGGTACGTTCTTCGCCATTGCTATTGTCAAACAATTGTATGGTGGCTTAGGGTTTAATGTCTTTAATCCGGCGATGGCAGCCTATGTGATGCTGCTTGTGTCGTTCCCCGTGCAAATGACTCAGTGGATGCCTGCACAAAGCCTGACAACGCATCAACCTGGGATAGTCGATGCTATCTATGCTGTATTCACCGGCTTTAGTGCTGATGGCTTCAGCTTAATGCAACTACAAAGTGCTGTTGACGGCCACACCATGGCCACTCCCCTTGACGCGATAAAAACAGGCTTGGCCCAAGGCCTGACATATGAAGAAGGCCTTCAATCCGCCATCTTTGACGGAAGTTTAGGGATAGGCTGGTGGTGGGTGAGTCTGGGCTACTTGTTAGGTGGTCTGTATTTAATCCGTGCCAAAATCATTAATTGGCATATTCCTGGGGGCATGATCGCAGCGATGGCGGTATGCGCTGGTATCATGTTTTTAGTCGATGGCGATCGTTTTGCTTCACCTTTATTTCACCTATTTAATGGCAGCCTGATACTCGGTGCCTTTTTTATCGCTACGGATCCGGTCTCTGCTTCAACAACCAATAAAGGCCGGGTGATATTCGGCGCAGCGATTGGCTTCTGGGTGTACATTATTCGCACCTGGGGTGGTTATCCTGACGCCATAGCCTTTGCCGTTTTGATCATGAATATGGCTGTGCCATTAATCGATTACTATACCCGCCCCCGTACCTATGGCCATCAAAAAACCAATAAAGGGGTACCTAAATGAAGCGAATAATTGCTAAAAACGGGCTTATATTAGGTTTATTTGCCGTTATCACCAGCGGCCTGATTGCCCTGACCTTTTTCGGTACCCAAGAACAAATTGAATATCAACGTCAGCAAACCCTGCTAACGATATTTGACGAATTAGTCCCCCAAGGTAGCTACAACAACGAGATGCAACACGATTGCGTATTCGTAACTTCCATGGATTACCTTGGTTCTAAGACGCCACATCATATTTACCGGGCCACTCTGGACGGTGCACCAACAGCAGCCGTTATTGAAACCACCGCGCCCAATGGTTATAGCGGTCGCATCGAGTTGGTGGTGGGTGTGACCGGTGAGTCCACTGTATCTGGTGTGCGTATACTTAATCATAAAGAAACCCCGGGCTTAGGTGATAAAATAGATTTACGCGTGAGTGAGTGGGTTCTGGGTTTCGACGATCAAAATTTGAACCCGCAAAATACGTCAGATTGGGCAGTGAAAAAAGACGGTGGCCAGTTCGATCAGTTCACCGGCGCAACCATCACGCCACGTGCGGTCGTTAGTGCGGTTAAACGTGCCATTGAATATTACCAACTTAATCAACAGGCCATTTTCTCAGCCAGTAACGAATGCCGTAGCGAATTCGCGAGCAAAGGTAACGCATTATGAATGAATTCAAACAGTTAAGTTGGCAAGGGCTGTGGAAAAACAATCCTGCTCTGGTGCAATTGCTGGGCCTTTGCCCACTATTAGCGGTTACTGCCACGATCACCAACGGTTTAGGCCTAGGGTTAGCCACCACATTAGTCTTAATTGGGTCAAACGCGACGGTATCCATTATTCGTAATATGGTCCCTAACGAAATTCGCATTCCTATTTTTGTCATGATCATCGCAGCCTTCGTTACAGTCGTACAGTTATTGATGAACGCATACACCTTCGAGTTGTATCAAGCACTAGGGATATTCATTCCTTTGATCGTAACCAACTGTGCAATCATTGGTCGGGCCGAAGCTTATGCATCCAAGAATCCCATTGGCTATGCTGCCTTTGACGGTATGATGATGGGGTTAGGCTTTACTGCTGTGCTTGTCATACTCGGTGCGATGCGCGAACTATTAGGCTACGGCACCTTGTTTGCGGGTGCTAACCTATTATTGGGGGATTGGGCGACCAGCTTAAAAATCACCGTTTTCACTACCGACTCCCCTTTCTTGTTAGCCATTTTGCCGCCAGGAGCATTTTTAGGCATGGGCTTACTTATCGCCGGAAAAAACGTACTTGATAAGCGCTTTGAGCGAATGTTTGCAGCTAAGCAAGAGGCTAAAACCGTACAGCGAGCTCGTGTCACCGCTGAATCTTAAGCGTGTATACTCGCTCTAAAATGGAACGCCCGTAGATGAATCAACAAAAACGCATTGAAATGTTAACCCGTTGGCGTGATGCGAACCCGCACCCCACCACAGAGTTAAATTTTACCAGCCCGTTTGAATTACTTATTGCCGTATTGCTATCAGCTCAAGCTACCGATGTCAGCGTCAACAAAGCCATGGCCAAGATGTTTCCCGTGGCTAATACACCTGAATCGGTCTACGCATTGGGTATTGATGGGGTGAAGGAATTCATTAAAACCATCGGTTTATTTAACACCAAAGCGGTTAACGTAATCAAAACCTGCAAAATGCTAATAGACCAGCACAACTCTGAAATACCAGAGAACCGTGCAGCCCTAGAAGCCTTGCCTGGCGTAGGACGAAAGACAGCAAACGTGGTACTAAACACCGCATTTGGCTGGCTAAAAGATAATGAAGGTAGATACTTTATAGCGGTAGACACGCACATTCAGCGAGTCGCTAATCGCACAGGCTACGCCAAGGGCAAGACAGTTGAAGAAACCGAACAAGCCATCATTAAGAACACCCCAAACAAAACTGAATTTATGTATGACCTGCATCACTGGTTAATTTTGCATGGTAGATACACCTGTATTGCACGCAAGCCACGCTGCGGTTCTTGTATTATCGAAGACTTGTGCGAGTTCAAAGATAAAACCGAATAAACAACATTCAAAGTAATTGTCTTATCACCGCTCTGATATTCTGGGATCTAAAGTCCTGATGGTCAGTAGAGAGCGAAATGGTCCATCAACTAAGCGGCTCTGAAGATCGGCTCCACTGAGAAAGCGACCGGTCAGGGCTTTTTACACAATCGTAGCTATGTGCCATTTACAGACGTTCGATTATGGATATGAAGTGATCATCTATGCCACAAAGCAGTCATGCCTCATTTAATCGATATCGTTGGTTCGGATTAGATTTTGTATCTATAACTCCCGTCTAATAGGCGTGAGCTTGTGAGCGTCCTAATTGACGCGCTTGATATTTGAATGATCAAAAACCAAAAAAACGATAACTTAGATCATGCCCTTGTTGAACTCTGATAGAATGTCCTTTCTGACAATTGGTTGGCACAAAAATAGGTTCTCCATCATTGTACTGTTTATAGGGGTAAACAAGGCGTCCATTATTATAATAAGAAACGAACTCGCCTGTAATAGAGTACGCGTCTCTGTCTCTAATAGTGCCTACTTGCTCGCCGGATAAGTTAATCAAGTTACCGTTCAATAGCCAGCCTTTGTGGTGACCAAAACTGTTAATAATTTCTCTACCATAAAGAGCTGAATTTATTACTACAGTTAGTTTATTGCCAACTTTTCTACTAGGTATACCGCCTAAAGCAACGGCCTTTGACTCAAGACCTTGTCCTGCTAGCGTGAATGAACCGAAACCTGCAAGCTTCTCATCCGAGTCATTGATCCCACCAAAAAGTACGGGACTATTTTCATCTTTGATGATTAGTTTAGTGCCATAGAGTTGTGTATATAGCTTTTTAATATGAAGCGGTTCACCGCCTTCCCTCGAAATTTCTAAAATACACCCATTTGTCTTATCAGAAATCGTTAATCTAGCACCTACACTAACAATGTCTTGATTTTTAACTAGTGCAATATATTCATTACGATTTATATACGCTATTGGCGAACTATCTTTTCCATAGAATATGCAACATATGGTATATGCTTCTTCCTCATTTACTGATTCTTCAAACCAAAAAAGAGGTTTCCCGTAAAGGCTAATGGCAATTCCCATATTGCTAGTGCGCATGTTGCCAAGCAAGAATTCAAGCTCATCTGCTTTTGAGAACAGCATGTCATTGACATAACCCTGCTCCAATCCTTTAGGATTTTCTTTTGCTGCCCAAACGTGATTTTTTGAAAGAATCTTTTTAGTTACTTTGTCGTGGCACATTGGACAGAGTATTGTCATCTTCGTTGGGTCGTGCTCTAGAGCATCATTGAATTCAGGTTCAATATGTTCATATTCAACGAGCACGCAACCACAAAATACACAGCCAAAACCTGCATCTTTGCGAATTTGTTCTTTTACATCTGTACGGATATATCTAGAAAGATCATGTTTGTTTTTCCCTTTAGACTGAATCATTGATATTACTTCCTTGCATTATCTCGTATGAGAAATTGAGTTCAACTCTAACTATGGAGACTTCGCAGTAATATGATACAAATTATTCGTTAGAAAATATATATCAAAAAATATTAGCCTAATGTCAGGTAAGCGCACAAAGTGAACCAATTTTGTAAATTCTTGAAGTTCCGCTGATCGCTCCGAACTGCCCTTCAACCATTTTTTTCCACCGTCTGCAATCTGCTTAAGGATCATTCAATGGACAGCTTGCCAATAGAGGCTTTTGGCACTAACCTGCTCGTTCACAATTATAGGGTTGGTTTTATCAATAGCGATACTGCCTTTTTTGGCTGGCCGACAATAGCTGTAGATACTCATATTGATCGAGTCAGTAACCGCACTAAATTTGCGGTAGGTAAAAATGTTGATTTGGTCGAGAAAAAGCTACTTAAGGTGGTGCCTGCCGAATTTAAAGTGGATGTGCACCACTGGTTGATTTTACATGGCCGCTATACCTGTATTGCCCGTAAACCTCGCTGTGGTTCATGCATAGTAGAAGACTTATGCGAATTCAAAGACAAAGTAGACGAATAAATTGTTCAATTAAAAGTAGCCCAGGAGTAACAAGATGGACGGCAATAAACGCGTAAATGTAAAGATTGGGGCAGAGGTTTCTATTGTATTAAAAGAACATCAACGCAGTGGCACCCTCACCCACGGCATAGTTGAAAAATTACTGACTAATTCACCTAACCATCCCCACGGTATCAAAGTGCGCTTAGAAGATGGGCAGGTTGGGCGAGTCAAAACCATTCATGCCTAGACAATATTTAATTAAAACGATATCAATCGTGAATGGCGCTGGCTAAAACGTTTCGTATCAGCCTGACCTGTGCAAGGAATAGCTAAAAATATGTTCGAGTTGTTCTCCTATTCACTCAATTACACCACTTTCAGCCTACTTTTTTTAACGGCTTTTTTAATTGGCATGGCAAAAACTGGGGTCAGTGGTGTCTCCATGTTTACGGTCCCGGTGATGGCTATTATCTTTGGTGGGAAAGAATCCTCCGGCCTGATGCTGCCACTACTTATCATGGCTGATTTATTTGCGGTAAAATATTATCATCGCCACGCAAATTGGTCGTATTTGTTAAAACTATTTCCATCGGCGGCGGTAGGTGTAATTATCGCTACTGTGGTCGGTAATTATATTGACGACCAATTGTTTAGGTTGATCATGGGGATCATCATTTTCGTCAGTTTGGGGATCATGCTCTGGATGGAAACCGCCAACAAAGAAAGCATTCCAGATTATCTATGGTTTGCCATATTGATGGGGTTACTTGGTGGTTTTACCACCATGATAGGCAATCTCGCGGGCGCGGTAATGGCACTTTATTTACTCAGTATGCGGCTCCCTAAAAACGAATATATCGGTACTGGGGCTTGGTTTTTTCTAGCCATTAACCTTTTTAAAGTGCCGTTTCATGTTTTTAGCTGGCACACCATTTCACTTAATTCGTTCATGTTAAACCTAATAAGCCTGCCTTTTATTGCTATTGGCGCTTACGCAGGGGTCAAAATCGTCAAGCGAATTCCCGATAAACAATATCGCTGGTTAGTACTAGCGGTCACGGGGATTGCTGCGATATTGATGGTTGTCTAATGCGTTTGGTTTGGTCCTTGCTCACCAATGAATTGCTTGGGCAGTGTGCTACAACCCGTTTTTCGGCTCTCTATTGTTAACGAATGAAATGAGGACTGCGGAATCTCTCGCACTTTTCCTGAAACGAACCAGCTAAGGGATAAAAATGAATTGGATAATTCTTTTAGTGGCAGGCCTGTTCGAAGTTGTATGGGCAATTGGTCTTAAGTACAGCGATGGCTTTAGTCGATTTTGGCCTTCTGTATTTACCATTGTCGCTATGGCGATCAGCTTCGGCCTACTGAGCATCGCCATGAAAACATTGCCTGCAGGTACGGCTTATGCCGTATGGGTAGTGATCGGCTTACTTGGCACGGCCATCCTCGGCATAATTTTATTTGATGAACCATTGAATTTATGGCGCGTAGTCAGCTTGCTAACGATCACATTAGGTGTGATTGGATTAAAGTTAAGCGGTTAATGTTAGACCTTGCACCATGTGTTGCTTGGATTTTGACACCGCGCGCACGGCCATTTATTCAGTTCTTTGCACTGGGCCACGATTTGTTACCCTTTGTCATATAGTTGTGACCTTTAAGCCGTTATAATCAGCTACTTAGTTTACATATTAGTGAAACGATTAAGGATCTTTATGAGGTTACTGCACACCATGTTACGCGTCGGTGATTTATCCCGCTCTCTTGCTTTTTACACTGAAATACTTGGCATGAAATTACTACGCCGCAGTGAAAATGAAGAGTATCGTTACACGTTAGCCTTTGTTGGCTACGGTGCAGAGGACAGTAATACTGTATTAGAGCTTACCCATAACTGGGATGAAGACAGCTATGATCTGGGTACCGCCTACGGACATATTGCTCTGGGTGTGGATGATATTTATCATGTTTGTGAACAGCTAAAGAAGCAAGGCGCTGATGTATATCGTGATGCAGGACCGGTTAAAGGAGGCAAAACTGTTATCGCTTTTGTTCGAGATCCCGACGGTTATGCCATTGAGCTTATTCAAAACGATTAATTTCCCATTTGTTGGGAACTGTGACATTGGAGTCAGTATGAAACAATCTATTCTATCGTTATCCCTGTGTGCGATGTTAGTCAGTCAAGTCAGCTGGGCTGCCCCCTTAGTGATTGCCCATCGTGGCGCCCCTGGATATTTACCCGAGCACACCATGGAGTCCACAACCCTAGCATTTGCCCAAGGTGCAGATTTCATCGAGCAGGATGTTGTGATCAGCAAAGACGGCGTTCCCGTGGTATTACACGATATCCATTTAGATACTGTCACCAATGTCGCTGATAAGTTCCCTGAGCGTAAGCGTGATGATGGCCGTTACTACGCCCTCGACTTTACCCTCGATGAGTTAAAGAGCTTAGTGGTTCATGAACGTAGTGATCTTAACGGTAAACCCGTTTTTAAAAATCGTTATCAAGGAAGCGCGCAATTCACGATCGCCACGTTTGAAGAGCAAATTGAACTCATCACTGAGCTCAATCGCCAATTTAATAAACACATTGGCTTTTATCCTGAAATTAAATCCCCCGCATGGCACCGAGAGCAAGGTGTTGATATCAGCCAGATAGTGTTAACCACCTTGCGTAAGCATGGTTTGGACGATGCCGATAAAGCGATATATGTGCAGTGTTTTGATTACGCCGAGTTAAAACGTGTACGCAATGAACTCGGCGCCAAGGTCAAACTTATTCAGTTGATGGCCGAAAATGACTGGAACGAGTCGCCAACCGATTACGATGCTTTGCGCACGCCAGCTGGACTAAAAGCGCTTGCAGAGGTTGCTCAAGGCATAGGTCCCTGGATCCCCCAATTGATTGACATGCAAACGATGCAAGCAACCGGCTTAGTCAAAAAAGCCCATGCTGCGGGTCTTGATGTACACCCCTACACTTTTAGACAAGACGCATTACCAACCGGCGTTACCAGCCAGCAAACATTGGACTTACTGTTCAAGCAATTGAAAGTAGATGGTGTGTTCACCGATTTCACCGATACCGTGGTGGACTATTTGCATCGATAACAAGGGATTGTGTCGATAAAAAAAACCGACTAACATTACCTGCTAATCGGTTTTTTATATCAATTCGTTTAGTGCCATGACTCACTTGCCAACGACAGGACCTGTTTAGGGTTTGGCCATACGAATGACCACTCGGCGATTTTTTGCCCGAGACATTTCATTGCTATTCGGTGCAATATGCCTACGCTCACCATGACCTGTCACATCAATGCGCTGAGGCGCTACGCCCATCTCACTAAAGTAATTTTTGATTTCGACAGCACGGCTTACCGAGAGCGTTTTATTCATATCACGGCCACCATAGCTGTCGCTATAACCATCCAGCAAGACTAAATCCATATCACTGTCTTCTTGCAAGTATTGTCCAATCATGTTGAGACGACGTTGCGAATATTTGGTCAAGTCAGTACTATTTTTCTTATACGCTAATATGGTGTAAGCAATATCATCAAAACTGTAAGGCAATAAGTTTGCTACGCACTGAGCAAAGCTCTCATACGGCACGGCGAAATTACTGGCATTGAGCCCTACCGCCACTCTATCACTGTGATTATACCAATCTTGATAATATATGGTTGGCCAAAAACCTTTTTCCAATTCAGATAACATGGTCCAGGCAGCCTGCTCTGGCAGATCACCGTTGTATTGTTTGCGAATGGTCATATCTGCAATTGCATGCTGCATCTGTCCCGGCATCCACCTAGGTGGCACGGAATACACAGCTGCCATACTGAAACTTTTTGGTAGCAACAGCATATCCAACTCAAATTCCATATTTAGTTGTTTGGATGCCATGCTAGTAAACAATGCTTCGCCATAGCCAGGAATTTTATGTGCCAAAGTACATTGCAGCCGACTATGCTGGCTCAATTGCCAGTCCGAGGTCTCGACCTTTGCCGCATATTGACGCAACCCCGCACAAAGCGAGCTGCTGAATGTCAGTGACACTACTAATAAGATAATTTTCATAAGTCTTTTTCGTAATATAAATTTCTGAACAGGAAGAATACCTGAGCGTCTGTAAAGTTTATCGACTCACCCAGTAAAAGCTTAACCCTGAATTCACATCTTGCCCAGCCTACTAACGAATAAACTTGCAAAGATAATTACTTTTGAAGGGTGGCGGGCTCTGCAGATAATTGACATAATCACGCCTCATTTTTTTCCTAATAGGCAGCTATGTCAGATCCCCAATTTCTCCTTAAAGACAGATTCAGAGGCTATTTCCCGGTTATTGTTGATGTTGAAACGGCAGGCTTTAATGCCCAAACCGATGCCTTGCTTGAAGTAGCGGCGATCACCACAAAAATGGATGCGGCCGGTTTTTTAACCCCGGATAAAACCTTCCATTATCACGTGGTGCCATTTGAAGGTGCTAATTTGGAAAAAGCCGCTCTGGAATTTAATGGTATCGATCCTTGGTGCGCGCTACGTGGCGCATTAGACGAAACAGAAGTAATGAAAGATTTATGCACCCAGATCCGCAAAGAACAAAAAGCTGCGGATTGTCAGCGTTCAGTTATGGTGGCCCACAACGCCGCTTTTGATTTAGGTTTTATAAACGCTGCGATTGAACGCAGTAAGATTAAACGTACGCCATTTCATCCCTTCGTATCATTCGACACGACCACCTTGTCTGGATTAGCGTTAGGACAAACCGTATTAGTGAAAGCCTGTCAAGCGGCAAACATTAGCTTTGATCAGAACGAAGCACATTCGGCATTGTACGACACCCAAAAAACGGCTGAGCTATATTGTTATATTGTCAATAAGTGGCAAAGCACATGTGGATGGCCAAGCTCCGAAAAAGATTAATACGTATTAGAAATCAACGTTATACATACAAAAAAACCGCTGAAATTCAGCGGTTTTTTTAATTCGTGATCACTTAATTAAGATTAAAGTGAATCCGCATTCTGTGAAAGATAACTTGCTACGCCTTCAGGGCTGTCTACCATGCCTTTTTGGCCTGCTTGCCAACCTGCGGGGCAAACTTCACCGTGCTCTTCATGGAAGTTAAGTGCATCAACCATGCGCAACATATCGTCAATGTTACGACCTAATGGAAGATCATTCACCACTTGATGGCGAACCACACCTGCTTCATCAATTAAGAATGAACCACGAAACGCAACACCTGCTTCTGGATGCTCAACGTCATATGCTTGACAGATTTCGTGCTTAACATCAGCAACCATAGCGTATTTTACTTTACCGATACCACCATCATTGATAGCAGTGTTACGCCATGCGTTATGGGTAAATTGTGAATCGATAGATACGCCGATGACTTCAACACCACGTTTTTTGAACTCTTCGTAGCGCTTGTCGAATGCGATCAATTCAGAAGGGCAAACGAAAGTAAAATCAAGAGGATAAAAAAACAATACTGCTTTCTTGCCTTTGATTGCTTCACTCAAGGTAAAGTTTTCAACGATATCGCCATTTCCTAATACAGCTGCGGCGGTAAAATCTGGGGCTGGGCGACTAACTAATACACTCATATTGATCTCCATTCTTTTAGGTTAAAAATAACTGGCGCATAGTGTAACGACAATTAAAGGGTTATCACACTTTATTTAACATCAACTTATAGTAAGCATATAATCTTAAAAACCAAGGGCTCCCCCAGACAATTTATCGACCAACACCTCGCATACCCTCTGCTCGCGTAAAACGGCCAATTATTATTCAATTATAAGCAATAAATGCTTGAAAGTGTTGCAAACAACAATTATTATCATTTACATCAAGATTAAGTAAGGTTAACTATGTACGTTTGTTTGTGTCACGGTATTACCGACAAAGCTATTAAACAGGCCGTTCGCGAAGACGGTGTGGGCAATATGCGTCAGCTACGTGAAGCGCTGGGCGTAGGTGATCAGTGCGGCAAATGTGTACGCATGGCACAAAGCATTGTTGACAACACAATCATTGATGAATCTCTATTTAAAGAAGTGTGTTAACCCAACCTAATTAAAATGAGCGCTTTGTTAGGTGCACTACTCATTCTATTTACAGCCTTACCCTTTGCTTATGAGTGGTAAATAGTCAAAAGAAAGCTACAAAAAAAAGAGTCTTAAACGACTCTTTTTTTATGGAGAACGATATATCAATAACGGAGTAATAACACGCCGTTAAAGCTGCACGTTATTTAGCGCGTTTGGCTGCACTTTCTTTAATAATAGTTTGCAATTCACCTTGCTGAACCATTTCCATGATGATGTCACAACCACCCACCAACTCGCCGTCAACCCATAATTGTGGGAAAGTAGGCCAATCTGCATATTTTGGCAACTCAGCGCGAATATCTGGATTTTGCAGAATATCCACATAGGCAAACTCTTCACCACAAGTCATCAATGCTTGAGACGCCTGAGCTGAAAAGCCACAGTTTGGTAATTTCGGTGATCCCTTCATATATAAAAGAATTGGATTTTCGCTGATTTGTTGCTGAATTTTTTCGACCGTTTCCATGCTCACTCTCACTGAATATTTGAATAACACTAATGATGTAGTCAAGTTTACCGTTTTCAAGGCAAGATACCAATCTTAGCGTATGATCTTTATTGGTTTCAAAATATTATCAAGCTTACCCCTTGTAATGTACCCTGTCTGCCCGCAGATACGTGTTGGGTTTCAGTATAACCTTGGACAACGACTTTTATATTCGTGTATAAAACGTTAGTACTTACCCAAGGTTAGACACACGATTATTGTTAACTTTAAATGGAGAATTATCATGGCTTTCGAATTACCAGCACTTCCGTATGCAAAAAATGCTTTAGAACCACATATCTCAGCTGAGACATTGGAATATCATTATGGTAAGCATCACGCGACTTACGTTACTAAGCTAAATGGCCTAGTTGAAGGTACTGATATGGCGAATAAAGATCTTGAAGAGATCGTTAAATCGTCTGAAGGTGGAGTTTTCAATAACGCCGCTCAAATCTGGAACCACACATTCTACTGGAACAGCCTTAGCCCAAATGGTGGCGGTGAGCCAACTGGCGCACTTGCTGATGCAATTAATGCTAAATGGGGTTCATTTGCTGACTTCAAAGCAGCATTAAACGATAAAGCGGTAAACAACTTTGGTTCAAGCTGGACTTGGTTAGTAAAAACGGCAGATGGCAGTCTTGATATCGTCAACACCAGCAACGCTGCAACACCATTAACTGACGCTAACCTTACTCCTCTACTTACCGTAGATTTATGGGAACACGCTTATTATATTGATTATCGTAATGCGCGTCCTAAGTACCTTGAAGGTTTCTGGGCACTAGCAAACTGGGATTTTGCTGCAAGCAACTTCGCTTAAGCATTTGCCATCCTAATTTAGGTTAAATAAATTAGTTGATATTAAGGGCCTCGATTTTTCGAGGCTTTTTTATGCCTGGCTATATACCAGCATATAACGCTTAGGATTTTCTCAAAGATCAATAAATTAACCAAGCATGTTAATAGTGCTGAATATTCAAAATTTTCCTTCATCTAGCAAATATTATTCTAAATCTGCAACATATAAATCTAAATTACGGTCTAACCTTACAAGTACAGGTTGGAAAATTTTCTATATGTGAGGTTTAGTTATGGGAATTTTAGAGCAATATCAATCCAGGTATGAAGCACGTAAGGAAGAAGAATTAACCATCGATGAGTTTCTAGAGATATGTAAAACAGAAAACTCAGCGTATGCCAACGCTGCAGAACGATTACTCAAAGCGATAGGCGAGCCACAGATGTTAGATACATCAAAAGATGCCTCGTTAAGCCGCATATTTTCAAATCGTGTTATTTCTCGCTACCCGGCTTTTGATGGTTTTTATGGCATGGAAGACGCCATCGAACAAATCGTTTCATATTTACGCCATGCCGCCCAAGGTCTTGAAGAGAAAAAACAAATACTTTACCTGTTAGGTCCGGTGGGCGGCGGCAAATCTTCATTAGCTGAAAAACTCAAAGAGTTGATGCAACAACAACCTATTTACGTCTTAAAAGACTCCCCTGTAAACGATCATCCTTTGAGTTTGTTTGATGTAAATGAAGATGGTCGTCTGCTGCTTGACGAGTACGGCATTCCACAGCGCTACCTTAAAACCGTGATGTCACCTTGGGCGCGCAAGCGCCTGCATGAATACAACGGTGATATACGTCAGTTTAAAGTTATCAAATTACATCCATCGATTCTGGATCAAATTGCCATTGCTAAAACGGAACCAGGGGATGAAAACAATCAAGATATCTCAGCGTTAGTGGGCAAAGTGGATATCAGACGATTAGAACATTTTGCCCAAAATGATCCGGATGCTTACAGTTACTCTGGCGCCTTGTGCCGTGCTAATCAAGGCTTGATGGAGTTTGTTGAGATGTTCAAAGCACCTATTAAGGTACTGCATCCGTTATTGACAGCTACCCAGGAAGGGAATTACAACTCAACAGAAGGTTTATCCGCTTTACCGTTTGAGGGCGTGATCCTTGCTCACTCTAACGAGTCTGAATGGCAAACGTTCCGCAATAATAAAAATAATGAAGCTTTTCTGGATCGGGTATATATAGTTAACGTGCCCTATTGTTTACGGGTCTCTGAAGAAATACAAATTTACCGCAAACTCATTGATAATAGTGAGCTATTAGGGGCTTCATGCGCCCCAGACACCTTAGAAACCTTGGCGCAGTTTAGTGTGTTATCGCGCCTTAAAGAACCCGAAAATTCGAGTATATATTCCAAAATGCGGGTCTACGACGGCGAAAGTCTAAAAGACACAGATCCCAAAGCGAAGTCTTATCAGGAGTATCGAGACTACGCTGGCGTGGACGAAGGTATGCAAGGCTTATCGACTCGTTTTGCGTTTAAGATTTTATCCAGAGTGTTCAACTTTGATCAACATGAGTTGGCAGCCAATCCGGTACATTTATTTTACGTACTTGAACGCCAGATTGAGCGAGAACAATTTCCCACTGAATTAGCGGATAAATACAAAGAACATTTAAAAGGCTTCTTGATCCCTAAATACGTCGAATTTATCGGCAAGGAAATTCAAACTGCATACTTAGAGTCCTATTCTGAGTACGGCCAAAACCTGTTCGATCGCTATGTCGTTTATGCCGATTTTTGGATCCAAGATCAGGAATATCGCGATCCGGAAACAGGTCAGCTATTCGACAGGGAAGCCTTAAACACAGAGTTGGAGAAAATTGAAAAAACAGCGGGAATAAGTAACCCCAAAGATTTTCGCAATGAAATTGTTAATTTTGTCTTACGCGCAAGGGCCAACAACAAAGGGAAAAATCCAAGTTGGACCAGCTATGAAAAACTGCGCTCCGTGATCGAGAAAAAAATGTTCTCCAACACAGAAGATTTATTACCGGTTATTTCATTCAACAAAAAAGGCTCCAATGAAGATGAGAAAAAACACGATGACTTCGTGCAACGTATGGCTGAAAAAGGCTATACCCAAAAACAAGTGAGGTTGTTATGTGAATGGTATTTACGGGTTAGAAAGTCCTCTTAATTCAATGATTTCAACCCTAAGTATTCTGTATATTATGATACGTCCGGTGGCACCCATTGAGGTAAAGCAGTATGGCCCATTTTATTGATCGACGACTCAACGGAAAAGGCAAAAGCACGGTTAATCGGCAGCGATTTTTGCGCCGTTACAAGGAGCAGATAAAAAAGGCGGTATCTGATTCGATTAACAAACGCAGTGTGACTGACATCAACAGCGGCGAAAAAATTGGTATTTCTAGCCGGGATATCTCTGAGCCCATATTTCATACGGGTAAAGGGGGAAAGCGTAGTATCGTGCATCCTGGCAACGATCAATTTAATACCGGTGACCAAATTAAGCGCCCTGACGAAGGAGGCGGACAGGGTGCTGGCAGTAATGCGAGCGACGGTGGTGAAGGGCAAGATGATTTTGTGTTTCAAATATCAAAAGACGAGTATTTAGATTTACTCTTCGAAGGTCTCGTTTTGCCCAACCTGCAAAAGAATCAACAAGCAAAAATCGTCCAGTACGAGAGTTACCGTGCTGGATTCGTATCTGATGGCGTACCCAGTAATTTAGATGTTGTACGTTCGTTAAAAGGCTCTGTCGCTAGACGGATTGCCTTAACGGCTGGCAAGAAAGCAGAATTAGCTAAATTACACACCCAGCTGGCAGAGTTACTTGCCGGACAAATCCCTGATCAGATACGCATTGCTCAATTAAAAAATGACATAGAAGCGTTAGAAAAAGCCATCGCTCGTGTACCGTTTATCGATACCTTCGATCTGCGTTTTCGTAACTATCAAAAGCGCCCTATTCCCTCAAGTAAGGCAGTGATGTTTTGCCTAATGGATGTATCAGGCTCAATGGATCAAGCGACAAAAGACAAAGCCAAACGCTTTTATATATTACTGTATCTTTTTTTGAGCCGTACCTATAAAGATGTGGATGTAGTCTACATTCATCATCATACCCAAGCCAAAGAAGTAGATGAGCAAGAATTTTTCTACTCCACAGAAACGGGCGGTACGATCGTATCCAGTGCATTAATACTCATGAAAGATATTATTGCTCAACGCTACCCAAGTAATGAATGGAATATTTACGCTGCCCAAGCATCAGATGGCGACAATTGGACTGATGACTGCACCATTTGCACTCGACTTCTACAACAAAATTTACTGCCCGTAATACGCTACTTTGCTTACGTAGAAATAACAAATCGCCCGCACCAAAGGTTGTGGTACGACTATCAAAAACTGACAGAAACGCACACTAATTTCGCCATAAAACACATTATTAATGTTGATGATATCTACCCCGTATTTCGTGAGCTATTTGATCTCAGTGTTCAACAACCTCAAGGAGTGTCATAAGGTGCAAAAATGCCAACACACACACACCCTGAATGACGGCCCTGACTGGACGTTCGAACTATTAACCCAATACGAACAGGAAATTGACCGCGTTGCCAAACTATACGGTCTAGACATTTATCCCAACCAAATTGAGATTATTACTGCAGAGCATATGATGGATGCTTACGCCAGTATTGGTATGCCAGTCAATTATGCTCACTGGTCATACGGCAAGAAATTCATCCAGTCAGAGCAGCATTATCGTCGTGGGCAAATGGGGTTGGCCTATGAAATCGTCATCAATTCCGATCCATGCATCGCCTACTTAATGGAAGAAAATACCATGACTATGCAGGCGTTAGTCATTGCCCATGCCTGTTATGGACACAATTCTTTTTTTAAAAAAAATTACCTTTTCAAAGCATGGACCGACGCCAGTTCAATTATCAATTATTTGCTGTTCGCCAAAAATTACGTCACTCAATGTGAGCAAAAGTATGGTGTGAGCGAAGTAGAAAACGTGCTGGACTCTTGTCATGCATTGATGAATTTTGGCGTAGATCGCTACAAGCGCCCACAAAAAATATCCTTACAAAAAGAACGAGAACGTCAACAGGCCCGTGAGCAGCATATCCAGTCCCAAATCAACGATTTATGGCGCACTGTGCCTAAGTCAGAAACCAAGGATCACCAAGACAAACAGCGCTTTCCTGCTGAGCCTCAAGAAAACCTACTGTATTTCATTGAAAAAAATGCTCCATTGCTGGAGTCTTGGCAACGTGAGTTGGTGCGTATTGTGCGCAAAACATCTCAGTATTTTTACCCGCAAAAGCAAACTCAAGTAATGAATGAAGGTTGGGCCTGCTTCTGGCATTACCATATACTCAACCACCTTTACGACGAACGCAAAGTCAGTGATAAATTCATGCTAGAATTTTTACATAGCCATACCAATGTCGTTGCTCAACCCGCCTATAACCACCCCAACTATTCAGGATTAAACCCTTATGCTTTGGGGTTTAATATGTTTATGGACATTAAACGTATATGCCAATCACCCACAGAAGAAGACAAGGTCTGGTTCCCGCAAATTGCCGGTAAAGATTGGTTAGAAACAGTACATTTTGCCATGCAAAATTTTAAGGACGAGAGTTTTATTAGCCAGTTTTTGTCACCAAAACTGATGCGTGATTTTAAATTCTTTGCAATAGAAGATGATGAACGTAACTCCTACTTGGGCGTATCAGCCATTCATGACGAAAGTGGTTATCAGGCCATTCGAGAAAAGCTATCGGCCCAATATAACTTGAGTAATATTGAACCGAATATACAGGTTTATGAGGTCGATTCCCGTGGTGATCGTTCCCTTACCCTTTCGTATATCCCCCAACAGGGTATCCCACTAGCCGATAGCCATCACAAAGTCCTGCAGCACTTACATCATTTGTGGGGATTTTCTGTTAAATTAGAGCAAGTGGATGAACGGGGTAAACGTCAGTTGCTCGCCACTTATCCTGAGCAACCCTTAGGTTCGTTCGAAGCCCCTTAAAACACTGTAATATGTGGTGTTCTGGCTATCCAAAGTAAGCGTAACGACAGATGCGATATGCGCGTAATTAAAAATTTCAGATGTGACCGGTATGACAATTCAGAAAAACAATCCATTACACGGCTTAACCTTACAACTTATTGTGGAGACGCTGGTTGAAAAGCTAGGCTGGGAGCAGATGCACCGGCAGGTTAAAATTAATTGCTTTTCAAGCGACCCAAGCGTTAAATCGAGCTTAAAATTTTTACGTAAAACTCCATGGGCACGCAGTAAAGTTGAGGAACTGTACTTAAATACCCAACATAGCGCCTCGACTAAAGCTGCGACTGCAGCTAAACACGTCATCCCAGCAGAAAAATCAATTTCAAACACATCATCCTCTGCTGAATTTGTCTGGCCTGAACCTAAAAAGTCAACAGACCAATAATCGCACTACGATGAAGTATTTAGCGGCATATCCAACGCACCAGCAAATTAAGATTGAACAACTGCTCGTTGAAAATAAACTGAGTGATTATATACGCGCAAACTATCCCACAGTGCATGAAGTAGCAAACGACAATGCCCTGCGCGAATATGTGATGACGTTAAAAAATCGTTACATGCGTAAGTCAGCCCCTTTAAGCAAGGTCGCGTTTGATCCTAAAATTCACGTAGTGAATCACGCATTAGGACTTCACACTTATGTATCTCGCGTACAAGGTGGCAAGCTCAAAAGCAAAAATGAGCTCCGTGTTAGTACGTTATTCAAACGGGTTCCTGAGCCATTTTTAAATATGATCGTGGTTCACGAATTGGCGCATTTGAAAGAGAAAGATCACAATAAGGCTTTCTATCAACTATGTTTACACATGTTGCCTAACTACCACCAACTAGAGTTTGACTTACGAGTTTACCTCACCCAAATCGAAGCCCATGGCGACCTTTTTTAGCTATCACTCATTGGACGCATAACCCTATGGATTATCAATTTATTAGAAATGACCGGGCCGAACCCGTGGCAATTTTTGAGATGGGCGCCGAAATCCTCGGCTTGTGGTTTAGTGAAGAACTAGGACGAGATCGTCAGAAAATCGCACATCTTCTGGATATAATTGAACTGTTAGAAACGAAAAACATTGAACACTATGCATTGCAGGGCCAGGAATTTAATATGGATCTGAACCGCGATGAAATTGAAGTGTATGCCGCAATCACTCGGGGACAAGAAGAGTTCGATATTCCCGAAGACACTGAGCTATATGATCAAGAATCTATCTCTGGCTGTGGACTGGCCGACTTCAAAAGCGTGTTATTGTCTTGGGAAAATTTTATCGGCAGACTTTAACTCCCTGCTGTTAGACCCAGCGTCAAATTTCGATGCGACCTGATCACTATTTAACTTTTTAATTTGCCCCAATTTTGATCTGCTTACCTCCCGTCATAATTTGTTCATTTGTTTGTCGTTAAAAAGTCACACAATAACTTTAAGTTGCACAACTAATTTAAAACATGACATAGCGGAATTATTCAGTGCAACCACTTAAAAATACTTTAAAACTAAGCTTACTTAGCGTGGCCATGGTCTTCACATTATCAAGCTGTGCCTCGGATGGAGATGATGGGAACGAAGGTGCATCAGGCGTTGACGGTACAAACGGCGCTAATGGTGTCGATGGCCAAAACTTGCCTCGGGAACTTAGTATAGAAGTAGTGGGCCGTTTTACTGCCGGCGGCATAGAGGTATTCGGTAAAAGCGCCGCTGAAATTGTGCAGTTTCATAAAGCGTCAAATAGTGCGTTTGCTATTAATTCTGCACTGAACCAAATTGAAGTAATTGATCTCTCAGGCTTGACCACTGCGCCCGTTGCCAATCCTTTTTCTGATGCCAGTTTACAGTCTAGCGCCTTTACTTTTGCTGACAGTGTGATAGTGAAAGATGCTGCCGGAGCAAATCAAACCATTATGCTTGGCGCCGCAAACTCTATTGCCATCTATGATGATGTGTTGGCGATAGCTGCTGAAGCTAGTGTTAAAACCAGTCCAGGTGCGGTGCTGTTTTTTCGTTTAGATGCCACAGGTCAAGGTAGTTTCATCAAAGCTGTTGCTGCAGGGTCCTTACCCGACATGGTGGCGTTCAGTCCAGATGGAAGCAATGTGTTAGTGGCTAACGAAGGAGAGCCCGATACCGATTATAACCTTGACCCTGAAGGCAGCGTATCGATGATCACTTTGACAAACGGTACGCCAACAGATACAGCTCAAACCATTAACTTCACTACTGACATGGTATTCAGTAACGACACCTTGAACGAAGAAGATTACGATAGCGACGCCAAGCGCATGGCCTTGCTAAAAGCAGCAGGCATCAAATTCGCTGGTCCCGATGGGATGACAGTCGCCGAGGAATTAGAACCAGAATACATTACCTACGCACCTGACGGCCAAACAGCTTATGTGTCTCTGCAAGAAAGTAACGCCATCGGTATTCTCGATTTAACAACGCTGACCGTAGAAGTACGTGCCCTTGGTTTTAAAGATTGGGGCACGTATCAGTTAGACTTCAGCAACAAAGATGAAATTCCAGCGTTTAGCAACGTCGAAGGGCTATACGGAATGTATCAACCTGACACCATCGCATCTTATCAATGGAACGATGCGACTTTCATTTTATCGGCAAATGAAGGGGATTCCCGTGATTATGCCGCCTACTCAGAAGAAGTTCGGATTGCCGATATTATCGATGAAGACGAACTGAATATGATGCTTTCCCCTAGCCTACAAGCAGTATATGACGCAAATGGTGCAAAAGACGGGCTTGGACGCTTGAAAGTCACCACTGCTCTGGGTGATGCGGACAACAACGGTGAGTTTGAGGCCTTATACGCCTATGGTGCCCGTTCGTTTTCGATCTGGGACCAGAACATTAACCTTGTTTATGACTCGGGCGATGACTTTGGTAAAATTTCCGCCGCTATTTTGGGAAATAATTTCAACAGTGCCCACACTGAAAACAACGGTGATAATCGCTCAGATGATAAGGGCGGTGAGCCTGAAGCGATTGCTGTGGGTGAAATTGAAGGCAGAATGTATGCGTTTATTGCACAGGAGCGCTCTGGTGACCTTTTTACTTATGATGTAACAAATCCATTCAATGTGGCCTTTGTAGCGCACTATAACAACCGTGATTTCTCTACCCGCTTTGAGTTAGACGACGACTTAGTAAACCCATGTGATGAAGCACAAGGCATGGATTGTAGTGAAGTCGCGCAATCTGGCGACTTAGGGCCGGAAAGCATTCAATTTGTTGCCCCGGCCGACAGCCCAAATGGCAACGCCTTATTGATTATTGGGAATGAAGTTAGTGGAACCGTGACTATTTATCAGGTAAAAGAAAAGTAGCCATTTACCAAAGAAACAGATGAGCGCCTTGCCGGATATTTTCTGCCCAGGCGTTTTATCTCTTGCCTTACCATTACCCTATATTCCTAAAAATTAGATTAAAACCGCCCTTACTGATGAAAACACTCGCGCTAGACAAAATGAACCAGTGAAAACAATGAGTTTTAAAATAATACCTTGCGTCGGGATGCTACGTCCGCCCCACGATTAATATTAAAGTTCTGCTTTGCCCGCCGCGATACTTTTTTTAATCAAGGGGGAGATTGTCAGTCCTTGTACAACAATTGAGAAAATCACCACTATATAAGTGACAATAACCATTAAATTATGCAGGTTGTGTCCATTGGCGAGTACGGTATCGTTTGGAATTGACGCAGCCATAGCAAGAGCCAAGCCTCCGCGCAATCCGCCCCATGTTAGAATACGTACTGAATTCAAGTCGTACCGCCGAAATTGACGGAATACTAGATACGGAGCACCGACACTAATAAAGCGAGCGAGTAACACTGCAGGGATCATGCATAAGCCTATCGCTAACTCATCCAGCGTAAGCGACATACTGACGATTAACATGCCAATAAGAAGAAAGAGCAACGCGTTAAGAAAGCTGTCAGTGGCGTGCCAAAAGTTTTTTACATAGCGAATACTGGATACTCGCGACAAAGAGGCTGACTTTGAACGAGTAACATTGCCGATGAAAATACCGCACATAACCATAGCTAACGCTCCTGACACATGCATCAATATCGCTAATGCATATCCAGCAGATGGAATGGTTAGTGTCACGAGTAAGCGAATATTCATGTCAGTACTATGAATAATCAGAAAATGGGCGATGACGGCCAACACCAAACCGAATAATATTCCACCTATAGCTTCCACCAAAAATAACTCTGCAACACTGCCAAACGTAGGATCCACATTGCTAAATGCCACTGCAAACAAAGTGGAGAATATGACTAACCCAACGCCATCATTGAACAATGACTCACCTTCCACTTGTATTGAGATATTTTTTGGCGCGTTCATTTGTTTGATAATGGCCAATACCGCAATCGGATCCGTAGGGCTAATTAAGGCACCAAACAGTAAACAATAAATAAGTGGCACGTCCCAGCCAAACTGGCTCATTATCCAATGACTTGCGTATCCCACAAGTACAGTTGAAAGCACGGTGGAAAATAACACTAAAATCGTAATTTCCCAGCGCTGGCGCCGCAGTGCTTTTAGATCTATTTCCATTGCACCGGCAAAGAGCAGGAAGCCCAACATACCATTCAGTAATAATTGATTGAAATTCAAGCTGCCAACGATGTTTATCAAGGCTAGCGCCGATTCGTCCCCCAGCAACTTTACTGCCAAAATTAACAATAACGAAATCACCACCGAGCCCGTTGTAATGGCAATAGTCGTTTGCAACTTCAAGACAAATTGATTTGTAAAAGCGATAAGGACAGCCAATGCCCCTAAGAAACAAATGAGATACCAAGCGTCCATGGACGTTCCTATTAATAAAATTGACTATGGGGTGTGTCGACGTGATTGCAGATTCGCTGAGGAGAAAAACTCAAGCGTACTAAACGTAAAAGAAAAAGTTAGTTGCAAAATTCGACGGGGCGATAATACGCCAAGGCTTTAAGGTCAGCTGTTAACACCTTTGCATAAAGTGTTATGGAATGTAACGGATATATTATTTACCTTTGTAACAATGATAAATAATAAAGATTAAATTCAATATGTTATATCTTCCAAGCTAATACATGAAGTTGATTAACAACGAATTGACCTAGTGGATATAAACACCTTATATTGCAGGTCACAATGACTAATACTCCCTGCCAATTTGACGATCATCATACTTTGTACGCGCAATGCGTTTACCACGTTAGCGACTTTAGACGAACTAGACTTGCTATTTTCATTCAGACATATAGAATTTTAGACGTCTAAACGTCCATGGTAACATTATGCAAACACCGATATCCTTGTCGCACTCATCTTCGACATCCGCCAAACTCGCGCTCCTGCCGTTACTGACCTTTTTGGTTCTGTTTTTAGGTGTCGGCTTTTATTACCAAACCCAAGGAGTCGAATATGCGTTCTATCAACTGCCTTCTCCTTCAGCTTTGTTACCTGCGGTTATTTTGGCGGTATTGTTATCTCGGGAATCTCTGACCGAAACCATTGCCCGTTATATAGAAGGAGCTGGGCATAGCAATATCATTACTATGTGCTTTATTTACTTGCTCGCAGGGGCCTTTTCTGCAGTGGCAAAAGCCACAGGTGGTGTAGACGCCACGGTTAGCCTAGGTCTTAGTGTTATTCCCGCTCAGTTTATCTTGCCCGGTTTATTTTTGATTGCTGGTTTTATTGCCACGGCAATGGGCACATCAATGGGTACACTTGCTGCCCTTGGTCCGGTTGGTTTAGGTGTTGCTCAAGCGACAGGGATTGAGCCCGCATTAGTGGCAGGTGTATTGGTCAGCGGTGCCATATTCGGTGACAACCTCTCTATCATCTCTGATACCACGATTGCAGCAACACGTACCCAAGGTTGCGAAATGCGAGATAAATTTAAAGCAAACTTGCATTTAGCATTGCCTGCGGCACTCATTGTCATCGTGCTGCTGGTGATAATGGGCGAGTCAGGTGAAGCAACTGTTCCTCAAGGAGCAAACTGGTTACTCGCCCTTCCCTATCTACTGATTTTAGTCTTAGCTGTCGCGGGCTTAAACGTATTTGCGGTATTAATCATCGGTATTCTGTCTAGTGCCATCATAGGGGTGAGTGTATCTGATTATCAGGTTATTACCGTGGGACAAGACATCTACACTGGTTTTGGGCAAATGCAGGAAATCATGATTTTATCACTGATGCTTGGGGGCTTATCTGAACTTATGCGCCAGCAAGGAGGTATAGACTTTTTACTGGCGACGATCAGCAAGGTCATCCGCGCACTCGCATTGCCCCTTAAAATCGGTAATTCATTAGGCATTGCGGTGCTTATCAGTGCATTAAACATATGTATTGCCAATAATACCGTATCGATCATAGTGGCTGGAAGCACAGCTAAAGCCTTAGCCGAACAAGGAGGAATAGAGCCTAAACGAAGCGCCAGCCTATTAGATATTTTCGCTTGTGTGGTACAGGGATTGATCCCCTATGGTGGACAGCTACTCATAATAGGTGCAACGTTTTCATTGTCACCGGTAGAAATTATTCCTTATTCTTTTTATTGCTTTATCTTAGCTGCAGTTACCGTATTGAGTTTGATTTGGGGTGCTAAGCAAGCTGGTGTTCAAAACCAACAAAGTCAACGAAACGTTTAAATGAATTCACCTTAGCTATTCGTTACCCCAGCCGCGATTTACTGACGGTTATTGCGCGCCAGCACCTTGTTCATTATTTTCAATGCATTGTGCAAAGGTCATCATATGTTCTTCATTTTGTCATTCGGTTAAGAGCGCGACGTTATGGTAGTTCCATGCCTTTAGCACTTTCATATAATGCGTACCAATGTTCACGGCTAAGCGTGATATTCCCCGCCTGACTCGCCCCCGCGATCCGGCCACAATCTGTGCTACCAATGACAGGTTGAATGTTTGCAGGATGCCGCATTAACCACGCGAGAACGATAGCTTCCGGGCTAACGTTATACGCCGCGGCGAGTTTAGCAACCAATGCGCTGGTGCGTATTACCGCCTCTGATTTATCACTCACGGCGCGCCCTGAATACAAGCCTTGGGCTAAACTGCCCCAGCTTTGCAACTGCATGTGTTCCCTGCGGCAATATTCTAACGTTCCGGCATTGAAGTTAATGTCTTGCCCATCACTGTTACCTGCATAAACCCCCTCATCTATCCAGTCCTGTTTAAGTAAACTGGCTTCAATTTGATTGGCCACCAGCGGTGCGTCTAGCGCTTGTTGCAAATAGGCGATTTGATGATGATGCATGTTTGATACGCCAAAATAATGCACCTTGCCCGCGCTGCGTAATTCATCAAAAACTCGTGCAATTTCTTCAGCTTGCATCAGTGGATCCGGTCTATGCAGCATCAGCACATCGAGATAATCCGTATTTAAACGACGCAGACTCCCCTCCACAGATTCACGGATCCAGTCAGCAGATAAGTCATATCGTTTTGGTCCCTGATCATCGGAGAATCGAATGCCGCATTTTGATTGAATATAGATGCGCTTGCGCAGTTCTGGTCGCTGTGCAAGCACTTCACCGAACACTTGCTCAGCTTTACCCAAGGTATATATATCTGCGTGATCGAAAAAATTTATACCTGATTCCAACGCGGTATTCACACAATCATTGGCTTGAGCTATGTTCGCCCTAGAGACAGGTTTTGCATCCCAGCCGCCCCCTAATCCCATGCATCCATATGCAAGGGCACTTACGTTGGGTAAATAAGTAGCTAACGGTAGAGAGATATGTGACATGTGCAGACCTTAAAACATAATGTGAAGTTCATTTGCACACAGTGTAAAGCGTTAAAGCCAAAGGAGTAGCGCGAGTTACTGAAAACATTGTTTGATATAACGAACAATGCAACGTTAAAATATTTGCCCTACCAACTATGTAGATTTGCCGCTATGAGTCGTGAACATAAAAAATTTGAACGCTTAATTTTATTTAGTGAAGTTGCTAAACAATTAAGCTTTACGCGAGCGGCACAGACTCTTGCGATTTCCCGAGGCTATTTGTCTGAGCAAATTCGTAAGCTTGAACAAGATTTAGGCAAGTATTTGTTCATTCGCTCTACACGTAACGTGACGCTAACGGAGGAAGGCACCCAATTACTGGCAGGAATGAATCAAATAAAAAGCTCAATACTCGAGCTTGAGCGTGAAGTACGCCACGATAATGATGCCCTTGAAGGGACCCTACGCTTAACTGCCCCCAGTCAATTTGCCCAGCGTTTTGTATTAGATATTTGTAATAAATTTCAGAAAATTTACCCCGCTATAAAAGTCAGTGTCGACTGTAGTTACACTCCTTATGATTTGGCCCAAAACGACTTCGATTTGGCTTTTAGAGCGACCCAGTCCCCGCCACAGAATATGGTTGCTAAAAAGCTGTTTGACTATCGACATGTGTGTTGCGCCAGTCCACGGTACTTAGCTGAAAATGGTATGCCCGAAAGTGTTCCTGATCTCGCTAAACATGTGTGTTTAAGTCGAACCTTAACCGCAATGTGGCAAATTTCCGGGCATAAAGTTGAAGTCAAAGGCCCCATTGCCGTAAACGATAACCTTATTCTCAAGCATCACGCTTTGGACGACAAAGGACTCATCCTGGTACCCGAATACCTAGTAGACCGAGAAATCACCACAGGTAAACTCATACCAGTATTAGCTGAAACGCAACGTGCGGATTTTGCGATATACCTTATCCATCCTCAATTAATTCATCAGTCTGCTAGGCTTAAAACCTTCATTCAATTCACCAAGCAATATTTCGATATCAATGCCTAAGCCGTCGCAACCATCAGCATAAATGGTCACGTTTACAAAATAAAAAAGCCCATTATCGTGTTAGATAATGGGCTTTTTTGGTCATCTGCATTGCATCTCGTTTACTTAAACTCAAACCGTTTGCAATGTCCTAGCGTTTTTCGCTGGGCTAAAGCATTGCAGCCAAACGTGTACCTTGATCGATAGCACGCTTAGCATCAAGCTCTGCGGCCACATCCGCCCCGCCGATCAAATGGTGTGGTTTAGTAAGCCCTTCCACCAACTCTCGCAACGGTTCTTGCCCTGCGCAGATAATCACGTTATCAACGTCAAGTACTTGCACCTCATCATTCACTCTTATATGAATGCCGTCATCGTCAATTTTTAGGTATTCACAGCCGGCAATCATGCTTACGCCTTTGCTAAGTAAACCAACCCGATGAGCCCAACCTGTCGTTTTACCTAAGCCTGCTCCTACTTTCGTGGTCTTACGTTGTAGTAAGAAAACTTCACGAGGAGAACGTGCTGGTTGTGCTTTCATCCCTTCAATGCCACCACGAGAAGAGAACGTCATATCAATACCCCACTCTTTCATAAAGGCAGGAATATTCAAGCTGGTCGATTCACCAGAGTGAGATAGAAACTCAGATACATCAAAGCCAATCCCACCAGCCCCAATAACTGCCACTTTTTTACCCACTGGTTTGTGGGATTTAATCACATCGATATACGTCATCACTTTAGGATGCTCAATACCTTCAATTGGCGGTGTACGTGGCTCAATTCCCGTGGCTACAATGACATCATCAAAATCACTGGCATTTAAATCGCTGGCACTGACACGCGTATTTAACTTAACCGTGACATTGTGCAACTCGAGTTGACGTTTAAAATAACGGATCGTTTCGTAAAACTCTTCTTTACCCGGTACTTGCTTAGCAATATTAAATTGTCCGCCTAACTCATCGGCTGAATCATACAAGGTAACTGAATGGCCACGCTCTGCTGCAGTTTTGGCTGCAGCGAGGCCGGCAGGACCGGCACCAATAACGGCAATACGTTTAGGTGTTTGCGCCGGTTCAATGTTTAACTCGGTTTCGTGACATGCACGAGGATTGACCAAGCAGCTGGTCATTTTTCCTTCAAACACATGATCCAAACACGCTTGGTTACAACCGATACAGGTATTAATTTCATCCGAGCGGTTTTCAATTGCCTTGATCACAAAATCAGGATCAGCCAAAAATGGTCGTGCCATAGACACCATATCCGCGTCACCGCGCGCTAAAACTTGTTCTGCCACTTCCGGGGTATTGATCCGATTGGATGTAATCACAGGAATAGACAATGACTCACGGAATTTAGCCGTCACCCAAGTAAATGCTGCTCGAGGCACCTTAGTCGCGATAGTAGGAATACGCGCTTCGTGCCAACCGATCCCTGTATTAATAATAGTCGCGCCGGCTTTTTCTATCGCTTTGCCCAGCTCAACGACTTCGTCATATGTTGAGCCTCCTTCAACCAGATCTAACATCGATAAACGGTAGATAATAATGAAATGTTCACCAACAGCTTCACGTACTCTGCGCACGACTTCTAAGGGTAATTTGATCCGGTTCTCGTAGCTACCTCCCCATGAATCGTCTCGCTGATTGGTGCGCGCAGCAATAAATTGATTCAAAAAGTAACCTTCAGATCCCATGATTTCCACACCGTCATAACCCGCTTTTTGCGCTTGTGTCGAGGTGAAAATAAAATCTTCGATTTGCTTTTCAATGCCCGCGTCATCAAGTGCTTTAGGCTTGAATGGATTAATCGGTGCTTGAACAGATGATGGCGCAACTAAATTTGGGTTATAAGCGTAGCGGCCTGTGTGCAGAATTTGCATACATATCTTGCCACCTTCGTTGTGTACGGCATCGGTTATCATCTTGTGATTGGCCACTTCAGCATCATTGCTTAAGCGCTTGGTATTTTGATGTGTTGCACCTTCATCGTTGGGGCCAATGCCCCCTGTAATAATTAGGCCAACACCACCACGGGCACGCTCAGCAAAAAATGCTGCCATGCGCTCGTGTCCGTTAGGCGCCTCTTCTAATCCTGTGTGCATCGAGCCCATCAATACGCGGTTTTTTAAGCTGGTAAACCCTAAATCCAAAGGTTTTAGAAGGTTCGGAAAAACACTAACGCCAGAGGTGTTTGCTGTTGTTGTAGTCATATAATTTGGTCCTGTTTTATGCTGTAACAGCGCTTATTTACGCTGCATACCACTGATTTTTTTATGTAACTCTTCGTATACGGGTTTGCGTTGTTCTTTAGCCGCAGACATGGCTTCTTGAATATCAGGCATCTGAAACATACCGGTTTGCCATACAGCCATGTAGTTCAACGCATCAGCGACGGTATGATCTCGGGTGTAATTGATCATTTCCTTACAGCCCGTCACGGCAAGAGGAGAGTGGCTAGCAATTTTTGCTGCGATCTTCATTACGCCCTCGAGCAAGCTCTGCTGATCAGCAAACACTTGATTCACGAAGCCACATTCTTTTGCTTCAACGGCTCCCATGTTACGGCCTGTGTAAGCAAGCTCGCGTACCAAACCTTGAGGGATAAGATGCGGTAAACGCTGTAAGGTGCCAACGTCAGCGGTCATACCAATTTCAGTTTCTTTAATGGTGAAAAAGGTGTCCGCTGTGCAATAACGGCTATCTGCAGCGCACACCATGTCAACTGCTCCACCAATCACACCACCTTGCATAGCCACCAGCACAGGCATACGCACTGACTCTAGTGCGTTAAAGCTATCTTGTAGTTCCAGTACCATACGACGCATACGCTCACCACGTCGCGCGGGCTCGCCCACAAAGTCCTTACCCATTTGAGTGAATACAGATAAGTCCATCCCGGCACTAAAATGTTTACCTTGAGATGAAATCACAATTACTCGAGCAGCTGATTGCTCATCAATTTTTCGCACTGTGGCAGGTAACTCATGCCAGAAAATTGGGATCATGCTGTTCAACGCCTCAGGGCGTGACAATTGAATATGGGCGATATGCTGGTCAATCGTGACACTTAAGGTTTCCAGCGTTGAAAAATCTAAATCAGACACGTTATTCTCCATTAGTTACAGATTTAAGGTTGCTAGTTAGCGTGTGTTACAAACCGTCCTCACGCCCATCAGCAATCAAACTAGACAACGTCAAGATAAAGTCTTATTTTGACGCTGTCAAGATGTGTGCTAAATTCCAGCTTATGCAAAAAATATCATCTAAAAAATCAACACAAAATATGACTGCCAATAAAAGTAGCTATCATCACGGTGATCTGCGCTCTAGCTTGTTAGAAGCGGCTAAAGCCATGTTAAGTGAAAGCGGGATTGAAGGCTTATCTTTACGCAAGTTGGCCGACCGCGTTGGGGTCTCTAGAACGGCCCCCTATCATCACTTTAAAGATAAAAATGAACTGCTTTGTGCCATAGCCGAAGAAGGATTTGAGCACTGGCATAACAATGCTGAGCAAATTTTTTCTCAAAACGGCCTGACGACAAAACAAAAGTATCATCAGTTTTTTCAGGGCTACATTGGTTATGCTGCTGAAAACCCTGAAATGTACGACTTGATGTTTGGTCGCACTATATGGAAACAAAACAGCGCGACCAATGATCTGCGTGATATCGCTTATCCGAGCTTTCAACGCCAAGTAGAAATGACCAAAAAATGGCAAGAACAAGGCTTGATGCCAGTAGAAGAAGATACACTTCGACTTGCGCAAGTCACTTGGGGCACCATGCACGGTATTGCACGCTTGCTCATAGACGGCATTTACGCTGACCGCAGCCACATAGATGAAATGTGTACCTGCGCTGTGAACCTGTTTACACGAGAGTAAACAGGCCAACCGCCGATTGCTATTCAATATAAGCGGCTTTCAAACGTTGCTTGAATATTTTTCCGCTGTCTTCTCGTGGTAATGCAAGATGCAAATCTAACTTTTTGGGCCACTTAAAACGGGCAATTTTCCCATCTAAGAATGCATTAACTTGCTCCATCGACAACGTTTCGTCTTGACTGCATTGCACGGCTACAACTACCATTTCGCCAAATTCAGCATGGGGTGCACCAAAAATAGCGCAGTCGACAATTTGCGGCATTTCGATCAGCACAGCCTCAATTTCGGCAGGGAATATATTTGCTCCGCCGGAAATGATCATGTCTTTCTTGCGATCATTGATATATAGATACCCCTCTTCATCCACATATCCCACATCACCTAATGTAGTGTGGTTTTGATGATGTAATCCCTCTAACGTGCCCTCCGTGTTGGTATATTTGAATGGACCAAACATCGGCAGGTAAACGTATATTGCCCCAGATTCACCTGTCGGAAGTGGTTGCATATTATCGTCGAGGATCATGAGCGAGCCACCTGGAACAACTTTGCCTACCGATCCCGGTTTCTGCAGTGCCTCAGTGGAGGAAATTAATGTCATAAAGCCAAGTTCACTGGCCCCATAAGATTCAAAAAAGATAGAGCCAAACCACTCGATCATCCCCTGCTTAACCTCAACCGGCCAAGAAGAACCTGTGGATAATGCATAGCGTAAACTTGATACGTCGTACTTGTCGCGCACACTTTGCGGTAACTTTAACAAGCGGATCATCATAGTGGGCACAATATAGGTATGGGTGATTTTGTGTTTTTGCACGTCGGCTAAAAAGCGCTCGGGATCAAATTTAGCTTCAATGAACACCTCAACATCACCTGCTGCTAAGCAGCTCAATGTCAGTGCATGGGGAGCACTATGGTAAAGGGGTGCGGCTATGTAGAATCGGTCACCACTTTCCAGTTGCATTAATGCTCTAGCAAGGCCTGCAAATACTGTGTAGGGATCGGGTCTATCTTCGTTGTATTCGCGCTTAATACCCTTCGGTCGACCAGTACTGCCAGAAGTATAGGAGAACATGCCCCTAAATCGCTGAGTAGGTGTATCAATCTCCTTGGTAGCTGCCAGCAAGGAACGCAAATTTTGCCAATTAGCCGACTCAGGACGCGCGAGGTTATCTACCAGCGTATAGCGCTCTTTTACCACGTCTGGTGTATCGATCACCAAGGTAGAAATGTCAGGTGGTAATGACGCATCGAACGTCGCTAACAGGTCACTATGACCCAACAGAACCTTTGCTCCGCTATCGACCAGTATCGGCATTAACTCTGCTTGGGTGCTGTGCCAATTCAACGTGACATAATAAGCCCCCACATATCGACACGCCTCAACGACTTCATATAACGCAACGTCATTTCTTAATAAGACGGCTATGACGTCTCCGGGGGTAACCCCTTTCTGTTGAAAAATACGCGCTAGTTTTTTTGCGCGTTCCATCATATCGTTTCGTTTGATCTGAGTACCGCTCAAATAGAAATGACCTGACATCTGCTTTCTCCTTAGCTTCTCATTCTGCAATAAAACATTGTTTTTAAAACTTGTTCAATAAAGCAACAACCGGATGATGAGAATACCCTAAGCGAGTGAAAGTAGTGCATCAGCATTATAAATGGCTTTCTATTCTTATGATGAATAAGTGCCATCAGTAAAGCATCACAGGGAATGGGGAGTAGCGACCAGGGAGATAACACGCATGTTATCTAGTGTCAGAAGCGCCAAAAGAATAAAGCTGAGGACGTAATGATATCTGTTACAGGCTCATGCTTTCCTTGGGTACAAAATTAATACGTTTTTTACCCATTTTCTGCATAGGGTAGCAAGTCTTGTATGGGTAATGTGTGAAGTGTAACAAGCGTGTCCGGCCACATAGTGCTTGATAGTTTCGCGATTGCTACACAACCAATCTCGAAATAAGGCGGAACATTTTATATTGCATCGCAACGCTTCCCTCATGGAAACGCTGACGAATAAAAGTACGTAAAGGCTTAAAGTGCTCCCGCGAGGACCCGCTTGAATGTATTCAAAAAAGTCGCTCTCGCCGGATGATTGCACTTCCTTTGGATAAATAAAACTCCTTTTGTATTTGTACAATCTAAGTAAATAAACGCATGAACCAGCCTTTTTCTAACTCTTCTCTGCAACCTTTTAGTTGAGTGGCATAACGTAACGAACGGGCTTTGACTATTTTTGCTACTTTCTGCAACCAACGTTTTTTGTGATAACTTTTGCGTTTATATCCGCCCCACCCTTCGTGATAATTCAAATACTGGGCTTCAGCGTCCCACTTTGAAACGCGATTGATTTTATGCGTCTTATCGATGAACCACCCCATAAAGTCCATGGCATCCTCGAAGTCTTCACGATCGGCCCAACCATTACCCGTTTCACGTCGGTAATCTGCCCAAGTGGGTGTTTTTGCCTGTGAATAACCGTATGCGCTGCTTACCCGCCCCCAAGGGATTAAGCCAAAGAATACATAATCTTTTGGTGGCAGTGCATCGGCTCTGAAAGAACTTTCTTGATACATCATCGCCATCGGCACATGCATTGGCACACCCCACTTAGCACTCATATCTTCTGCCGCATCAAACCAATCCCGCTTCTCCAAAAATATCTCGCAAATGTTGCTAATGTTTTTTGGCGGTGTAGTGGTGCAACTGCACAGCCAGAAAACCGACAGAAGCAGCAGTGAAACTCGGCCAAAGGATAAATTTTTATATAAGGTGCGAAACATAAACCACTCTCGTAGGAGAATTAAAATTAAAAAAATCGCCGTCACACCTACTTTGTGCCGCGCGGTCGCTAATACTAACCTGATAAAAGTCAATATGGTAAGCCAGTAACAAAATTGCTCTCAGATAAATCGTTTATAAACTCGGATTACAATGTGCTCTATTAAGTATTTGCATTTTTTAGCATCTTCAATGAACTAATGAATAACGAGCAAGTCACAATATATGTGTGTTTTAGTTTATGTGTGTTTCCCGATTAAACTATTTTAGCCCGGCTCTTTAGCCGGGCTTTTTTTTACTCGAACGTTGGTTGTTAGATCAAATTAACATCCAGCTGAAAGCGGGACATATTCCCTTCAATGATCTCCTATTAATTCAGTAATTTCGCGCCGGGGACAAAAAATCAGCTTATTTTTATATTCGAGTGAACTTAATGGGTACGACTACAGTCATAATTTGCGTGTGTTTTAGTTTATGTGTGTTTCCCGATTAAACTATTTTAGCCCGGCTCTTTAGCCGGGCTTTTTTTATCCATTACCTTGTCATTAAAGCAAAATAAATCCGCTAAACACATGACATATTCCCATATAAGGTCACTCACTACATCAGCAATTTAATCCCTATGTTAACCAATTCATTTATTTTCAACTTTCTGTGAACTAAATGGGCAATGCACCGGTCATATTTAGCGTGTGTTTTAGTTTATGTGTGTTTCCAAAAAAACTTTTAGCCCAGCTTTTTAGCTGGGCTTTTTTTACCCGTAAATCAGTCGCCATAAACCACCTAATTCACCTGAATACCTGATGTATTTCCAACAATGATCCCTAGCATCATCCGCTGTTTTATACCGATGGTTAGCCAATTTATTTATTTTCAACTTTCTGTGAACTAAATGCATAATGCACCGGTCATATTTAGCGTGTGTTTTAGTTTATGTGTGTTTCCAAAAAAACCTTTAGCCTAGCTTTTTAGCTGGGCTTTTTTTTGCCCATAAATCAGTCACCAAAAGCAACCTAATTCACCTGGATACCAGATGTATTTCCAACAATGATCCCCAGCATTATCCACTGTTTTATACCGATGGTTAGCCAATTTATTTATTTTCAACATTCTGTGAACTAAATGGGCAATGCACCGGTCATATTTAGCGTGTGTTTTAGTTTATGTGTGTTTCCAAAAAAACCTTTAGCCTAGCTTTTTAGCTGGGCTTTTTTTTGCCCATAAATCAGTCACCAAAAGCAACCTAATTCACCTGGATACCAGATGTATTTCCAACAATGATCCCCAGCATTACCCACTGTTTTATACCGATGGTTAGCCAATTCATTTATTTTCAACTTTCTGTGAACTAAATGCACAATACACCGGTCATAATTAGCGTGTGTTTTAGTTTATGTGTGTTTCCAAAAAAACTTTTAGCCCAGCTTTTTAGCTGGGCTTTTTTTTATCTAAAAATAAACTCTAAGATCATAGGTAAGCAATCGCTGTTAACGGCATATGCGCGTTAGTCTAGTGTGAGCGTTTTATCCGCCTAAAGCGCAGACAAACCTATTCATCAATGGTGTCACCAAATACTTCATATAAGTGTATGAAAGGCTATGGCCTAGGTAGACTGCCCTTATTCTCCCTTTGTAACTATTTTATCAAGCAGTGAACTAATGCTCGAGACCGGCGTCTTATAAATGTGTGTTTTAGTTTATGTGTGTTCCTGATCAACATTTCAGCCTGACTTTTTAGTCGGGCTTTTTTTTACCCGTAAAATTAAACAAATAGCGATAAACGCCAGACATAAAAAACCCGGCAATTGCCGGGCTATAAAATAGTTTTTCACCTAGAACTAATTCGATATTAATCAAATTGATAGGTAAAGTAGTCACTCAGGAATGCATCAAAACTGACACTGTCAGACTGTTCGATATGATGCTGTGCATCTAAAGAGCTAAGCGCATGCTTACGTAACATATCAGCGTCAAAAAACTGATATTCAGCCTCGTTTAGGCTTTGCTTGTAATGCGCCGCTAATTCAACCCCTAGGGCACCGTTATCTTGGTTTTTGTTTAACAAAATCCCCAAAATTTTAGCCGATGGTGTCAGATCAGGATCAACTATTTTCTGCCACTCTTGCTCAACAGCCAAGCTGTATTCAGCCACTTTTAGATTCGAATCGAGCACTTTGGCAACTTGACGGATACCTGTAAATATTTCAGCCGCCCAATCGCGCATGGGTGATTTTTGGCCATTTGTGTCTAATTTAAGCGCGGGATCTCGGCCATGATCAACCACGGCGCGTAAGTTTAGTTCTGTTTCTCGATAGGAGTCTGGGGTCATATCCGGGCTTGGCATCACTAAACAATAAAGTAAAAATGCATCAAGAAAGAAAAACTGATTGCGCTCTATACCCAATTCACTAAATGGATTCACATCAAGCGCCCTGACTTCAATATACTCAACGCCACGAGCATGAAGCGCGTCGGTGGGTTTTTCTAATAGTTTCGTTGGCTGCTTAGGACGAATAGGTGAATACAGTTCGTTCTCAATTTGTAACACATTGCTATTAAGCTGCTGGTATTTACCATCTTTTTTACCAGCAAATTTTTCAAATATTTCAGACGGCGTGCTAATGGCTTTTCGCAATGATGTGATATAGGTATCGACTTGGTTGTAACATGTCATCAAACCAGATTGTGCGCTATTGGTATAACCTAGGTCACTCATTCGTAACGATGTAGCGTAGGGTAAATACAGGGAGCCTTTGCCAATAGCTTTGAAGGGTAACTTAGTAGTTTTTCCCTTAATAAACGAACTGCATAAGGCTGGGGACGCACCATATAAATAAGGGATCAACCAACAAAACCGGCGGTAATTCCTGATAAGGGCGAAGTACGCAGCAGATTTTGTTTCTTTGTTATTTTCAGTCCCCTCTACTTGGGATAACCAATGTTGCCAAAAATCGTCAGGTAAAGAGAAGTTAAAATGCACCCCTGCTATCGCTTGCATCATACTGCCATAGCGGTTTTTCAAACCTTCTCTGTATAAGCTTTTCATTTTGCCTACATTAGACGTACCAAACTGAGCTATCGGAATTTGACTCTGATCGTCTATGTAACAAGGCATGCTCATAGGCCATAAACACTCCTCCCCTATATTGGCTAAGGCGAATTTATGCACATCACGTAATTGTCCAATGGTTTTATCCACGTTCCGCTCTGGCGGTGTAATAAACTCTAGCAGGGACTCTGAGAAATCAGTGGTGATATAGTCATGGGTTAATGCCGCGCCTAATTTTTCATTGTGAGGCGTTTGCGCTAACTGACCATTAGGTTTAATACGCAGCGCTTCACGTTCGATACCGTGGCATATCCCTACCAATGTTGAGGCAAGGTCATCACCCGCCAATATAGCCAAACGTTCGCTAAAATCTTTATCTAATGTCTGCAAAATGAATTCCAATATAGTCAGCAACCCACAGTAAATGGGGAGCCTTGAAGTTTTTTCAAGAAATATAGACCCGCTCAGAGCGTTTTTTCACTCAGTGCGGGGGATTAATTATTAATATTCAACGTTCAAGTCAACAACATCTCTACCAAGGGTAGCTAATTGTTGACGGATAATACTTGCGTCTCCAACCACCACAATTTGCATCGAATGGGGATCCAAGACCTTGGCTGCCAAAGTATTTAATTCTTCTTTACTGATATTATGAATAATGTCAGTTTGCGTTGCTCGATACGATTTATCTAGATCATATGTAAGTAAGTGACGTAAAAATCCGGCTTTGCTTGACGGGGTTTCATACTCTAACGCATCCCCTTGAGTAAAGGCGTTGCGCATCAATTCCAATTCATCCTGAGTCATACCTTGCTCGTGATAAAGACCTATCTCATTCAACATCTCACGTAATCCGTCAGCAGTATTTTCTTGCTTCAAGTCAGCACTGGCATCAAACCAGCCCAATGTTTTACCGCCAACAAAATTAGTTGAAGCTCCGTAGGTATAGCCTTTATCTTCACGTAAATTCAAATTAATACGACTGCTAAAAACACCACCTAGGGCAAAATTCATTAACTTACTTCTAAATTGCTCTCCCGTAGCGTCATAGGGTAAATAGGGTTTAAAAATAGATACCACAGATTGCTTAGCCCCAGGCTTGTCGACTAAATAAATCACTGGTTTTCCCATTTTAGGAAATTCAGCATAATCTTTTATGTCATATTCTGTCGCTGGCCAAGAGGTCAAAAATGATAAGGCTGTCTGGAGAGATTTTTCTTCAATATCGCCGACAATAACTACGTTCGCTTTTGCCGGGGAATAATACTGCTGATAGTAACGTTTCACATCATCCAAGGTGATATTACTAAGAGTTTGCAAGGTGCCAGAATCAGGCAGACTGACTCGATTATTCTCACCAAATAGTAATTCACTCACCGCGCGGTTTGCCAGCACGGATGGGTTTTTAACTTGCTGTTGAAGTGACTGTACGGTGCGCTGCTTAAGACGTAAAAAGTCATTTTCTAAAAACGCAGGATTAAATAGCTTTTTGTTCAGCAACGTCAAGGTCGCATCAAGGTTACGGGTTAAGCTACTTATCCGTACTGTGGTATAACGGCCATTTGCATCAAAGCGAATACTACTGCCTAACAGCGCTAACTGATTGGCCATTTCTTCATTGGTAAACCCTTGGGTGGTCTCATTCATCATCTGAGCCGTCAACGAAGCCAAACCCGCCTTATTAAGCGGATCGAGCAAAGGGCCGCCTTCCATATTAAAGCTGATTGAAACGGTGGGAGTTTCTTTGCTGTCTAAGGTAACTAACGTCAAACCGTTGGCATAGGTTTTTTCATCAAAGTCCGGCACGCCCACCACCGGTGACGGCCCCGCTGGAGGCTGAACACTGCGGTCAAAATTATCATTTATTTGCGCTTGTGCGATGTGTTGCTTAACCTTGCTTACTTCATCAAATTTACGCACAGGGGGAGTATAGTTCGCCGCTTTAACAGCAAGTTCTCCATGGCCCTTGGGCACTATGCTTAACACCACGCTGGGCTTATTTTTAATATAACGCTGATAAACCCGCATGACATCTTCTGCTGTCACCGCGTTGTAACGATCAAGATCAGACTGAACCATGTCAGGTTCATCATCAAAAGTTTGATTCGACGCTAAAGTAGAGACCTTTCCTGATACACTTTGTAAGCCGAATAATGTCGATGTTTCGATGCCAACCTTAGTGCGGTTTAAGTCATCTTCATTTACCCCACGTTGTTCAAACTCTTTTAGAGTTTGCTCAAATCGTTTATATAGCTCAGATAAATTAGTACTGTTTTGTGGATTCGCTAACGCAATAAGCTGAAACTCACAGGCCAGTTCTTGACAAGGGTGAGATACCAGCGCTTGAACGGCATAACCATCCTTAACCATATTCTTATAAAATAATGATGTTTTACCGGCCCCTAGTATATTGGAAAGTACATCAAGTGGTGCTTCATCCGCGTGACGCACATAGACAGTTGGGTAAGTCACTTGTAGCAGTGGCAAATGCACTTCGTCTTCTAAGGTCACGTAGCGAGTTTGCTCTAAGGTCACTAGCGCCTTTTTGGCATTTTCTACACTTGGTCCAGGGGGGATCGGGCCGAAGTATTTATTCGCCCACTTAAGCACTTGTTCTGGCTCAATGTCACCACCGATTGTCAGTACCGCATTATTGGGACCATACCAGCGCTTGAAAAATGCTTTTAAATCATCCACATCAACACGATTTAAATCTTCAATATAACCAATAGTCGACCAAGAATAAGGATGTCCTGATGGATACAAGGCTTCCGAATTACGTTCTCCTCGCAAGCCATAAGGTTGATTATCATAACTCTGCCCCCGTTCGTTTTTAACCGTTTCACGCTGCACCTCAAACTTCTCTTGTGTAACCGAACCGAGTAAAAACCCCATGCGGTCGGCTTCTAACCAGAGCATTTTCTCAAGCTGATTGGCAGGTACGGTTTCAAAATAATTGGTGCGATCTGAATTGGTGGTACCGTTCATATTACCACCCGCTTCAGTCACAATTTTAATGTGCTCATCATCAGCAACATTTTTTGAGCCTTGAAACATCATATGCTCGAAAAAGTGGGCAAATCCTGATTTCCCGATTTCTTCGCGAGCTGAGCCGACATGGTAAGTGACATCTACGTGAACCAAAGGGTCAGAATGATCTTCGTGTAATACCAGAGTAAGGCCATTGGCTAAACGATATTTCTTATACGGTATACTGACACTGTTCTTGTCAGCTAAGTGTTCAGTCACCAAGGCCACCCCTGAGGGTAAATTTATTGTCGACGGCTGTGTAACAGTACTGGTAGGTTGACATGCGACGAGGAGGCCAGCAAATGCCGATAATATAACGATTTTTTTCACCACGAGAGACTTGCCCATTGATTTACACTAGTTTAATAGTCTACCCTTTCAAACATAATAAAGTCACTCAGCTTCTGCTGTATGAATCGCCGCTAAACGTTATTTGATCTGAGGATCGTGTGCATGAATCAAGACCCTGTAATTTTCGACGTAGACTTTGCATTACGCCAATTTAGTGGCAATGAGAGCTTGTTAGTTAAGATGCTTGGTAAGTTTACAGAGCAATATTCAAGTATCGAACAGTCGCTTGTCAGTGATATTCGCTTACAAAATTTTGATGCCGTAGGCCAGCAAGTTCATACCATTAAGGGAGTAAGTGGCAATTTAGGCATGACCGCATTGCATCAAGCCAGTCGTGACTTTGAGGCACATATAAAAAGTGAAGCTCCTGACTCGGTCGATTGCACAAGCTACGTTGCCGTGCTTAAACAGACACTCACCGCAATAGATCAGTATGCAAACGCCTCAGCAGAGAGCAACAACGCTTCTGCGAATGACGCAACGGGTGCCGGTAACCCACAAGGTAAACAAGAGCTACTTACCGCGTTGAAAAGAAATGAATTTATTACCCCAAGTAAACTCGATCAATATATACGAGATTGCGCATTAGACAGCGCTGGCCAAACCGCACTGCGCAGTGCGATTGATGATTTGGACTATTCTGCGGCGATTGCTTTGCTTGAGTAGTTTACGCGAGTCCACCATCGATATTATTTTCGACCACCCTGACTTTATTGTTATCAACAAGCCGATGGGTATCAGTGTACAAAATGAACTCGATGCAGACGGTATTTTACCCCTTATCACAGCCCAACAATCTGTTGCCAAATACTGGTTGGCGCATCGTTTAGATAAAGTGACCTCGGGCTTACTTATTCTGGCCAAACATGCTGAAGCAGCAAGCACGTTAGGTAAGTTATTCGAAGCACGTCAAATAGAAAAGTACTATGTTGCGCTTGGCACAGCCAAACCCAAAAAGAAGCAGGGAATGGTTCACGGTGCTATGAAAAAAATCCGCGACGGTAAATGGGCATTAAACAAAGACGGTGCTGCTGTCGCTACCACGCAGTTTTTTAGTAAAAGTGTGTCGCCGGGTATTCGATTATATTTATTAAAACCCCTGACTGGGAAAACCCATCAATTACGGGTGATGATGAAAAGCTTAGGTAGTCCGATATTAGGTGACAGCTTGTATAAAGGCATGGAACAAGACAGAACATACTTGCATGCATATTGCTTGCGTTTTACCTATCAAGAACAAGAAATAAGCCTATGTTGCCCTCCGAATATGGGTGAGTTATTTCTGGCACCCGCGTTTCAAATTGCCTTACAAGATTACGTTCAACCTTGGCTACAAAACTGGCCAACGAGCAAAGCTAGCAAGGGGTAAGCGGCAATGAAATTAGCTATTGTTGGCAACGGGGCCATTGGTAATTTAGTTGTCTTAAAATCCTATTTACAGCATCAAGACTTTGCTGTTATTTCACGTACAAAACAAACGTTTACCTTGGCTGCTACGGATATTCATCAACAAAAGCATAATATTCCTATCAGCCTGATAGATTATCGCCCACTACATGACGTCAATATAATCATACTACCGGTTAAAGCGTACCAAATAGTGACCGCGGTCACTGAGCTAAAACCACATATGAATAACGACCAAACCCTCGTCTTATTGCACAATGGCATGGGTGTAATTGAAGCGGTAAAAGCCTTACTACCACAAAATCCGATTATTGCCGCAACGACCAGTCACGCCGCCTATAAGCCAAATATGCATAGCTTGGTAGAAACGGGGCTTGGTGCATGTCACTTAGGTTATGTCGCCAATGAGAATGAAATTACCGCCCACCAGTGCAACGCTCTGCTAACGGCATTGCTCGCACCCTGTACTTGGCACACCAATATAGAACAAGCCCTGTGGGATAAACTGGCAGTTAACGCTGTGATTAATCCACTCACAGCAATACATAAAATAAAGAATGGGCAGTTGGCGCTTGGACAATATCAATCCATTATCACTGACATTTGCCGCGAAACCGCCAATGTCATAAACGCGAGCGGGTTTAATGCGGATGACCGTGTTCTGGTGCACAACGTCATGCAAATAGTGAACGCCACCAGCGAAAACTATTCGTCTATGTACCAAGACATAAACCATCAACGTCCAAGCGAAATTGCTTTTATTAATGGTTATATCTGCCAAGAAGCAAAAAAACAGGCTCTGAAAGTACCCGTTAACCAAGACTTGTTTAAGCGTATCCGCGCCTTAGAAGAGTACAACTAGACTCGCATTCAAGCCCTCCTTTTTCGTCAATGAACATAAAAAAAGCGCTTATAATAAGCGCTTTAAGGTGGACATATGCTCGCTAAAAAGGTTGATTATTCAGCTTTTTCAGCACTCGCTTCCGGTTTCATGTGCGGGAACAAGATCACGTCCTTGATAGTTTGACTGTCAGTAAACAACATCACCAAACGGTCAATACCAATCCCCTCACCCGCAGTAGGCGGTAAACCATATTCTAAAGCTCGAATGTAGTCATCATCGAAATGCATGGCTTCATCATCGCCTGCGTCTTTCTCTGCCACTTGCTTTCGGAAGCGCGCAGCTTGGTCTTCAGAGTCATTTAACTCAGAGAATCCGTTGGCTAATTCACGGCCACCAACGAAAAACTCAAAACGGTCGGTCACAAAATGGTTATCATCGTTGCGTCGGGCAAGAGGCGAAACTTCCCAAGGATAGGCCGTAATGAAGGTCGGCTGATCAAGTTGCTCTTCAGCCGTCGCTTCGAAGATTTCACACAGGTATTTACCCGCGCCCCAAATACCGTCCACTTCAGGCTCTTTAATGTGTAACTGCTTGGCCATGACTTTAAGTTCATCAAGATGTGCTTCAGGATCATTAATCGCGGTTACATTGGCTTCAGGCCAATATTTAATGACCGCTTCGCTCATGGTTAAACGCTGGAATGGCTGATCAAAGTCGTAGGTTTTCTCTTCAATGACATTACCTTCTGTGTCTTTGATGGTATTTTTAACGATAGCACTGCCCAATACGTCATTTGCAACCGTACGTAACATTTCTTCGGTCAAGTTCATCAAATCGTGGTAATCCGCATAAGCCTGATAAAACTCAAGCATAGTGAATTCTGGATTATGTCGTGTTGATAAACCTTCATTACGGAAATTACGATTAATTTCGAACACACGCTCAAAACCTCCAACCACTAAACGTTTCAGGTAAAGCTCAGGGGCTATACGTAAATACATGTCTATGTCTAGCGCGTTATGGTGCGTGGTAAACGGCTTAGCCGATGCGCCACCAGGGATAACCTGCAACATAGGTGTTTCGACTTCCATAAACTTACGTTCGCTTAGGAAGTTACGAATACCGGTCACGATTTTGCTGCGGATCATAAAGGTTTCGCGAGTTTGTTGATTGGTGATCAAATCAACATAACGTTGGCGATACTTGGTTTCTTGATCAGCTAGCCCGTGGAACTTTTCAGGTAATGGACGCAATGACTTGGTCAACAATTGATATTCATTCATGTTGACATATAAGTCACCTTTACCTGACTTGTGTAGCTCACCTTTAACACCAATGATGTCGCCAATGTCTAAGCTGGTGTAGCGCTCTTTAATGTCTTTCTGTGTATCTTTTGAAGCATAAGCCTGAATACGACCCGTCATGTCTTGCAACAACAAGAATGGCCCGCGCTTGGCAAGAATACGCCCGGCAATACTGACCACATTACCCAGCTCTTCTAATGCTGATTTTTCATGTTCGCCAAATTCAGCCTGTAAATCTTCGCTGTAAAACTCGCGACGAAAGGTATTGGGGAAGCCGTTTGATTTACAGTTTTCACGGATCTGCGAAAGTTTAGCTCGGCGCTCAGCTATGAGCTTATTTTCATCTTGTTGCTGTTCAGTCATCGACTTTCCTGATTCTAGTGGCTGTATATTAATGTGAGTTTACTTACAAACCAGACTTTAAACTGGCTTGTATAAATTTGTCTAAATCACCGTCCAACACGGCTTGCGTGTTGCGCGTTTCAACTCCGGTGCGTAAGTCTTTGATCCGCGAATCATCGAGTACATATGAACGGATCTGGCTGCCCCAGCCAATATCTGACTTACTGTCTTCCATGGTCTGTTTCTCGTCGTTTTGCTTTTGCATCTCGAACTCGTACAGTTTCGCTTTAAGTTGCTTCATGGCTTGGGCTTTGTTTTTATGCTGTGAGCGGTCATTCTGACACTGCACAACAATATTCGTTGGTTCGTGAGTGATACGTACCGCGGAATCAGTTCTGTTTACGTGCTGACCTCCCGCTCCAGAGGCGCGGTAAGTATCAATACGTAAATCAGAGGGATCAATATCAATCTCGATATCATCGTCAATTTCGGGATACGCAAATACGGATGCAAATGACGTATGACGGCGACTGCCCGAATCAAAAGGAGATTTACGTACCAGGCGATGTACACCTGTCTCAGTGCGCAACCATCCAAAAGCATACTCGCCTTCAAACCGTATGGTCGCACTTTTAATGCCCGCGACGTCACCGTCTGACATTTCAATTAATTCAGTCTTAAAACCATGAGCTTCGCCCCAACGCAGATACATACGCAATAACATGCTAGCCCAATCTTGCGCTTCAGTACCACCGGAACCGGATTGAATATCGATGTAGCCGTCGTTTGCGTCATTTGGTCCACTAAACATACGTCGAAACTCTAGCGTTTCAAGCTGGGTAACCAGTTCAGCTAAATCTTTTTCGGCTTCATCTAAAGTTTCTTGGTCGTTTTCTTCTACCGCTAGCTCTAACAGCTCTTCAACGTCAACACAGCCTCGCTCAAGCAGTACAATCGTATCGACGACTTGCTCTAGGGCAACTTTTTCTTTGCCGAGGGCTTGAGCGCGTTCTGGCTCGTTCCACACATCAGGACTTTCTAATTCGCGGTTAACTTCCTCGAGGCGTTCACTTTTTTGATCATAGTCAAAGGTACCCCCGAAGTGATGCCGTGCGCTGCTTTACATCACTAATCGTATTTAATATTGGATTGATTTCGAACATAAATCTTAACATTGCTATAGCGGTTGAATGGCGGCGGATTTTACCGGATTTTATCCGTTAATGACAGATCTGAGCCTGCTGGAAGTAAAAATCGCCTTAAACTTAGACCAACATTTCATGATTAAAAACACAACACCCGCTAAAAAGCGGGTGTCATCAAGCTGATTTAAAACCTTTACGCGTCTATTACATGCGCTCCATGGTATCGATACCCAACAGACCTAAACCTGATTGCAATGTTTTAGCGGTTAACGCAGCAAGTGTCATGCGACTGTCGCGCGTGTCTTGCTCGATGCCCTCTTTTAACATAGGACAAGCTTCGTAAAAACTCATAAACAAGCTAGCCAGCTCATACAAGTAAGTACACAGCACATGGGGTGTCCCTTCAGCAATCACTTGATTAATGGCTTCAACATATTGCAGTTGTTTTACCGCTAACATTTTCTCTTGTGGCGCATCGAGCATAACAGCGGCGTTAAGCGTTAAATGATCGACGCCCGCTTTACGGAAAATACTCATTACCCGGGTATATGCATATTGTAAATAAGGCGCGGTGTTGCCTTCAAAACTCAGCATGCTGTCCCAACTAAACATGTAGTCTGTGGTACGGTTTTTACTGAGATCAGCATATTTTACTGCACCGATACCAATTTTATTGGCCAACACTTTTAACTCATCAACCGTCAAATCTGTTTCCCGTTTACCCAGCAGTGCTTCTGCTCGTTCCACTGCTTCGTCAAGTAACTCCACGAGTTTGACCGTACCGCCGGTACGGGTTTTAAAGGGACGACCATCATTGCCTAACATCATCCCGAACGGGCAATGCTCATAGGTTTGCTCAGGTGTAATAAAACCAGCTTTACGGGCAACCAATTCTGTTTGTTTAAAATGCAATGCTTGACGCGCATCCGTTAAAATCAACGTGCGATCAGCATGCAGGGTACCGCAGCGATGGCGTATTGCCGTTAAATCTGTAGTGGCATATAAATAACCGCCTCCTGATTTTTGCACTATGTAGGCAGCTGGGTTTCCTTCTTTATCGGCCAGCTCTGGCAAAAATACCACTTGGGCACCTTGGCTTTTTACTGCCAGACCTTTTGCTTGTAGTTCACTGACAACATTGGCTAAATCCTGGTTGTAGGCACTTTCCCCCATGATGTCATCACGGGTAAGGCTAACATTTAATTTGTGATAAACCTCTTCGCTGTGCGTAATGGACACATCGATAAAATTTTGCCATAGGGCTAAGCAATGGCTATCACCGCCTTGCAGTTTAACCACATATTCACGAGCCCTGTCGGCAAACCCGTCCTCTTCGTCAAAGCGCACTTTGGCTTCGCGGTAGAAGTCTTCTAAATCAGATAGGGCGGTTTCCGCCACTTGGTCGGCTTGCAGTTTGTCATTAAGGTGTGCCAGCAACATACCGAATTGCGTGCCCCAATCGCCCATGTGGTTCTGGCGTATGACATTATGCCCCATAAATTCTAGGGCTTTTACCACTGCATCCCCAATAATGGTGGTGCGTAAATGGCCTACGTGCATCTCTTTGGCAAGATTCGGTGAAGAGTAATCCACCACCACATTCTGACTTGGCTGAGCTTCAATATTTAAACGTTCGTCAGCTGCGGCACTCGCCAGCTGAGTTGCTAGCCAGTCTTTGCTTAAATAGATATTGATAAAGCCAGGGCCGGCGACTTCTAGTTTCTCTGCAATATCATCAAGCTCGACAGCCTCAACGATTTTATCAGCAATATCCCGAGGTTTTTGTTTTAACACTTTGGCCAGTGCCATAGCACCATTAAATTGATAGTCGCCAAATCCCGCACGGGTAGCACGGCTAAGAGGCGCGGGTGAGTTTTCAGGGGCGCCAATTGCCGTCAACGCGGCGCTAAATTTTTTCAATAACAGTGTGTGTAAATTCATATTTTTAAAGCCAATAACCGTATTCGTTGATCACATGAAATATGTGAATTCAGGCGGGGGCTATGTGCCCCAAGCCATTAATGCTCGCGAGTTTGATGAAACTCTATATCAGGATAGCGCTCTTGGGCCAACGACAGATTCACCATAGTCGGCGCGATGTACGTTAGGTTATCACCGCCATCGAGGGCAAGATTGGCCTCCGCTTTGCGCTGAAACTCATCAACTTTTCGTTCATCTTTACCGTAGATCCAGCGGGCAGTGGCGACGTTAATGTGCTCGTACAAGGCATCCACGTTGTATTCGCCTTTTAGGCGTGCAACTACCACGTCAAACTGCAACACACCCACGGCGCCAACAATCAAATCGTTGTTTTGCAACGGTCTAAATACTTGTACTGCGCCTTCTTCAGAAAGTTGAATAAGGCCTTTAAGTAGCTGCTTTTGCTTCAATGGATCACGTAATCGAATGCGTTTGAACAATTCGGGCGCGAAGTTTGGAATACCTGCAAAACGAAATTTATCACCTGAAGTGAAGGTGTCACCAATCTGTATAGAGCCATGGTTATGCAACCCGATAATGTCACCCGCATAGGCTTCATCTAGTACTTCCCGGTCACCAGCAAAAAAGGTTAGCGCATCGGAAATACGCACATCTTTGCCGATACGGCTTTGGTGCATCTTCATGCCTTTTTGGTACTTGCCTGACACGATACGGCAAAATGCAATACGGTCGCGATGTTTAGGATCCATATTGGCTTGAATTTTAAAGACAAAACCGCTGAATTTTTCATCTTTTGCTTGGACACTACCCTGGTCTGTTTCACGGCCTTGCGGTGACGGTGCCCACTCAACGAGTCCATCTAGCATGTGATCAACGCCGAAGTTCCCCATGGCGGTTCCAAAGAAAACCGGCGTAAGTTCACCGGCGATAAATTCGGCCAAATTAAACTCGTGGGACGCGCCTTTAACCAATTCTAGCATTTCACGTAGCTCCCCGGCATACACACCAACCGCAGCATCTAGCTCTGGGTTATCAAGCCCTTTAATAACTCGCCTTTCTTGAATGGTATGACCTTGACCGGTGCTATACAGAACCGTTTCATCACGCAATAAATGGTATATCCCTTTGAATTCCTTCCCCATACCAATCGGCCAGGTAATGGGCGCACACTTGATATTTAACACACTTTCTACTTCATCGAGTAAGTCGATAGGATCTCGAGTATCCCGATCAAGTTTGTTCATAAAGGTAATAATGGGTGTGTCGCGTAAGCGCGTGACTTCCATTAACTTGATGGTTCGTGCTTCAACGCCTTTTGCCGCATCAATGACCATCAAACAAGAGTCAACTGCCGTCAATGTGCGGTATGTATCTTCTGAGAAATCTTCGTGACCAGGGGTATCTAACAGGTTTACTAGGCATTCAGAATAAGGGAATTGCATAACAGATGTGGTGACGGATATGCCCCGCTCTTTCTCCATTTCCATCCAGTCAGATTTGGCATGCTGTCCCGATTTTTTACCTTTTACGGTACCAGCACGTTGCAATGCATTACCGAACAACAATACCTTTTCGGTAATCGTAGTTTTACCTGCATCCGGGTGGGAGATGATAGCAAAGGTCCTTCGCTTATTGATTTCATTAAGAAAATCTTGGTTTGCCATGTATAAATTCTTTTAGTTTGTACACGGATTTGTACACACTTTTGGAAGTACTCTCTTTTCAGTTCTTCGCTTGTCAAATCCGTCGTGTTAATCGTAATTGGCCGCTATTTTCGCTGATCTTGACTTTATAAACAATCAATGGTTATCTAATCGGTTACCATTTACTCTCAGCGTGCACCAATGCTCAGTTGTAGCTGTTTGCAATCGTTGCTTCTTCAGCTAATGAACAACTGTGGCTAAACCACAAATTCCTTCGCTACCAGAAATCGATGATAGCTTGTCGTACTACACCGATGATGGTGCAGTTGCCGTTGATCGGTATTGCAGGGTATTGCGGGTTCAAAGGTTTTAGATACTTCTGTTCACCATCAATAACCAACTGCTTAAAGGTTGCTTCTTTCGAATCATCCAAACGCGCAACAACCAATGAACCTGAAGAGTAAGGTAACTCAGGATCAACAACGATCACTGCCCCCTCAGGTATGGATTTTTTTCCGCTTGGATTTTCCATACTGTCGCCTTTTACGCGAAGTGCGAAACAACCCTCATGTGCTTTCCCAGTGACTTCACGCCACTCCTCAGCATCTTCATGGGCAAATCCCTCCGCTATTTCAGTCCAATCACCGGCCTGAACCCAGTTAATGAGAGGAATTCTTCCCTTAATATCAGGCCCGACTTCTACATTACCGACCCCCAAGCCAATCTCGCCATCACCTGTGGCGAGCCAATGAGCATTCACGCGAAGCGCCTCCGCGATCTGCATGGTGTAACGAGACCTAGCCGATTTACCAGAGCAAATCTGGCTGATCGACTGCTGTTTGATACCAATGCGACGAGCCAACTCAGACTGAGTTACCCCAGTAAGCTGCAAGGCATGGTTTAGTCGTTCGGATAAAGTTTTCATAAGCCCGCATTCTACAAATAAAACTGTAGTCTTTCAACAATTTTAACTGTTGACTTATCTACAGTTTAAACTGTAACATTCAATCTTGTAACAGTTATTATTGTAACAGGAGACGGTATGGAAGTGTTCAACACGACACAAAAACATCTCCGCCGTGCCATTGATTTGGTCGGCGGGCAATCAGCATTAGCGCGAGCCATCAACTCAAAACAGCAAAACGTCTGGTTTTGGTTGAATAAATCCGGACGTGTTCCCGCTGAATTCGTTTTACCCATCGAACAAGCTACGCAAGGACAGGTAACCCGATCTCAGTTAAGACCGGATATCTATCCCGAAGGCCAAAGCGAGCTGAAAGCCAGTAACCAGTAGGATTAAGGGCAAGTAATGGTCAGCATTTTACGTAAACACAGAAGCGAGTACCTCCATGCGTGATTATGGCAAGGTCTATACCCGCTTTTGGCTAAAGCAAAACGTTTTGTCCTGGAGTGACTCTGCGAAGTTGCTAGGACTGTATTTGCTTACATGCCCACATTGTAATTTGCTTGGCTGCTTTCGGTTGCCGATTGGTTACGTTGCTTCTGACTTGAACTGGGATGATCAACAGGTTGCCAAGGCTCTAAATGAGTTAGAACAAGATCAGTTCCTGATTCGTTGCGAGGAATCCGGTTGGACTTTGATTCGGAGCTTTCTGAAGCACAACCCAATCGAAAACCCAAACCAAGGTAAGGCAGCCTTTCGGTTGTTTAAAGATGTACCTGCCGACTTCGTTGGTATGGCATCGCTTTTGAAATCTCTTGCCGCTTTTCAAGCTCGGCTACCAGAAGAATTTTCAACATTGTTTATGCCTGATGGCAACCCGGTAAGGGACTCTCAACGGTCGAATGACTCTGAGAGAAGCAATAAACCAACAGTTAAAACTGTTGACCAGATACAGTTTGAAGACTTCTGGGATGTACAAATACGCAAAGAAAAAAAAGCTAAAGCCAAAGAAGAATGGCTACGCATGGGCCTCAATGAAGACCATGAACTCGCCTTGGAAGTGCTAACACGCTGGAAAGAGCAACGAGACAACCGATTGCAGTATCAAGATCGGACTAAGACCCCTATGCCACATAACTGGCTTTTAAACCGGCAATGGGAAGACGAGTACGTTCGCATTGATGAAGTACAGCAATCATCGACGAGCCTAAAGGGCAGCAATCACCAATTGAATATTGAAGAAAGCAATCGTCGCATCGCTGAAAGCTGGGCCGGACCAGGTATTCGGGAGGTTCGTTCAAGTGCAGGAGGTTGATAAACGCGAGTTTGCTGAAGTTTGGGGAGCAGCTTGGGCCATGTATGGCAAAAGCGTATCACCGCAATTGCTATCCATCGCATTTGAAGCCCTTCGTGCTTATAGCATTGAAGAAGTGCGAATCGGTCTGACTCGGCATATTCAATCACCGGATACTGGGCAATTTTTTCCAAAGCCCGCTGACGTCATCAAGCATATCGATGGCAACTCGGGTTCAAGAGCCATGGTTGCTTGGAACAAAGTTGACAAGGCTGTTCGTCAGGTTGGTGCTTGGACATCCGTGATGTTTGACGATGCACTTATCCACCGCGTGATTTCAGACATGGGGGGATGGGTTGAACTCTGCAAAGTTGATGACAGGGAATACCCATTTAAGCAAAAAGAGTTTTTAACACGCTACCAGGCTTACTTGCTGCGGGACGAAGTGGGTGAATACCCAAGGCTATTACAGGGTATTGCAGACCATCAGAACCAGCAAAAAGGATTTGATATGCAAGCGCCTGTTGCCGTGGGTGACTGGTCAAAAGCGGCACAAGTTTACACGAGAGGCATCGCCAATTTTAGCGCAGTGCCTTTGAAAAGAATAAGCCCGAAAGCCATTCAGGCGCTTCTCGAAAATCAATTAGAGGACAAAAATGAAAACGATTAAAGCAAAAACCGTTGCCCTAGTGATAGCCATGTCCGCAAGCACTTCAGTCTATGCGTTTCCGGGCTATCAGTGGGAAAAAGCAGCACAAAGTGTTGGTATTGATCCAGTCATGCTCTACGCCGTTGCCTTGGCTGAGTCAGCCTCACATCGAGGTCTTAACATGACCAGTCCATGGCCATACGCAATTCGCAATGGTTCAAACGCAACCTACGCCAAATCTAAGACAGAAGCGGAGCAACTGTTAAACCAGGCACTTCAAGAGAGTGAAAAATACCAGCTCGATATTGGCCTTATGCAAATCAATTTGCATTGGCATGGGCATCGAGTGAGCTCAGCAGCTGAACTGCTAGACCCCATCACCAACCTTACTGTCGGCTCAAGTATTTTGGCCGAAGCAATCAAGTCTTCACCAAATGATTTAGAGCTTGGCATAGGCCGCTATCACAGTTGGAACGAAGAGCGTGCACGCTGGTATGGGCAAAGAGTGCTTTCTATCTATCGCAATATTTTACATGAACTGGAGGTCCGTCAATGACAACCAATCAACAAGACTTCTATCAATTAAATTTGGCGTACCTACACGCAGCACGAGAATTGGCGCGAATTGATCCGCAAGAGGCCGTCTTGCGCTTTGGACTTACACGCGACGTAGTTGATGCTCTGATTAATGCTGGTGTTGACGACCTGCAACGAGTGGCGACCTCATCATTCATGCTGTTTCAACCAAGGGGTAACCAAAGCCAACTGATTGAGATGGTGAAGAGCAAAGGCACAGGTATCCCAAGAATCGCTTATTTATTATCAACCCTAAACAACAAGGGGGATTCATGATTGATAACCTGTCCAAAAGTGAGCTATTTACCCGAGCCTCGCTGCTTATTAAATACGGATTTCGAACAACCATCATCGCGCTCGATACAGGTTTGCCAATCCACATTATCAGAAGGCTGCACAAAGAAGTGACTGGCAAGTCACCTTGTCCTGGTCAATTGCCAGAATCTGATGCCATCGTTAAAAGTAGAAGAGCCTTAGTTGAAGGCTCTCTGCTGATGGCGCTTTATGTCAATATTGGTGGTGACAATGTCTACAAGCAATTGAATATTGATGCTTTGATGAAGGCTTACGATGCGTACTTGGTTGCAAGAGAAGAAGCAGATCTTCCAGCTGAGATCCCATGGAAAAAACTGACCATCAATGAAGGTTGGGTTCTAGCTCGTGATTTAAGGTCACAGCTTGCATCCTTACACCGTTGTCGATGCGGTAGTCTGTATTTGACGGTATCTCAACAGCGCATTCAGCTTAAATGTCCTGTGTGTGAGATTATGGCCGAGCAAACCACTAGAGCACTTTTTGAGAACTAACATGCTGATGCATGATTTGATTGTGCACCTCCCGTGCACTTTGAGAGTACTAAGAAGATGACAAACTTACTTAAATCTTTACCAGCACGCTGCTGGTTTATATCACTGGGACTTTTTCTGGCGACTTTGGCTGCGGCTCATTTTTTTCCATCAGAAATATTAACGGCATCTGCCAAGTTAGCGGCTTTGCCATTTCTGATCTGCACCATCGTTTTTTTCAGCTACTTGGGATTCAAAGCAACTGCTAGTCCTTTCGGCCTTATAACCATCACCACTATGTTTTTAGCAATCGGATATTGGCAAGCGAGTTGGACAATTTTATGTGTCGGTTTAGCTTTCTTAGGCTTAAGCGGACTAATCCATTTATTGCAAAGACAACTGAAAGATACCGGTCGAGAACTAAGCCTGAGCGAAAAAAAATATTGGTACTGGGTAAACGAATTTGCAGATGGTCGCTCATCTATCCTCCCGAAAAAACCAAAAAAATAGCCAGCCCATTACAAGCTGGCTACCTTCTATTTCTAGTTCCTTCCTGATGCCTGGTTATAGGCCCTAATATCGATCAAGTTGTTCTGAGCATAATCTCCCGCAAGGGATGCATTTGAGATCACCGCTATCTGCTTATCCACAAATGCTTTATCTTCTTCGGACACACTCTCGGGGATGTAAGCGCCACTCTCATCCTTTTGACGATACTCATTTAACATTTGCTCCCTTAGACCAAGCATTTCAGGCGACCAACTCGATGAGTCTTCAGAGTTGAAAACGCGCCCCGCCAAACCTTCATTGAAAGCTTGAGCGAACACTTGACTTTGAATCGGAGTCAATCCCATTCTCTGCCCTTCGCTATATGCTTCCTGTTTAAAATCATCGGCATACTGTTCTAAGAACTCACCATATCGATTGTTAACTGCCGCACCGAATGCCCCAGCCAACATGGCTTCAGACTTAGTGCCCCAGTTTACTTCGGAGGCATACTGCGAACTCGATCCACTGTATGCATCATTAAACGCCGTCAATGGGTTTTCCAAAGAGGTTCCGGCGTCAACGGCTGCTTTTAACCCATCCCATGTTGATTTACTGGCCACCGTTGCATTGTGCAAGAAACCTCGTGAGCCAGGGTCTTCAAGCGCTTGCTCCTTGTAACTCTCATAGTCTTCGCCAAAATGATTCAAGGTATGCAGTGCTGCATCAGTATGCTTGCCACTGAAATCACCAATAGCACTGGCGCTGTTGAAAAACATTTCAGCACCAGAGACTCCGCTATCATCAGCCATAATGCGAGATCGCCACTGAGAGCCAGCTTCACTGTTTAGTCCAGATTGATAGGTACTTGTGTCAGAAGCTACGGCCTGCTGGGCTTGTTGTTGATGTGTATTTAGTTGCCCATCAACACCAGACAGATTGGCTTGGTAAGCTGATTGAGCTGAGTTGAACTGCGTTTGAACAGTTGCAGCATCCTCGTAGCCGCCCAATACACCCGATTCCACTTGGCTTTGAGTGCCACCAAAAGTAGGTGCAGCTGATGACAAGCCTTCATTAGAGCGCGGTTGAATTGATCGTAAATCGGCTCCGGTAGCCATGGCCATAACAGTCATTGCTGCTTGATAATCATTGTCTCGTTCAGCGGGCGTTGAGGAGTTGCTATAGGTTAAAGACTCCATAGCTGCGGCCACATACGCCTGATTATCATCAGGTAGCAAGCGCTGATACATTGGAAGGTTTTCACGTAATCGGTTACCTGCTTCAACATGCTGGTTCATATAGCGACCTAAATAATCCATGACTTCAGGATTATCCGCTGCTAATCGAGTTAACGTCGCACCATCCGTGTTCCTTTGTCCTGATAGACTGTAGCTGGCCTGATCAAGCTCACTAAAGCGGTTTGATGCCGTGATAACGTCTTGTGCTGAACTCTGAAGTGACTGATAGTCTTGGTTAGACAACGACATCTCAACGCCAGAACGTCTTGAATCTGAAAGGTCCTTAACCATTGCATCGCGATACTCTGCACGTCGTGAATCACTCGATGCCAAGCTTTGCATCTCCCCAGTGAGCGTATTTGCGGTCGTAGACCGAGAACTGCCTTCTGACGACTCAACTTGGCCACTAAAGTTTCCACCTAAATCCAAGCCTGCTCGTAACCGTGATATTTTGGGCACTCTTGAGGATTCAGGCTTATCGACTCCAGGCAAGTTACCTTGTGGGGAGTCATTCCCCCCTGTACCAAGTAATCTTCCCAAGAACCCTTTATCTGCTACTTCTTTATCACCGGTATTTGTAATAGTTCCATCTCCACCGACCCTGAGGCCTCCCGATAACACGCCAGATACCAAGCCACGTACAGCGTCTTTTTTATCGTCTCCGAAACCATACCGTGTTTGCAGGTCATCAGTAACCTGATTAACAACGGCGCTAGATGCGGAATTAGAAGAACCGATCTGACGTCCAACTGAAGACAGGTTGTCGTAACTTAGCTTTTCACCCAAAGTTCGACTCATGGTATTGCCAACCTGACGACTAAAGGCTTGAGTTGCCTGAGTCATGGATTCTTTTGCAGAGCCGACCATTGAACCCACTGCGTTTCCTACAGAGAAACTGCTTAGTAGGTTTGACGCGCCTGTCATAGCAGAACCCGTAAGAGCTGAATTTTGGAACATTGACTGTGATTGCATTACCGGGGCATTTTTCGCGACATCTGGACTTGCCATCTTTTCATCAATGGCATCACCGTTTTGAAGACGTCCAGCCAAGTGGGTAGCGGTTATTGCTGAGCCATACACGAGCATTAGCGAAATTGCCGGAACACTCGACGCCAACATGCCGCCAGTAGCTATCCAGGTTTGCAGCACTGAATCCATCTGCATCATCCCGGCAAAAGATGGCACTTCTGTACCTGCAAAGGCATCAAGAGCCGACATTTTCCCTGCAACGGTTAAATGAATATACAGGTTAATGATGGCCATGACAGGCATCCAAAGTTGAATCCAAAGCAGGATTAACAGGTACTTCCCGGCCATTCGCATCCCGATTTGGCCAAGGGCAATCACAAAGGCCATCAATGGGGTGATGGCGTAAATGAAACCCTCAAAAAACGTCATCATCGGACGAACGATACTTTGGAACAGGGTCTGCTCCGCCGCCCATTGCGTATTGCGCTGCTCAATTGCTTGGTTAACCATCACGGCTGCGGTGAAAGCTTGATCATCCATATACTTGCCCGTCACGCTTTGCTCATAAATAGGCAAAAGCACCGACGCGGTCATGTACTCTTGGGTGTTAACCGAGGCCAAACCAAGATTATTCAGTGCATTTCGGATCACGTCATCAGTATCCGTTGCTGACGAAGTCCCCAATGAGGCTGACAAAACCTGTTTAAGCCTTGGAATGAAGGTTGATTCTGTCATGAGTTTCAGTTGGCTATAGGCATCGGTGCAGTCCAGATCGCTACTGCTACCACTGAGCATGATTCGAGTGCCATATATGCGCGAATCAAACCTAATCGCAGTCATCGGGTTAGGATCACTCAGCACCTGATCTAGGTTCTTTTGGCCGATGTCGATGCCAATCAAGGTGCACTCTTTGATGTAGTTAAACCATGATTGCTCGATGTCTGAGCCGCCGACACGATTTGCATCACCCAACCCAGAGCGATCCATCACCTGTTTTCTCACTTTAATCAGTGACTGCAAACTGGATGCAAAGCCGTATTCCGTCATCGCGGGAGTTGAGAACGCCGTTTCAAACAATCGCGTGATTTGAAAGCCAACAGTCGAAATCGTACTGCCTGCGGCAGCAACACCGATGGGCACATTATCAACCACTCGAACTTGCCCCGTATACGCATCCTCAATGCTCACTCGGGTACTGGGTCCAAACATGGTTGCAAAGACTAGCCATGAGACTAAAACGTGCTGAAAGTTAATCCCACGACCGCCTTGCATTAAGGCCTGAACAGAGACCATCAATACCCCAATGAGCAAGCCAATGCGAACCATTGAAGTAAAGTCGCCTGTACCAGTAATCATCGCGACAGCGTTCAAGACCTGCTCTAAAAATGCCGAATCCCCGATGGAATAGATCTCCCACATGACCTATTCCCCCAGTGCCGTAGATTTAACGGTGTAATAACGCTGTTTGCGAATGGTCTGAATCACCTGATTAAAATGCGCCAGCAACTCTTGCTCTGAGCCGTATCTTCGCTGTAACGCGGCGTACTCCTCATTGATTTGGCGACGTGCACGTTCAAGGTCTTCGGTTAACAACTTCGCATAGGCATGATCTTCCACACCAGAGGTGCTTCTAGCTGCGTTGAGCATGTCTTCAACCAATGCCCGCGCCATTTCAACAGCAATAAATGGTGCTGCTCGTGAAGCAAACGACCTAGCGGCCCCTTCATTTAATGCAGAAAGTGTTCGAATCATGCCGCCAATGCTCGCAGGAGCCGATGTCATAAAAGCCTTTTCGGTGGTGCTAGCTGCCCCAGTATTTCGAGCAAACTTAAAAATAATGCCGTTACTGGAACCTGTACCAAGAAGTAAATTTTCTACTTGGGTTGATAACCCCGTCAGGGTCACGTTAGTGATTGTCGGATTCAGACAGCCGTCTTGTGTCACTGTGTCACATCGGTACATAGCGACGTTACCGCCGTGAATTAGATGCTCAATAGTCACTTTATTGCCATTCAGTCTGGTCAGTTTCGGGGCTTTACCTTGGCCATCAGCGGCATTAGCTAGATCACCAACAATGATCGAACCAGTCACCGACATAACTGCTTCAAGAAAACGGTCATCCCCCGATGCAAACCAGCTTGATGCCGAATGACGTTTCAGTGCTCGCCAAACCAAATTACCTTTAATCGTTCTGTTTACATCAGATGCCGCGACACTCGAAGCGTTCTCATATGGGTTCTTACCATTGGACTCACTCCAACTGGTAAAAACGTCTCCAGCCCCTTTAAGTGAGCTCAACATGCTGGCTTCTGTTTGCCCCTTTTTACCAAAAGCAGCCAGAGTATCGTTCACGACTCCCTGAGCCATTTGACAGGAATTGCCAAAATACTCGTTTAACTGCTGGATTTTCTTTTGCAGTGTCTCCATGTGCTGGGAGCATTTCTCACACATAGCACTGAGCGCCAATTGGAATGCATACCCCTTGGCGTTTGCAGCAACAGAGCGAAGTAATTGAACAAACTGATCCGCGTTAACAAATGACAAACTTCCCGCGAACATATCAATGCCGCCACAACCGGCTTGGAATGACGGTGGCACCATAGAGACGAGGTTCTCGTTCATGATCCTGTTACGAACAACAACGCTTCCTCCAGATATAACGCCACGCCGCTGACTCTCGAATACACCAGGCGCAGTGGTGTTGGTCATTGAACCAAACAACTGGTTCATCTCCTGTTGCAGGCTTGCTTGGCTCATAGATGAAAAACCAATCGCACAGGCGATTAGCGATACTCGGAATACTTTTTTCATTGTTATAACCCTCCTTGTGCACGCAGATAGCGAACAAGGAACTCAGGGTCCTGTAATATCTTTTCGTTAAGCTCTTTGGCTGACATCGCGAGTGACACGCCGGGTTGAACAGGTCTGGTGGCATAGTAAGTTTGATCGTCAATCCAACCGGCTTGATGGGCTGCAAGAATGATTCGATTATTGAGCTCATCAAGGCTCATTGCGCCTTGGCCAATCGGAGTGATGACATTAGGCGGATCAACTAAGAACACGGCAGGGACAGTCGTAACGGACAAGGATTGTGCTTGTCCTGAATCGACTTTGTAATTGGGAAACTCTCCACCGGGTAAAGGCAAGCCATCGACAGCAATAGCAAACACCTCGAACCCATAGTTCAAGGCCATAGATTCGATGATAGGCGCTTGAGCGTGGCAGTAAGGGCAATCCGAACGATAGAAGAAGAACAAGCCAGCCCGTTTTGCTACTTCACCTAAAGCTACATCGCGTTGAGCGCCAGCTTCTCGATCCATCCGATTGGCAGCATAGGTCGCCAAGGGTCTGCGACTGATTTCATCCAAAACAGGATCGCCCATGACCACCTGCTGACTAACATCAGCAAATAGTGAGCCCTTATCCATCATAACGCGCTGAAGATACAGATAAGCCCTGACGTTCTCATTCGTCGGCTCATCAATTGCCTTATCCATGAACGACTGCATGTGCTCACGAAACCAGGCAGCACTGAAAGGCTTTAGCCCGCTCTGACTCCACTCTGCCGCACCTGATTCCGGCTTTATAGGCTCTTCATCCTCCGCTGGCTCAGGAATGACCTGATACCAAAACCAGCCTTCCTGACCACGCTGATAGAATTGCCCATCACTAGCATGGGCGGGCAGGATGAATAGAAAGAAAATAATGATTGGGATGGTCACCCATAGGATGAACCAAGGGAACAAGGGGGTTCTCATTGTCAGCTCCAGAAAATTTCATAGAGCTAACATGCTAATGATCCCGGTAAGAGCGATTGGCCAGATAGATGAATGAATCGTGTGTTTTTCTGACTAGCTGTTGTGACCAGTAACAACAGCTAATTTTAACGAGCCAAATTTATGATTGGACCGCTTTGAGCGAAATGGGGGCTCACGAAGGTCAGTTCCTCATGGTCGGCTTCAGACAAAAAGGAGACGTTCAAACGCGGCGCTCTGCGGCAAATTTGGAGCGCAACGGAAAATTTGTCCGACAACATGCGCCTGTTATATTTTGCTTACCTCAAGTCGAAGCTGGTACCCTTTTTGATATTCAAAATGCAGAGCATTGGTAATATTATTCAGGTACGAAAATATACACATTGATTTGTTAATTATTCCTCTATCAGCGGAAACTAGGGCATTACAATAAGATGCCATTCCAGCGTGCTGCCCATCTGACATTATGTTCTTGATCTTGTCCCTTTTCGCAAGGCCTTTGTCGGGGCTTATTCCTAACATATTGAGCACAATATATGCCCCAGATATTGCACCGTGCTGAGTATGCTGAACTCCGTCAATACCCGTAATTGGTTCGAAGCCAAAGAACTGATTCTTAGTGATATTTGGTATTGAAGGTGAAATTAAATCCCAAATTTCATCAATTGCAGATTCGGACTTCTCGACAGCTTTCCGATTTTCGCTTGTAACCCGTAACGCTCTTCTTGTTTTATCAATTGGGAGCCTGTTCTTTAGGTGCTTTTCAATTGTGACTTCCATTTCCGTCGACACTCTAGATGCTTTCTCGATTAGATCATCGCGCCTTCCATCAGGAATAACACTAGTTATTCGTTCTATTTCATTTCGCATTTGCTCTGGTGTTTCACTTAGCTCTTTGAAGTTGTCTGCTCCAAAAGAGCGTATGAGATGCTCCACAATGTGATCTGCCGCCCCCTCATAACCAGAAATTGCATCTAAGTGTTGCTCATATCTCGAATAAGGATCTAGATAATCCCTTATTACGATATTACCTTCAGATTGAAAGTCTTGATTCAGAACATCACAAATCTCGACTGCTTTCAGCATTTTCATTCCTTCGAGGGCATCTTGGTTTCCATTCCGGTGAATTTCATCTAAGTGGACATGAGAATAAACCCACTTGAATCTTTCTGGTTCCAGAATTGAAATGTCGTCACATGCCAAGTATCGGAATACATTCATATCTGCATAAATTATTGGCTTATTATCCGATAATAAATATGAGTTCATCCAAAAATCCCAATTAATTGAAAGGAAACATAACAGGCTACTAATGGGACTTCATACTAACAATGGTTTCCACTGAAAACCACATTCAGTGTTGTGATGAAAAGGAATCTTAAATGACCGCTTAACGTACAGAGCAGCCCGAGAGGCCTCATACCAGGATGTCCGGTTTTGACCAATACATGTACCGACATAGCCGTTCCAGTTTCTCAGATTCGTGGCTGTCAGCAAACTCCCTAACAAGTAAGCTAAAACCGCCTATTTGAGCTAAATGACCATAGTTATCATCGTCTTTTTCGGGCAAGGTTTGCAAGGCAAGTACTATTTTGTCCTTATCTGGCCCTACAGCAATACGGCAACTGATTGAAGCTGATTGCAAGGGCAATAAACAATCTTCATCATCCATGGGTAAATCGAGAAACGTGTTATCCATATCACCTGTCCTCTCTTGTTTACCGAAAACTGAATTGCGGATTAACCAAATTGCCCAAGCTTAGCCCCGTATTCCTGTATATAGATGTAAATAACCGGCATTGCTTGCCGGTTATACTCGTCCTTTTGTAAAGCTAGCACATACTTGTACTTCTTACCTTACAACCGCGCGCGGGTCATCCCTATAAGTGCACTTTCCAACGTTTTCATTTCTTCACTGTCGCAAGCATATCGTTGCATAGTCGTTGCGACGCCTCGCAGGTTGTCACTCATTGTGAATAAAGACTTTTGTGCGTCTGCGGAAATCATACCAGACGCGCCATAAATATTTGCCAGCGCATCAACGTTATTAGCATTGGTCCCTTCACCTAATTGCTTGAATATATCGGCATGTCGCCTGGCAATCGTATAGTGGTAGGTTTGAGTGTAGGTATTGCGGTATACCTCTTCCCCCATAACGGTTCGAGTTATATCATCCCATACTTCAGTACGCGTAAATTCGACGGGGTTGGGGCCTAAGCATTTGGCTGCCAGGTGCTCATATGACACGATAAAAAATCCGGTCATTGCCGTACTCATGCTAATACCCTTTAAACTATCCCGCATTTCTTGCTTTATGGCCTGTGGATCACTCTGCCTGCCCATAAAAAGTGATGTTAGTTCAATGACACCGGAATTAAGTAACGGCTCTGTTGCTTCAACCATCGCCCGCTCGAATTTTTTATCTTCCTCGGCAATAATTTGCATGTCATTTCGGTACAGTGCATTGATATACACGGCTCCATCATCGTCCGCTTCTAACGGGCCATCCCCTACCCGCTTTCGGTAGGCGATAAGTTCAAGTTCTGCCATGCGGCACTGCTTGGCACCGTTAACCACTTGCCAGGTAGAGGAGTGCTGTTTGTCTGGCCGGATAAGTTTGATACACCCTTGCCGCTGCTGTCTTGTTGTCCTGCTGTAGTAACATGAGTGCTTTTAATTTTAAGGCATCCGAGTGAAAAGGCGCATTTGCCAGTACGGTATCCAGCTGAATTAACGCTGCCTCGTCATTTTTATCAATTAACAATTGATAAACCAAGGTCAGGCTTTTGAATGGAGACGCAGTATTAAAAGTACGTATTTCTTTAATTAATGCCTGTGCTTTATCTTTTTTATCCAGACGCATATAGGCCTGTAATTTATAAAAGGCTATTTGAGTCGCCTGCTCGGTTGTCAGCCCTGCATGTTTATGGGATAAGTTAGTTAATGCCACATCGGCCCCGGTCTTTTGATAAGCCACGGATAGCAGAGGCACCACCTCATTCACAGGGTAACCCAGAATGCCTGGCTCAAGGTTGCCCGATCGCTGATGCGGCTTGAAGATCCACGCGCCTTTAAGAGCTGGCTCTACCAGGCGGTGCGCTGGCAAACTCTCGACCTGTTAAAAAAATCTCAACATGAACAAAGCTGGCTCTGCAACAATGATATCGAACAAATAGGCCATGTTGAGCGCAACTCAGGTAATGACGAACTCAAGCAGCATATAGAACAGCTTGCAGAAATAGATAAACAGGCCATCCACCTGTTTTACTTGGAAGATATGAGCATACAGGAAATCAGCATAGTGTTGGCAATCCCCACCGGCACGGTAAAGTCCAGGCTTAACCGCGCCAGGCAAACTTTGAAGCAAAAATTGACGAACGTACAGGAGTGATCTTATGAACCTAGATGAAAAAATTAAACAGGAATTAGAAAGCGAGGCCAAAAAACTGGACAAAATACTGGCCCATGAACCTGGCATTTTTAACATGTTGGCCAATGCCTATAAGGGCGCGTTGGGCGGCTGGTTGATACTGGTGGGTATATTTACCTTCCTGATCACCCTGCTACTCTTTTGGGCTGGCTACCAGTTCTTTTTGGTTACTGAGCTTAACTACGAGCAAAAAATATTTTGGGGCTTAGTGATGATCTTTGTTGGCATGGTACAAATCGCCTTAAAAATGTGGACTTTTATGGAGATGAACCGGCAATCTACCAACAGGGAAATAAAGCGCCTGGAAATGTCCATCGAGCGCCTGGTCAATACCCTGATCAAAACCAAGGAGGCATAACATGATGACCCTAAGATCAATATGAATAAAACTCTTATGCCCTAAAACATTTGAATTTCAGCATATTGTGGATAGGTTGCTGGCCATGAATTAATGCCATTTCGCCCAGCAAACAATTTTTGTTAAAATAAGCTTGCAATTAAGCGTAATTTTAATAAAATGACGCTTCGTCAATGTGACGGAACGTCATTATACTGTAATAAGGTCGATATTATTCGTTTCACGCTATGAAGTTTTGTGACCGGAGTACTACAGAGCCAAAATGCCTCATCGGCAAGTTTAAAAACAAGCGCCAGGCGGCTATTGCCGATCGTGAGCAAGAGCTGCTGGCGATAGCGGAAAGGCTGATGGGAACAGAAGGCTTTTCCGGCCTGACCATGGATAAGCTGGTGGCTGCCTGTAACTATTCCAAAGGCACTGTATACAATCACTTCAGCAGTAAGGAAGACTTGTTGTGTGCGCTCTGCATCAAAGGAACCAAGCTGGGGATGCAGAGCACAAAACGGGCTCTGACCTTTGATGGTAATAGCCGGGAAAGATGTTTGGCCGTGCACTTTGCCCAGCGTATTCATGGTTTGAGCCACCCGACCTTATACCTGTGTATGTTGACGGGCAAAACACCAGCGGTCAGAGAAAAAGCCAGCCCTACCCGATTAAAGGAGCTGGAGGCGCTTGAAGCTGAGATGCCGCAGATCTGTACCCAGGTTTTCGACGATGGGCTAGCAGACGGCTCACTAAGCGTCAGTATGGGGGTTGGCATCGATAGCTTGAGCTTTGCCAACTGGGCAATATCATTCGGCACTAACGCCTTAATGATAGAGGCGGCCGATGCCCTAGAAGCCAAGCAACTGGATCTGAATTATGTACTGTTATTTAACGTCAGCATAATGCTGGATGGCATGGGCTGGAAGCCCTTATCCCATCAATGGGATTACAAAAAAACCTGGCAGCGTATTGCCACTGAAATATTTTCAGAAGAAATGGCAGCACTGTGATTGAGTGCTGTTTTTTTAACAAAGTCAGTGACGAAACGTCACAAAATAAGGAAGGTAACATGAAGCACTTATGGCTCAATACCGTACTCAACCGTCCCTGGTTGATCCTGCTGATCGGTATGCTGTTAATAACAGCCGCGACCATGGGAGGAAAAAATCTCTATTTTCGCGGTGACTACAAGGTTTTCTTTGACGACGACAACCCTCAGCTGACTGCGTTTGAACACATGCAGTCAACCTTTAACAAAAATGAAAACGCCGCCATCATCATAGCGCCGAAGTCAGGTAATGTCTTTTCAAAGGAAACCCTGACTCTCATTAAAAATATGACAGATCAAGCCTGGCTGACGCCAAACTCTTCTCGTGTTGACTCCATCACCAATTACCAGCACACCTGGGCGCAAGAAGACGATCTGATCGTCGAAGATCTCGTTCCTGATCTGGAAACGATAGATCAACAAACTATCGCCAGAGCCAGGGAAGTGGCGCTAAAAGAGCCAAACCTGGTCAAGCGTATGGTGTCGGAAAAAGGCCATGTTGCCGTCATTAATATCACGGTGCAACTACCAGACGCAGATACCCCAAAAACGGCCTTGGATACCTCCATTGCTGTCAACGATATCACAGGTTTTATCATTAAAATGACAGAGGAATATAAAGCACAATACCCGGATCATGATTTCTACCATACAGGTATCGTCTTTATGAGCCACTCTTTTGCCAGCGAAGCGCAAAAGGACGCCTCGACCCTGGTGCCCGCTATGTTTCTGGCCATTATTGTCGTGCTTTGGTTATTACTCAGATCTTTTACCGGCACCTTATCCACCTTGATCATTATTGTCACCACAATCGCCGCTACCATGGGGCTGTCCGGCTGGATGGGCTATTTCCTGAGTACAGCAACGGTCAATGTTCCCACTATGGTGATGACACTAGCCGTTGCCGACTGCGTGCATATTATCTCGTCTATGCTATTTGCCATGCGTAAGGGCAAGACTAAAATCGAAGCCTTAGATTACAGCATGAAACTAAACCTGATGCCCGTTTTTATCACCAGCGTTACCACGGCTATCGGCTTTTTAACCCTGAATTTTTCCGATGTCCCAGTATTGGCAGACCTGGGTAACCTGACCGCCCTAGGCATTATGCTGGCCTTTGCTTTCTCTGTCACCATACTGCCAGCCCTGCTGCGTATATTACCCATGCGCACACCTAAGCTTGTCACCAATAACGACAGTAAAATGGAAAAACTTGCTGACTGGGTCATATCCCATCATAAGCGTTTATTGCCCATCTCATTTATTGTGATGGCTGCCAGCCTTGCCTTTACCTTTAATAACCAGATCAACGACGTTTCCACTGAGTATTTTGATCAGAGCACGGCATTTAGGCAATCAACAGATTTTCAGCAAGAGAATATCAGCGGCATGTCGACAATAGATTTCGCCTTGTTCGGCCAGTACGCTTCACAATTGAATTCGCCCAAGATGTTAAACCTGGTCAAACAGTTTAGCGACTGGCTGGCCGAGCAGCCAGAAGTGGACCATGTCTCCAGCATCTCCAGCACCTTTTTACGCCTGAACAAGAATATGCACGGCGATAACCAAGACTACTATACCCTGCCACAGGAGCAGGAGCTGGCGGCACAGTACTTGTTACTCTATGAAATGTCCTTGCCTTATGGCCTGGATCTTAATAACCAGATCAATATCGACAAGTCTGCCACCCGTATTACCGTGACCATGCAAAACCAGGGCAGTAAAGAATTTACCGCATTCGAACGACGCGCCCAACAATGGTTTGCCCAAAACGGCCAGGGCTTTGACATGAAAGCGGCCAGTCCTAACCTGATGTTTGCCCTTATCGGTGAGAAAAATATGACGGGCATGCTCTACGGCACCCTGCTGGCGCTGGTTTTAATTTCACTGTTACTGGTTTTCGCCCTGCGTTCATGGCGCATGGGCGCCATCAGCCTGCTCCCCAACCTGCTGCCAGCCGGTATAGGTTTCGGTATCTGGGGCATCTACTCGGGGGAAATCAATGTGGGACTGTCCGTGGTACTCAGCATGACGTTGGGGATCATAGTGGATGATACGGTGCACTTTTTAAGCAAATACCGCCATGCCCGAAATGAAGGCCATGATGCCGCCGACAGCGTGCGTTACTCCTTTGCCAGTGTTGGCCGGGCCCTGTGGATCACCACCCTGGTCTTGACCATAGGCTTTAGTATTCTGGCAATGTCAGCTTTCAGGCTCAACTCAGATATGGGCCTGTTGACCGCCATCATCATAGTGGCCGCCCTTATTGTCGACTTCCTATTTTTACCGGCATTTTTATTATTATTGGACAAAAAAACAGACCCAACAGGAGAAACATCATGAAGTTTTACAAGCAGCTTAGTAGCATAGTCGTTGGCATCAGCTTGTTATCAACGCCTGTTTTTGCACAAACACCAGAAGAAAAAGGCCTGGCAATCGCCGAGGAACGTAAGGCAAGAGACCTGGGCTGGGGGGACTCTATCTCACAGGCTGAAATGATTTTACGTAACGCCCAGGGCCAGGAAACGATCAGGAAAATGCGCCTGAAGTCACTGGAGGTGGAAAATGACGGTGACAAGGCACTGACCATATTCGATCAGCCACGAGACGTGAAGGGCACGGCGTTCTTAAGCTTTTCTCATGCCACGACACCGGATGATCAGTGGATGTATCTGCCAGCATTAAAACGGGTTAAACGTATTGCCTCGCGCAATAAATCAGGCCCCTTTATGGGCAGCGAGTTTGCCTTTGAGGATCTAAGTTCATTTGAAGTGGAAAAATACAGCTACCAGTATTTGCGCGACGAACTGTTCAATGGCGAAGATACCTTTGTTGTTGAGTCAGATCCGGTCGACAAGTATTCCGGTTATACCAAGCAAGTCAACTGGATCGACAAGGCCCATTATCGCCCGCTAAAAATAGAGTTTTATGACCGTAAGGGTTCATTATTGAAAACCCTGACCTTTAGCGATTATAAGCTGTACCTGGACAAATATTGGCGCGCCGACAAAATGTCCATGGTTAATAACCAAACAGGTAAAAGCACCGACTTTATCACCAAAGAGCTGATCTTTAAGACCGGCTTAAAGGATAAAGACTTTAATAAAGCGACCTTAAAGCGTGCCAAATGATCACTGACTTAAAGAAACTATTAGGCATTGTCCTTGCCCTGCTGCCGTTTATCACGGCAGCAGACACACAGATAACAGTCAAGGCAGCCATAGAACAACGCAGCTTTTTGCAGGACCCCTTGTATTCTGGCCAATACAATAGCCAGCTTTCCGCTTTTATTGAGCCGGAGATCTACCATAGCTGGAATGATGAGACGGACAGTATCACCTTCAAGCCGTTTTACCGTTGGGATCAAAGGGACAGCGAACGTAGTCACGGCGATATCCGTGAACTGATGTGGCTTCATGTCGGCGAAGACTGGGAGCTAAGAACCGGTATCGGCATAGTCTACTGGGGACAGGCAGAATCTCTGCACCTGGTGGATGTGATTAATCAGACCGACCTGGTGGAAGCCCTCGATGGTGAAGATAAGCTCGGCCAACCCATGGTGAACCTGACCCTGATCCGAGACTGGGGAAATTTAGATCTCTTTGTCTTGCCAGGCTTTCGCGAGCGCACCTTTCCCGGGCTGAAGGGCAGGTTCAGGCCTGAGTTCGAAATCAACCAGGACAATGCTATTTACGAGTCCTCTGCCGAAGATCGTCATATTGATTATGCTATACGCTGGAGCCATACCCTGGATGTCTGGGACATAGGTTTATCCTACTTTAACGGCACGGCCAGAGATCCCTCATTTGTCGCCAACTCAGTAAACAATAAGATCAGCCTGACGCCCTATTATGGTCAGATGGAGCAACTGGGCATCGACCTGCTCATGGCCATCGACGACTGGCTCTATAAATTTGAAGGTATTTACCGTGACGTAAGCCAGCAGCAAAGCTATTTTTCTGGCGTAGCAGGTTTTGAATATACCTCTGTCGGCATCTTTGATACTGTCTGGGATTTAGGCTGGCTACTGGAGTATCAGTATGATAACGATCACAATACTAAGCCTGTGGACAAAAATGCCTTGATGCTGGGCACGCGATTGGCGCTCAACGATATTAATGGCAGTGAAGTTCTGCTCGGCTATGTGCAAGATCTCGATTATGCCGCCAGCCACACTGGCTTTATCGAAGCTTCCAGCCGCATCAATGACAACTGGAAATGGCGCATCGATGCCTGGTTCCTGGCCAGCAATAATATGCAGGATATTATCTATAACATCAGGCAGGACGACTATATTCAGATCAGCCTGGAGTATTATTTTTAGTGGGTATATTAGCTGAAAAAACACCTACTCCTGTGCTTTCATCCACTGGCTGATCAAAGGAAAGTGATCGGATATTGCCTCAGGGTGTGTCAGGATATCAATATGATCATAATCCACAGCGTTACCTGCCTGCCTGGACAGCAAACTGAACCTGGCCTCGGTATTGGCGGTTTCCTCAATAAAGTTCAAAACATCGTCAGCATGGCCAAGCGCCTTATCCTTAACGCCTGTCAGGTACCAGCTCGGCGGCCAGTTGACATATTTAGCCGCTTCAAAATAATCAAAACCGTCTTGCGGGTCCAGCCAATGGCCCTTTTTGACCCAGGCAACACTGTCAGCAACCGATTGTATGGTTTCATTATCCGAACCCAGCTTATATTTTTTTGCATCAAAATAGCCTTTACGCCGGGCAATTTTGACCGCAAAAGCATTCCAGAAAAGTTTAACCTTGATAAACTTTTCCAGGTTAGTAATGGCGACCGACCGCTTGGTGCCAAAACAAACATTCGAGCACACCTGGCTGAGCCGCTCTGGAAACCGGCTCAGACAGCTGGCCAACAACACGCCCCCCCATGAATGGCAAACCAAATGCATGGGTTTATGAGTTTTACTATGGATGAAATCCATAAAAAGCGGGATGTCACGGGTAATGGCTTCAAACTGCCCATAACTGGCATCAGCATGAATTGCTGGCCTGCTCTTGCCCCGTCCTCTTAAATCGGCGACATAGACATCAAAGCCCTGCCTGGCCAGGAAACAGGCAAAGCCTTTATTGTTTTCGGTATAAAAAATCCGGCCGTTTTCCACTGCGCCATGTAACATAAGTACAGGGAAGCCTCCTGTTTCTCGCCAAATATGGGAGTATAAGAAATATTAACGCTATGTACTACCCACTGTGTCAG
>TARA_R110000751_G_scaffold33901_3_pt1 | contig 160188 bp, 126 predicted proteins | sample TARA_R110000751 | Tara Oceans TARA_R110000751 (sample SAMEA4398001) | marine metagenome | biome: Polar Biome; feature: [MES] marine water layer (ENVO:01000295) within the mesopelagic zone...; material: water (ENVO:00002006), including particulate matter (ENVO:01000060) such... | reverse complement strand
GGCTTCACTTGGTTCGTCACCGAATAAACTGACGAGCCATATCACAGCGGCACTAACAATAAAGCCGGGGACAATTTCATACATCACGCTTGAAAGCGCTTGCCCATCGGGTAGCAGTGGTGCATAAATCCAGACCAAAACGGTCACAGCACCTGAAATAATGCCTGCTACAGCGGCTTTGTGGGTTAAGTTTGCTTTGTATAAGCAAAACAACACTAACGGTCCAAATGCGGCGCCAAAACCAGCCCACGCATTACTGACCAACGATAAAATACTGTTGTCACTATCTAACGATAACAACAAGGCGATAATTGCTACACCCGCAACACCATAACGGCCCATTTTTACGGTTTGCTCGTCACTGACTTCATTTCCGGCTTTCAAGCGGTAAATATCTTCAGTGAGTGAACTCGCTGATACCAGCAACTGGGACGAGATAGTACTCATAATGGCCGCTAAAATAGCTGCTAACAAAAAGCCACTAATTATCGGATTAAACAGCAATTCAGAAAAAATAATAAAAATGGTTTCTGGGTCATCTACCGCCAAGGCAAATTTATTTGCATAAGCGACCCCCACTAAACCGGTAGACAGTGCGCCTATAATGGTCACTGTCATCCAACTCATGCCAATAGCACGTGCAGTTTTTACCGCTGGTACTGAACGGATAGCCATAAAACGCACGATAATATGCGGTTGGCCGAAGTAACCTAAACCCCAGGCTAAACTCGACACTAACCCTAACCACGTCATATCACTCATGGTTTGCGAGAAGGTTGGAATAGACTGATAAGCATAACCTAACATTTCGTTGCTATCGGTGAATTGTTGGTAGGCAACGATAGGCACTAATGCTAAAGCAACGAACATAATACAACCTTGTACAAAGTCCGTTAATGACACAGCTAAAAATCCACCAAGCAAGGTATAAGACACCACCACACCTAGGGTGATAATCAATCCAACTTGGTAATCTAACCCAAATGCCGATTCGAACAACTTTCCGCCAGCCACCAACCCTGCAGAGGTATAAAGGGTAAAAAACAGCACAATAATGGCAGCCGAAATAATACGGATACTGCTGGTTTTACGATTAAAGCGTTTGGCAAAGAACTCTGGGATCGTCAACGCGTCATTAGCAACCTCGGTGTAGACCCGTAATTTGGGTGCAACCAAAATATAATTTGCTAGCGCTCCCACAAGCAAACCAATGGCAATAAACATACTGTCAAAACCACCGACAAACATGGCACCGGGCAAGCCCATGAGCATCCAGCCACTCATATCTGAGGCACCTGCGGACAATGCGGTCACTTGGGGACTGACCTGACGTCCACCCAAAATATAACCTGACATATCGCTGGTAGAACGACGATAAGCAAACACACCTATCCCCAGCATAGCGATGAAATATACTGCTAAAGAAATATAACTCATAATTTAATAATTAATGGCTTGTAGAAGTTTGGCTTATGCCGCGAGCGCGAGATTGGTTGTGGGTAACAAGTACGAGTAATGAAGTGCAGGTCAAAAACCAAAAACTCGTTATGTGAAAAATTTTGTTAACTACTAAAGTGGCAGGTTGGGTAAGCGTCTTGCCAATCGCCTTAAGCGTTTTCATTTTAACTCCGTAAATGAATAATAAGTTGTGCACACATAATTACAGGTCAATTAATTAGTACACGAAGCATTATGCTCAATTACTGCTCAAAGATCAAATCTAAATGCGTGCATATCAAGGATAAAAGCTCAGGGATGCCAGAAAAACAGTCCTAAAAATAAAGAGTTAGATCAGCGCTAGCACTTATACCTTCAACGCTAGAGCGTTATTTTTTAAATACACTTTTAACATCAGAAAAAAGTGTATTAGGTTGCATTCGAGGGGGAATTTGCTAGGGTTCGCCAGTTATAGACCACAGGGGCGTTTGCGATGAGAAAATACGATGAATTACTGGTTTCACTGCGCCGGGTTATCCGGGCAATAGACCTTTACTCAAAAAAGCTCAATAAAGAATCAGGCTTAACCAGCCCTCAACTGATCGTGATGCAAGAAATTGCCAACAACGAAGATGTGATGGTTAAAGATATCGCGACTCATATTAATTTGAGTTCAGCTACGGTGACCAGTATTCTCGATCGCCTAGAAGCGCGAGGCTATGTGGTGCGTGAACGCACTCAAGTTGATAAACGCAAGGTGGCGGTTCGCTTAACCGAATCAGGAACTAACGCGTTCAAAAATGCCCCTACCTTATTACAGGAACACTTCATCAATCGTTTTGAGGCTCTGGATGAATGGGAGCAAACCCAGTTGGTATCTACCATGCAACGCATTGCTAAAATGATGGACGCCGAAGCATTAGACGCAGCACCATTATTACAAGTCGGTCAAATACACCCGCAAAGCACAGTCATCGATAACAGCAAATAAAATCAACCTAGCGCCCAGTCAATTAAGTCGTACTCTATTAAAAAGGCGCCTCGCCGTTAGTTGAGCTGGTCGTCTTTCCAATATTTTGTCCCTTTCACGGTTGCTTGCAAGGCTAGTCCGCTTTCAGTCAACTGATAGATGGTGATATTATCCGCGGTAACCTCGCCACTTTTGGCAGCGCCTTTATCGCCCGCTTTAGCCGCGGCATCAGCCTGGGCGCCAAATGCCCAACCCTTTTCCACAAAACGTGACATCACGGCTTCATTATGAAAAACAAATACTGCGCTGAAATCTTTGATGCCAGCTCCCAGGCCTACACCCACTTCCGCCATTTTCATGTAGGTCTGCTGACCCGTTTGATTATCAGTGACAACCCCGTAACCGCCGCCAAAACTGGCCAAAATCAAGTTAACATTGGCGTTATCAAACACCGCGTAACCTGGTGCACTGTTAATTTGTGAACGAACACTGGGTTTGAGGGTAAATAACTCAGTTAACACTTTGTCTTTCATCGTCTGCACAGCCTGACGCTTTTGCGCGACAGTAGCGTCTGTGGTGGTTGTACAGCCACTCAATAAAACAAGCGATAACGAGGCAAAAACGCCAAAAAACAATGATTTGTACTGCATAGGTAGTCCTTAAAAAATATTACTAGAATCCGAGATGGCTTAGCAATTAACAAACCAAAAACAATAACCATTTGTTATTTAAAGATTAAACGAATAAATATTCACTCTCAGTGGGCTTTTGCAGCGTTTTAACGTAATACTGAAGAGCGTATCCGGTAATAATGTCGCAACCGTTAGGTAGTTTTTTCCTAAATAGAAAGGGCAGCTTGGCAAAATATCCATAAAGACATTTAAATCAATACGTTAACAATGGAATGAATTTTGTATCCTATTGAGCGAAGCTTTCCATAAGAGTTGAAATATAAAACCATCAATAACAACTCCGTTATGGCAATCTCGCTTTCATTTGCAGAGGAATATCAGTTTGTTAACTAGACCTATACTGAAAAAAATTATCACCGGCGGCGTGCTCAGCATGACGTTACTGCTTACCGCTTGTAGCACGAATGACGTCCAGCACACGGTCGAGCAACCAGTTAACAGTAATGTTAGCGGTTCTGAATTGGTGATCACCAGTTCCCATGGTACACAGACCATTGAACCTACCGTTGTCAGTTATCCCGCGCCCAACAGTGTGCAAGACAAACAAAATAGCGATGTCACTACATTCAATGACCCATTAGAATTCATTAATCGACCGATTTTTGCCTTTAACGATAAATTGTTTGAGTACGTCTTAATTCCTGCTGCAAAAGGCTACACAAAAGTCGTCCCCGATCCTGTACGAAGCAGTGTTGGACATTTTTTTAGTAACATTCGAGAACCGTTAAACGCGTTAAACCAATTATTTCAAGGTGAAGTGAGCGACAGTGGTAAAAGCGTAGGGCGATTTGCCATTAACTCAACCATTGGTTTATTAGGCTTCTTTGACCCAGCGACAGCCTGGTTTGAAATCGATGAAAACGTGTCCACAATCAACGACACCTTGATGAAATATGATGTGGGCTATGGAAGTTATTTAGTCTTACCGTTTCTTGGCCAATCCGATTTGCGCAATGGGTTTTCAACCATAACTGAGTCTATTTTCAGCCCTATTCAATATGTTACAGAAAATCCAGAAACCCTTTATATTCAGGCATATGGGGGCTTTCACGCCTTTACTCCTGAAGCACCTACCTACGAAAAATTACGCAGTGAAACAGATGATCCCTACGTGTTTTTTCGTAACCTATACATGCAGAGCATGTTGCGTGATCAGCAATATCCGGCCCAAGGATCCCTTAATGATAAAGCTCAACAAGGCAACCCCAATACCAGTGATGAAAATACGCAAGATTTAGATACCGATGTACCTGCATCGCAGCCGGAGTAAATGATTGATGAGTGCATTTTTAGCCAACGTTATTATTCGCCATGCAAAGCTGATATTGGTCCTTTTTACTATTTGCGGTGTGTTAGCTGCTTGGTCTGCTCAACAGTTTAAAATTGACGCTTCTGCTGACACCTTATTAATTAAAAATAATAAGATGTTCGTCGAAACCCAAGTGATGAATGAGCGGTTTTCGCCTCAAGAATTCATCTTAGTGGCATACAAACCAAAAGCCCATGAGGTATTTAGCCAACAGTCATTTAATGATATTCAACAAATATCCAGTGAACTCAAACGCCTACCCAGAGTGGCTGACGTAACCAATATTCTGAATGTGCCTTTGCTGTCGTTATCAGGCAAGTTAGATCCTAACCTCAAACCAGAGCAACTAACTTGGCAAGCAAACCATTACTCTAGCGAAAAAATGCGCGAGGTATTTACTGACCACCCACTTTTCACCGATCTACTGGTCAATAAAGACCAAACCGCCACCGCGATGCAAATCGTCTTTAAACCCAACGCTGAGTTAAGAGACATTCAAAGTCAAATCATCGCCATTCAAAAAACTATTCTGGACGGTGAGTTAACTGAACAAGATGAGCAAAAAATTGCTGAGTTGAAAAAACAGGCAGAGCCTATCGAGCAGAAACTTAAAAAAACTCGGCAACAGGAAATAAAACAAATATACCAAACGATTGAACCCTTCAAAGACGATGCGGATTTATATCTCGGTGGCGCCTATGTGCTCGGCCAACAAATGATCGACATCATTCAAAGTGACTTGGTCATCTTCGGCAGTGCGATAGGGCTGGCTATCTGTCTGATCTTGTTTATCTTTTTTAGGAAAATACGCTGGGTTATTTTACCGTTACTGTGTTGTGGACTAAGTGTCATATTGACTGTCGGTTTATTCGGTTTGTTAGATTTTAGAGCCACTGTCATCTCCTCGAACTTCATTGCCTTACAGTTAATTTTAACCTTGGCGGTGGTTGTACATCTGATTGTTGAGTTTCGTCAGTTGGAAGAACAAAACAGCGAAGCAAACCAACAAGAGTTACTGCGCCAAACATTTGTTAACAAGTTCAAGCCATGTTTGTATGCAGGGATCACTACAAGTGTTGGCTTTGCCTCCTTGATATTTAGCGGTATTCAACCAGTTGTTAGTTTCGGCTGGATGATGATAGTTGCCATGTGCGTATCGATATTCTCAAGCCTATTACTGTTCCCAGCGGTTCTCGCGTCGTTTAAACGCAAAGGCGATAGTCATGAAAGTCGTATTAGTCAGAAAGTCGTATCTGTCCTAAGTGCTTTCACCTTAAAGCGCCCTACCTTTATTGTGTTCATCAGTGTGATAGTCGGTGGTGGTCTTATATTCGGCATCGTTAAACTGAATGTGGAAAACAGTTTTTTAAATTACTTTAAGGAATCAACTCAGGTTCGCACCGAACTAGAGTTTATCGATCGTGAATTCGGCGGCTCAACCCCCTTGGATTTCATCTACACCGTTCCTGAAAGTGAGCGTCGTGACGATCTGGTGATGAGCGCTAAGGCCATTCAAACGCTGCAAAAAATACAGCACGTAATGCGTCAGTACGAGGCAACGGGCAATATAACCTCAGTGGTAAACTTCACCGAGCTGGCAAAAAAGATCAATCAAGGTCGCCCACTGACTGAATATGAACTCACGGTGATATACACCTTGTTAGATAAATCACTAACCGAACAACTACTAGGTGCCTATTTTAACCCAGAGAACAACCAGCTTCGTATTAGTACGCGTATTCAAGACAGTACAGAAAACTTTAATCGCGCAGAATTTCTCGAGACCTTTCGTAGCGATTTAGCCATGCTCGATATCGATCCAAAAAGCTATTCCTTAACCAATTTGTTTGTGCTCTATCAAGATATTTTACAACGCTTGTTTTCGTCACAAATTATGACTTTAGGTTTGGTATTTGCTGCACTGACTCTGGTGTTATTAGTTATCTTTCGCTCGATCAAGGTGGCGCTTATTGCCGTCATCCCTAACATTCTAACAACACTGGTGATTTTAGGCGTAATGGGCTGGTTAGGTATTGCATTAGATTTAATGACCATCACCATATCAGCTATCGCAATGGGGATCGCAGTAGATGACACCATCCATTTTGTGCACCGCTACTTGGAAGAGTTAAACCGTGAAAATAGCGATGGGGATATTGCCGTTAAGAAAACATTTAAGTCCGTTGGTTATGCGCTGATCTACACCACCACCATTATTGCCGTGGGCTTCTCGTTACTCAGCTTTTCGGATTTTGTACCCAGTATCTTGTTTGGTCTGTTAACGAGCTTAGCTATGCTGCTGGCATTTATCACTGATACCACCTTGCTGCCAGTACTACTGAGAAAGTTTGTGAAGCCCAAACCGCAAAAAATGCAGGCTCAAAGTAATAGCTAGTTATCGGAATGGAATTGATAAAATGTACACATCTATGTCGTTATTTTTCACACTATGGTGCATGAAAACTAGACACTGAAAATATAATTCAATAATTTCAGTGTCTTACAAATTTGCATGGAAATTGCTAAATACACTTTACAGTGCAATAGAAAATACGACACGGAACGAGTCAACCAACCATATCACCCGTTTGCTGAGATAGCGCGTTATCAAAAGCGTTACCTTGCTACCGTTTTCGTTGGGGCTGGGGCGTTAACACTCCCTTGATACTGCTACTATCTAGCCCCAACGAATTCTTTTTGGCCAAAAGCCAAGGTGCCTAATGTAAAGGTAGATAAAAGCGTTGTGAAGGGAGGAGGAAAATGCGTCAGTTCGGCGACGCAAATTGCAGTCATGGCAGCAGAACGGCCATGAATAAAGCACTAATCTTTGACTAAATCGCTCAATACTTGTTTATTGATAGGCTTTAAAATAAATTTTGAAATCTCTGCTTCTGCCATTTCGTTAACGTCAGGCTCTTCCCCGCTCAGTATGAACATTTCAACTGCGGGTGCACTTTTGCGTAACTCTTTGGCCAAGCTCAAACCATTAGTGTCAGGCAAGTTCAAGTCCAATAACACCTTACTCCAATCATCACGTTGTTTAAACACGTCAACACCCTCTTTGCCAGAATGTGCCACATGTACCGATGCCCCTAAGCTTTCTAACAACAAAGCAGTGATGTCTGCGGCGTCTATATCGTCCTCGACCAAGAGTATATGCTGCTCACTACTGACCTGCGCAGGTTGTTCGCTTACTGTACTTGGCGCAACAACCTCTTCATCTTGGATAGGCTCTACACATGATGCCACAGTCAAGTAGGCACCAAGCGCACTCATCAGTGCCTCTGGATTAATTGGCTTTTCTAAAACATTGCTAAACCCTTGGCTGATCAGTTGCTCCCGTACCCCTTTCATTGTCGCTGCGGTCATAGCAACCACGGGAGATAATATGTCAGCAGCGCGAATTTGCTTTATCGCCTCGGAGCCGTCCATCACAGGCATATGAATATCAATCAAAACGAGATCGAAAGGCTTATCTTCACTACGTGCGTCAATGATCTTGTCTAACGCTTCCAGGCCGTTCTTGCCGTATTCCACCAGCACACCGGTGCTGGACACCATATGGCCAACCAGCATACGTATATCGTTTACATCGTCGACCACCAATACTTTGCCTTGATAACGCTGGGACCGAACATCTTTAACCACCAGAGGCTTAGCATCAAATTTAAGCCGTTCGTGGGGCACCTGACTCACATCACCGGTTTGAATATAGGCAGTAAAACAACTGCCCTTGCCAAATTGCGATTGTAAATTGACCGTTCCGCCCATCTTAGCCACCAGCTCATTACAAATAGCCAAACCCAGACCACTTCCACCCTGGCGTCGTGATACGACATCAGCGACTTGCTCAAACGGCTTAAATACACTGCTTAATTGGTCTTTGGGAATACCAATACCCGTGTCTGTTACGCTAAAAAATAATAGATTTTGACCATCTCGTTTCTCAACCCATAAACGCACGTTAACTTCACCTCGCTCAGTAAACTTAATTGCATTGCTAATGAGGTTAATTAAAATCTGGCGAAAACGGGTGGCGTCGGTTTGTATCTTCATTGGTAAGGGGCTAACGGAATCAACCGTGAGCATGAGCCCTTTATCGGTCGAAGGTATCGTCATTAATGCGTATACATCTGCAATCAGCGCATCTAAATTTACGTCGCTGATATTTAACTCAAGTTTGTCCGCTGCAATCTTCGACAAATCAAGCATATTGTTCAATAAGCTTAGTAGGTGCTTACCATTGCTTAATACTATGCCTAACTCAGTGTGCGCAGACTGGCCAATTTTAGAGTCCATAAGCAACTCGGTATAACCTAAGATAGAGGTTAGCGGCGTACGTAATTCATGGCTTAGGTGAGCTAAAAATCGGTCTTTAGAGCGGTTTTCGGCTTCCGCTTTTAAGCGGTCGACCCGCTCCTTTTCAATTTCTCGCCGAGCGAGTGCGTAACGAATGGCTCGGGCAAAGCGACTACTGCTCAGTTCACTTTTGATAATGTAATCAACCGCACCTGCATTCAAGGCCGCCAGATCGACTTTTTCGTCAGCTTGACCGGTTAGCATAATAATAGGTGACGTGAACCCTGCTTCGATGCCTAGTTTAAGGATAGTCAGGCCGTTCTCGGCCCCTAACTGGTAATCCAACAGGCAGATATCATGACAATTATCGGCCATTTTAGCCAGTGCATCGTGTTGATTAGTGACCCAGTCTATTTCAAATTCTAACGTGCTTAACTGGCTTATGTAATCACACGCCAAAATGTAATCATCTTCGTCGTCTTCGACTAACAGTAAACGTGAAATTGAGTTAGACATGGTTACCAACTTGTTCCTGAGTCACCCGTTGTTCACGGGTAATTCAACGAACTCGACCCAGTATTTACCGAGTGCGCTCATAAGTGCCACTAATCCCTCAAATGTGACAGGCTTGGTGATATAAGACGCCGCCCCAAGGTCATAGCCTTTGACCATGTCTTCTTCTTGGGCTGAGGTGGTGAGAATAACGATAGGAATACTGCGCAGCTCTGGGTCGAGCTTAATTTGCTCAAGTGCTTCCCGGCCATCCATACGTGGCATGTTTAAATCAAGTAAAATCAGACCTGGACGCGGCGCAGCATCTTTATCACTAAATTTACCTTCCCGGCGCAAGAACTCTAATAATTCCACACCGTCTTCAACACAGTGTAACTCGTTTAACACACGACTTTCCCGCAGGGCGTCTTGGGCCAAAAGACGATCATCTTCATCATCGTCTGCCATTAAAATCACTATTGGTTTCGCTTTTGAATAAAGCACTCTACTCTCCCATGTATTTGTTAACGACCGCGTCTATCGGTAAGGTAACGGTAAACGCAGCACCTTCATCAGGGTGACCTAATGCAGTAATAGTTCCGCCATGGCGTTCAACAATGCGACGACAAACGGCTAAGCCAATTCCCGTTCCTTTGTATGCAGTACGCCCATGTAAACGCTGAAATGGCGAAAATATCTTGTCTGCATAGGTTTGGTCAAACCCAATGCCATTATCTTTTATCGTAACAATACAGCAAGGGACATTCTTATGTTGTAAATCATCGCGAATGTCTTTTTGCTCTACGGATACAGTTATAACAGGCGGCACGTCGACTTTACGGAACTTCAAGCCATTGGATAACACGTTTAAAAACAGCTGATACATTTGGCTTGGGTCGGCACAAATCTTGGGTAATGGCTCAATATTAATCTGTGCACCGCTTTCGTTTATCGCTATTTCTAAGTCGATGAGCACCTCTTCGAGCACATTGTTTAACTCCACATCAACAAAGTCTTTGCCTCGAGTGGTAATGCGAGAAAACTCGAGTAAATCATTGATTAAAGTAGACATTCTAAACGCAGCTGTGGTCATGCGTTTGATATAATCAACGCCCTTTTCATCGAGCTTGTCTTTATACATGGTGGTTAAACGGTCACTAAATGCTTGAATTTTACGCAGGGGTTCCTGTAAATCGTGAGACGCCACAAAAGCAAAATCTTCTAACTCTCTGTTACTCCGCGACAGTTCTTCTGAGTAAATAGTCAGTTCTTGCGTTCGCTGGGCAACCTTGTCTAATAACTGTTCGTTTTGTTTTTTCAAGTCATCCTGATAACGGGTATTAATACTCAAGTTAATGCGCGCCATCAAAAACATACCTATGACTAATAGCCCACTGGTTATGGCCGAGATGCCGAAGTTAACTTTGGCATCTCGTTGGATCCGTTTTAGTTGGCTATAAAGCACTTGCCTGTGTTCGTACTCAGTATCAACCAGCTGCTTCATGGTTTTGCGAATTTCCCGATATAGATCGCGACCGCGGTTAGTCATAATTTGGCGCAGCGCGGACTTTTCACGCTCCTTGAGAGCAAGCTCCACTGTGCTGGTCAGTTCATGAATTTTTTCATTCACCAATACCAGCAATTCTTCGATTCGCTCTTTTTGACCAGGAATTTCTGATTCAATACCTGAGACTAAAGCAATCTTTTCATCCAAGTTCTGTAACTCAGCATGATATGGCTCGAGGTACTCTTCATACTCAGTCAGCAAATACCCACGTTGGCCCGACTCAGCCACCACCACGGATAAATGCAGGCTTTCGAGACGCAAAATGATAATGCTGGTTTTATCTAGACTGGTTTGCACAGCAGTCAACTTGTTAACTGTGTTTAAAGCAATAGACAGATTTATGCCGATAATGCCCACCACTAGGACCGAAATAATGATCCACGTAGCAGTAGTATTACCAAACAACCGGTTTAAGCGCATGAGCGTCCTTTTAAGTAACCTTATTTAGCCGCTTCTACGCAGCTAAAATACTAGCTTGTTTCATCCGTGCGGGCATGTTCAGCCAACTTTTGTAATGCAGCGCTGCTATCTTGACAGGCCATCAGTATTTTATCTAAAGCGGCTATCGCCTTCTCTCTTGGCATATCGTTTTCCAACACAAGCTTGACCATTTCTGCCTGCATTGAAATACGATTTAACGGATTGCGTACATCATGGATCAACGAATTGGTAGTGGGTGATTGTACGTCTTGTGTTGGTTGCATAGATTACCCCTGAGCTTGGTTTTCCCAAGCATTTAAGCGGTTGTATAAGGTCTTAGTGCTAATTCCGAGCATTTCCGCCGCTAAGGTTTTATTGCCTTCGACTTTTTCTAAGGTCACGCGTATTAGCTCTTTTTCAACGTCGTCAATAGTTTGCCCTGCAGTCACCTGATTCGATGTCATTTGATTTTTTGCAAAAGGAGATTCAAAATTCTTTGGCAAGGTAATCTTGTTGCTCGTCGGGTCGCTCATGATAAATGCGCGATGAATAGCATGCCGCAGTTCGCGGATATTGCCCGGCCAACCATATGCTTTAAGCTGGTCGAGTTGGGCATTCTGCCATTCAAAATTAGTCTCGTTTTCAGCATTTAACTGTTCGATAAACGCCGTGGCCAATAGTGGAATATCCGCTAAACGCTCACGCAATGGCGGTATCGTGATCGGAAACACAGCTAAACGGAAATAAATATCTTCGCGCAGTACTTTACTCTGGGCAATTTCTTCAACCGTACGGTTAGTTGCTGAAATAACCCGGCAATCCACCGACGTATCTTTCACTGCGCCAACGCGAGTCACACGCTTACTTTCAAGCACTCTAAGTAAATTAGGCTGCATTTCCAATGGCATTTCGGTAATTTCATCGAGAAAAAGGGTGCCATTTTGAGCTTGTTCAAATACGCCGATTTTACGCCCTACAGCGCCGGTAAATGAGCCTTTTTCATGTCCAAATAACTCACTACCAATGAGTTCACGGGACAATGCACCACAGTTAGTGGCAACTAAGGGCCCCTCAACGTTGCTGGCCGTATGAATGGCATGAGCCACCACTTCTTTACCAACACCACTTTCCCCCATGAGCATGACGTTAGCATTGGTTTTGCCGACTCGCTCGATCATCTGATAGAGCTCTTGCATCGCAGCTGACTCACCGACCAAGCAGTCGAAATGCTTAGTGATGGCAGACGATTTGGCTTTTTTTCTGGCCTTAGATTTACCTGACAGCACCTGCTCTAAATCTTCTCGCTGCAACGGTTTAACCAAATAATTGACGTTAGGGCCGCACATGCCTGCAATGATGCTTTTCACCGAGGGGTGCCCGGTAATTAACGTCACAAAAGGCACTTTGTCGTGGGTGTTTAGTTTATCAATCAGGTGCAATGCGCTGCCGTCAGGCAACATAAAATCAAGTAGTATGTGGTCAAAGCGTTGAAACTCGATACAGTTGTAGGCTTCTTCTAAACAGTTCGCGACCTCGACGTCATGGCCTAAGAACTCGATAATATTGCTCGCTACGTCGGTAAATTCCTTATCATCATCGACTAATAGTATTTGAGACACATTGATTCCTTTTTTGTTGAGTAACGGTTAATTCAGTTTTAGCTTTATTTATTATCTAGAGCCTGTGGGCTATCGTGATTAGCGAACCAAATTAACGATTACTGTAGAGTAAATTGCGTACTTACCCCAGAGTATGATTTGGATAGTATTATCCTACTACCCACTGTACCACACTCGTGTCTTGGCTCGATGACGAAAGACACAACTGAGGCTAAATTCACAACCTCGCTAATAAAGCAAAGCTCAGGCCAGCTAATCACATACGTAGCAATTTAATGAATGGATCACGGTACTTATCCATTATCTATCCAGCAAAAGCGAGGATTAAAGGCATAAAAAAGCCTGCTGAAAACAGGCTTATAAAATACAACATATTGTATTTATTCTATTTTTTCGATATTAATAAAGCCGTACGTAATTTGCTTTTACCAAACGCAGACAGCCTGAAAAAATCTCCCCGAGCAATCGGAATATGCTGACAGTCCATGGGTTGTGGGTGTAAATCATCCGGATCAGGGTCATGTAGATACAAACAATCTTCATCTATGTGTGTAACTGTTACCCAATGCGGTATTTTTTTCCCATCCAGCTGATAGGTGCTGATCAAACTTATCACCGCGGCCCCCTTTGCCAAGCCGGTCTGCAACGCATTTACATCAGGGTCGGTGTAAATAATTTTTATACCTTGAGCCTTAGCTTGTTGTAAAAATTGCCGATCGACCGCTTGCATGATGTATTTTTTATGCTCACTACGCACACCATCAATAAATAAAGGCGCTTTAGTGTTCACATACGCTGTGACCGAAAACCCCAATTGGTGAGCCGCCAGTGCTAAACCAATAGGATGACAGCCGCCGTGACCTGATGTCATAAAGATAGTCGTCGCTTGGCGCCAGATATCCAGCTCCAAAGACTGGGACATATCCAGTTTGGGGTTCAAATTCGCCATTGCCATCATCAGAGATGACGGCCCGCAGGTAAATTCTGTCGTCTGCTGATACCAAGGATAGGTTGGCAGTGTTTGCAGCGACAGACTCTGCCGAATCGGTTTTTGCATACGCAGTGCATCTATCGAACCTTGATAGTAGTTGGCGTAGGTACCAAATGTGCGGTAACCCAAGCTCTCATATAACTTAATCGCACCTGTGTTATTGGTCGCCACTTCAAGACGCATAAAAAGTTTGTCTTGTTCTAAGGTATTTTGCTCTAACGCTAACAGTAGCTTTTTGCCCACCCCCAAGCCTTGAGCTTGTTGACTCACCGCAATGGAATACAGCCGCGCCAAACGCGTACCTTTGCGCATAATAACCAAACCATAACCCAGCAATACATCATTATGGGTCGCCACCATAAATACTCTGTGGCTATCAGCGGCCTTAAGCCAATGCATAAAACGGCGCTGACTTAAGCGGTCAGATTCGAAACTAGCGTTTTCAAGTGCCACCAGCTGAGTAATATCGTCCAGCATAGCGCTGCGAATGTTTAGCTCACTTTCTTTATGCACACCCAGCCCAGCGACATCGGGTAAATCGACATCAGATAAGCTGCGTGCAACAGATATGGGCGCATTTTGGTCTTGTTGCTTTTTGTGTCCCCTGGACATCTTATTTGCCTCGTAACTCAAGACGGTTAGCGAATTCTTGCATCACCAACATGTATAATTCTTTGCCTAAGTATAAATCTTCTACTTTTGACTCTAAGCTCGGGTTGTCGTTGACTTCAATAACGTAAACTTGATTGTTTACCTGTTTGATGTCCACACCATACAAACCTTTACCTACAATAGCGCTAGCTTTAACCGCCGCATCGAGTACTGGTTTTGGTACTTCAAAAGTCGGCAATGTTTCAAAATCACCAGAGAAGTGTTTTTTCGAACTGTGGTTGTAAATTTGCCAATGGTTACGCGCCATAAAATAACGACATGCGTAAATCGCTCGGCCATTTAATACCCCAATACGCCAATCGAAATCGGTGTAAACGAATTCTTGAATCAAGACTAACGCTGATTGGCGCAACATTTCCACTAGCTTAAGTTTTAATTCAACCAAGTTTTCGACCTTGAAAACGCCAATTGAAAATGAGCTTTCTGGCAACTTCAATACCATTGGATAGCTAAATTCACCCTCCAGTAGTTCACACGTTTGATCACTGGAGTTAGACACAAAGCGGCTCTTAGGCGACGGTACCTTGTTGTAGCTAAATGCATCGTGCAAAAATACCTTGTTGCAGCAACGCAAAATCGAGGTGGCGTCATCGATCACTTCCAAACCTTCTTGCTCGCCTTTGCGGGCAAGTTGATAGGTATGGTGATTAATTGCTGTGGTTTCACGGATAAATAACGCGTCAAACTGACTGATCATCGGCCCTTGTTTAGCCGTGATCACTTCTGCATTAATGCCCACTTGCTCTGCCGCTTTAACAAAGTTTTGGATGGCTTTGCTATCACTTGGGGCGGTTTTTTCTTCTGGGTTAACCAAGATCGCCATGTCCCAACGAGAACGTTTTTTGTTGCCACGACTACGCCAATATTTTTGCGTAAAATGCTCTAATCGCTCAGCAAATAACGGCCACAAGCTTGAATCGATTTCACGTATACCCAAGGCTTTCGGTTGTACACTCAAGCCTTTTTCATCACGGCTGAACGACAAACGTAAAATTGGCGCAGGGAAACGCTCAAATACATGCTTGGCAATACGCTTATGACGCTCATTTTGTGACCAGCCGAAAAACACCAATATTTCATCAGGCAATTCGTCGTCAATATGGGCGTACAGATCCGTGCTCATATACTTAGGCACAGGCGTTAACATGTTGCTTTGATCATTAAGCGATTCGCTTAAATCATTGATCGTGTTTACGCTTGGCAACACTTTATGTTGACGCGCTTCAGCCAGCAAAGAACAGTAGTAACCCTGACTCAAATATTTATCTGTGTCACATAGATTAATGATGCGTGTTTTTGGCTCACCGACCTTAGGGTAATCAGCAAGATATTGGGCAAAATCGATAACGGTGGCATCCAAACTTGGGAAGCCGTCGGCATTATCGACCACAACGATTGTTTTAAACATTTTACAGCGCTCCAAATAGCAATTTGACTTGTATTTAGGGCACCCAAAAGTGCAACAAGCCAAGCGAAATCAATTAGTTAATCAACAGCTCATGCTTGCCACATCAGGTAGGATGGTCTGGGCAATGATATTGGTGCGGAATATAGGCGTTACGTAGATTTAATCAATACTTTTTTTGCAAAAAATGCTAATTATTTTCAGTACAAAATTGCGCAACAAATAAATGGCTGAATCGCTGAAAAATAACCATTGAAATCAACACCTTAATCAACCAGTTTTTGCAACTTTAAATCTTGGAAATCATAGCTAAAATCGATATCCGAAAACACGGGTACAAGCTCGATATACGACAGCTTATTATTTTTGTCTCGATGTAACTGGACAAATACATCTGCCGCTAAGCTTCGGTCGTCCCAGCGCACTAAATAACGGTCTTTTTTGCTATCCTCATATATACCACCGATCAATTTACTCACTCTGGCTGAGCGCAACTGAATTCGGTCTTCTTTTTGTTCTAGGTAGAAGTCCCCAAGCCAGTCATCTCGGTATAAACCTAATGCAGCTTGAATAAGCTTGTCCTGGGTTAACAGAGCGACCGGTGCGGATGTTTGATTGTGGTTTTTTTCCCTCGCTCCGCTGTTGGAAGTGCGGGGCGCAAAAGCGGCTAACCAATCCGTTTGATCATCACCCAGATAGGGTTTCATCAGGGTATACATCAAAGCACTACGCCCAGCACTGGACTCTTGATTGGTTAATACCACTATGCCTAAATCTAACTCAGGGAAGAAACTCACATATGAATACATGCCAGCTAAACTACCGCTGTGATGCACCCGTAAATGCCCGTCTACGTCATTTAATCGCCAACCTAATCCATAGGCGCTGAAATGAGTATTATTATGCTGTTTATCTGTGCCTGACACCGGCATTATGGTCTGTGGTGACCACATCTGTTTATGCTGCGCTAACGAAAACAGCTTATTGCCATCAGCTTTTATACCTTTATTTAGTTGCAACTGTGCCCAAACGAGCATGTCGCTCAAGCTGCATTGAATGCCTCCTGCAGCAGCGGATACATTCGGCCTATTTTCGTCAATCTCCCGCTCAATCGTCGCAAGTTGCCCATTCACCACGCCGTGGGGAGTGGCAGCGAATTTTTGCAGGGCTTGCGGAATATGACCAGCAAAGCAGTACTGCATACCTAACGGAGCAAAAATGCGCTGTTCAACAAACTTTTGCCAGCTTTGTCCACTGGCGGCAGCAACCACTTCGCCAGCCACAATATAAAGCAGATTGTCGTAAGCGTAGTCGGCACGAAACTGACCTGACGGTTTTAGAAAACGTAAATTATGAACGACCTCCGCGCGGCTAAAACTAGAAGGTTCTGGCCACAGCATCAGATCCCCTGCCCCAAGTCCTAAACCACTGCGGTGGGTCAACAAGTCTGTAATAGTAAAATGCTCGCTCACCCAAGGGTCGTATAGCTGGAAATCCGGCAGGTGCTTAACCACAGGATCATCCCAACTCAGTTTACCTTCATCAACTAATATGGCTAACGCCGCAGCCGTAAACGCTTTGGTATTTGAGGCAATTTTAAATAAACTGTGGGCAGTAATCGGTTCATGGGTGCGGATATCTTTCACACCGTAACTTTTTGCCAATACGATCTGATTATCTTTAATGACACCTACTGCCACCCCAGGAATATTCAGACGGGTCATGATTTGCTCAACCTTTCGGTCGAGTTCAGGGTTATTTGCCAATGTACTTGCTGATGTATTCACCTGTGCGTGCGCCCCCAATATCCAAATACAACTTATTAAAGTCAGTCCGCACATCATGAATTTTCGCGTGAATATCTTAGCCCTGGGGGCATTAATGTATAAGCGGTTCATTATTTTCCTGCCTTAACAGTCAACTAGGGCACACCCAATCACTTGGGGGTCATTAAGCGGTATTATTTCAGCCACTATTTATTTAAAATGGCTTCATACACTAGGCTTATCACACTGCCATATTTGCCCGTTTCAAACGTTTTCCCTGCAAATTCAACATGTCCAGCGCTGTCTTCTTGTACTTTAGAATGCCGGGCATTCGTCAGCAGAAATATGGCTAAGTCGTATTCAGGATCAATAACCGATACTGTGCCTGTCCAGCCCGTATGACCATAAGCCTGGGCACTGGCATAGGGGCCAAAATGCCATTTATTTTGTCCATGACCTGCTCGGCGCCAGCCTAAACCGAAGCTGTCATCTCGCTCTTCTGGTTTAATAAATTGCTGCAAAACGGCTTCATTAAATATCTGTGTTTGGCCATAACCACCGCCATTTAACAACAACTGGCCGAGTACCGCTAAGTCATCAACTGTTGAAAATAATCCTGCATGACCCGCGATGCCTCCCATTGAATAGAACGCCTTCTCATCGTGCACTTCACCCTGTAAGACATACTGGCGCATATTGTCGAAATCGATCCGCCCGCCTCGAGTATTACCTTGAATTTCAGTAGCAGCAAATTCGCCTTTCGCTCTTCCTTTGCGTAATGGGTTGAACAGGGTATTGGTTAATCCTAACGGTTGGTATATTTGGTGTTCTACGTAGGCGTCAAGGCTCATCCCCGTGATACGTTCAATTAGCTTGCCAAGCAGCATATAATCGGTGTCGCTATATACCGCTTTTACATTGCGCCCCATAGCAAAGGGTACGCGATTTAGCAGTAGCTGGTCGGTACGTTTTGCATTTTGTGAATACAGTCCCTTGCCCAATTCGTTGTCTGGCGTGAAGAAACGTACTTGAGGACCATACCCCGCGGTATGCGTCAGAAAATCACGCACTAATCGGGTTTCTCGCCCCCCACCTTGATAATCAGGCAAGTAGTGGTGCAACGCTAAATTCACATCTAACTTGCCCTCGCTAGCAAGCTGCATTAACGCAAAGTTAGTGGCAAACATTTTGGTATTTGAGGCGATGTCGAACAAGGTATCCACACGCATTTTTTGTGGCTGGCTTAGCAGTCCACCACCATCAGCATACTTGCGTGCATCACCGTAGGCAGTGCGCTTGATAATTTGACCGTCTTTGACCACCAACAATACCGCACCGGGAAATCCATCGTTCACATCTTGCTGGATAAGCGCATCTACCTGCTCGAAGGTTTGCTGAAATTGCGTGCTGGTATCTATTAGTTTAGGGGAAGGTATGCTGACATTCACTTCACTGCCTACGGGCAGCACATTGTCTACTCGTAAGGTGTTCGTGCCGTCTTTAGTACGGCGCTTCAAACTGTATTGATAATGCCCGTCTTGCGTAAAAGGTTGAGTAATATTCAACTTTTGACCGTTAACGTAAATATCAGCCTGCTGTGCATCCATACTATTAATAATGATCTCGCCGCGCCCTTGATAGCTTTTAAAGCGCTGCCGATCATTGACTAACTGACGTGTACTGCGCTCAACCATGGGAAAAACCTGATCGATTTGGCCGCGCTTAAACGCGTACTCCAATGCTGATGAGGATGATGCATCGCTCGATTGTTCCGCTATGTAACGCGTCATCAGGGACTTGGCTTTGTTCGCAAAGTACTTGTCGAGCAGCGCGAAAACAGCGCCGGCTGTTTTGCTGTCAACTTGCCCCGTCACCTGCCAAGGTAAAAAATGCATTTGAAAAGCACTGACAACATTATGGGTTTGCTCGTCGAGTATGCCCGTTTCTAAAATATCGTAGCCATAAGTGCGTAAGGCTGTTTGCACCAAACCGATATTCGGCTGATATTGATTAAAACGCTGCCAGTACTGCTCAAACGTATCGTTGTCGTACCAAGCACCAATGCCTTCTTGATATAGCTCATACCAAGGGAAACGCGGACCTGGATCGTTCTTACGTGTTGGCGCAATATCAGCATGGCCGATAACCCGAGTCGGCGAAATATCCGGATTGCGAGCGAGAATATCTTTGCTCAAGGCTATTAATAGCTCGATTTGCTTGGGATCATAATCTGGAAAGACACATAAACGATTCTCGCCGTGCTCAGTTTGTATGCCTTTGCCAGCCTGTTTGTCTCGGTGGCACTCGGGTACGTTAACAATTTCAATGCCAATAGAAGAATCATTTAATTCAGTTCGTCCCTGCCACACGCTGTTACCGGCGTGCCAAGCTCGCTTATTTTCATCGACCAGTTTTAAAATTTCTAATGATGAATTGGGATAACTCGGGTCGTTGGACTCTGGAATAAGATAATGAGCACTCAAACCACCTTCGTCCACCAAGGCATTCACCGACTTTTGATAGTCAATCGCGGTGAAATGCATGACTAAAAACTTCACTCTGTGACCAAAGTTATGGGACGGCAATTCGCTAATAGGTAAGGTTGCGCAGCTCACGATCCCTGCCGTTAAACCGCAAATCAATACAAAACGCTGCCAACTCACAATAAGTTTATTCATAACACTCAGGATATCCCGTTGCCTAAACATCTACTAGATCACCAAAAAGAATAATTAATTACATCAATAATAAATAATTAGAATAATAATTCCATTACTTATTGCTTTCATTTTTCTAAACCTGCAAATCAACTACTTTCGCCTTATCCATTGTGCTCATTATTATTATTCTCCTGTGCAGTTATTTTCACTCAAAAGCTAATTTCTGAACGGGCCAAACAGATACAAGGTAATAAAACATACCTTTAAGCCTTGATGGCATGTTGATTTTTACTGAGCCACGCGCAAAATTGCCGATAATAAAAACTCGCCCATAAAGATAAATTATTACTAAGAAATCAACATTAAAGAACATATTATTCTTGACGTTGACCGATATTGTTTGTTAAATGCACAAACAAAAATAATAAAAAATACTTTCTGAAGGCTTATGAGTCGTCGTCCTCAAATAAAAAAGCACAAGCAACAAATAGGTGAACACATGGCAACACAATCTAATCGTTTTATTCAACAGCGGATACATCGCGCCATGCAAAGTGCATGGACTAACCGTGCATCAGCATTATCAGCAGTGCTACTTACAGGGTCATTAGCCTTCGCACCAGCAGCAATGGCGCAACAAGCCGGCAGCATCAAGGGTAAAGTTGAGACTCAAGCAACTAATATTGTCGTTAATGATGTAACAGTCACCGCCTCAAGTAACGTGATGCCCAAACCAAGAACGGTGAAAACAAAGGCAGATGGTAGTTATGTTCTGCCAGCGCTTAAGCCGGGCAAATATACCCTTACCTTTACCTCAGCCGACGGTACAGTTCGCCAAACTCAGGTTGATGTATTGTTAGATCAAACATCCAATGTTGATGTTGCTTTTGAAGCGGCTCCCACTGACAGTACCGAAGTCATTCAAATTATTGGTTCGCGCATCAGCCGTGAAGGCGATTCATCTTTAACCAATTCATTAGGTGAAGACGTTTTATCTCGCGTTCCAATCGGTCAAGATTATCGCTCTTTATTAGCCATTATTCCCGGTGTGCAGTATTCAGAGAATGCTACCCTTGGCCCAAATTCGGGCGGATCCGGCCGTGATAATAAATACGGCTATGACGGTGTAGATGTATCATTACCCATGTACGGCAACCTTGCATCTGAGCCATCGACTCAGGATATCGCCTTTGTATCTATTGATCGTGGGGGCGCTAAAGCAATCGGCTTTAACCGAGCTGGTGGCTTAGCAATTAATACCTTATCAAAATCAGGCACTAACGAATTTCACGCGAGTGTAGAATACCGTATCGAGCCTGCTAGTTTGTCAGCGGACCGTGATACTACTGAAGGTACGTCTGCGAACTTCGATGAAGATAAAACTTGGATGAGTGCCAGCGTAAGCGGTGCGTTAATTGAAGATGAATTGTATTTTTATGGCTCGTACTTTGGTCCTGAGGTAACACGCGACAACAAAGAAACCGCTTATGGCCCTACTAAGCAATATAAAAGTGACCGTGATGAATACTTCGGTAAATTAACGTGGGCGCCCACTGAAGATCTATTGTTCAACGTCAGCTACAGAACATCGGATAAAGATGTAGTTGGTGACTCGGTCGATTCAAAAGCGGCTGATTCCACGTCTGAAGGTAGTTCGGTATCTCAAGATATTTTTACCATTGATGGTTCATATATTATTGATGATTACACCACGTTAACCTTCCAATACAGTGACTTCAAAAACGAAAACTCTAGTCGTCCTGACACCAATTTTTCAGGTGTTATCCCGTCTATTGGTGGATCCCTTGATTTGAATAACCTTGAGCAACAAGGTCTATTCACCGTACCTAACATTAAAACGGATGAAGGTTATGACGCTGACACAGCGCAAGCACTGATCAATGCCTATGGCTATACCGATGATGCAGGCGTACTCACTGGTGGTGGGAATATCGGTGGCGCTTCGTTAATCAATAACCAAGATTTCTCTCGTAAGAGCTTTGAAGTCAATCTTGATCATGAGATGGAATTAGGTAATACCGTTCACAATATCCATATTGGTGGACAGTGGAAAGAAAGCGAAGAAGTACTTACTCGACTTTCAAATGGTTGGGGGTCAATCGGCTATATCGGTGCCTTAAACACTGACACTAATTTTGAAACTGATCAGGACATCTATTATAGCGCAACGGTTTATTCAAACAGCTTAAACGGCGAAGAAAACCTAAACCCACTTACCTCAACATCCGAAGTCATCAACATTGAAGTCAACGATACGATTGAGCACGGAGATTTCACCTATAACGTGGGTTTCTTGTTCAGTAACGACACGTTGTACGGGCAAGGCTTAAGAGAAAATTCAGCCAATGCATCTGGCTACGAAGTAGCCCCTGGCAACAAGTACAAGATGTATGAACTTGATTTTATGGACATGATCCAACCGCGATTAGGTGTTACATGGGCGTATAACGGTCGCGATACTGTGTTCGCTAACTTTGCCAGTTATAATCCTGACACGACTTCATTAGCGCGTGCCGCCTCCTGGGATCGTAACAACCAGTCGACCCAAGTGGTTTACTTTGATGCCGATGGTGCATTTATCGGTAACACTGAAGCGAATGGCTCATCGGGTAAATTATTCCAAGATGACATGGAGGCTCGTCGTACTGACGAAATCACTATTGGTATGACCCAGTACGTATCAAACGAATTCTTTGTTCGTACTCATGTACGTCAACGTAAAGCCTTCCACGCATGGGAAGATCAGCCTAACAATGCGCGCACTTATGGTGATTATGGTCCTTTCGGCGGTGTGCCAGAACACTTACGTGGCCTAGGATTATTTATTCCTGACTTAGCAGAGCAATACTCCAGTATGGGACTATCGGCAAGTGATGGTAGCTACGTTATCGCTGAGCTTGATGGTGCACAAAATACCTACTACGAGTGGAGCGTTGAAGGTGACTACACGGGTGATAACTTCTATTTGAACGTTTCGTATGTATGGAGTCATTACTTCGGCAATTATGACCAAGATGTTACCAGCACAGCATCTGACGGTAACTTGTTTGTTGGCTCATCTAACTTAGGCGACGGACGTGGACGTATGTTGTGGGATGGCAAGTCAGGTACCTTAAACGGTGACAAACCTCACGTATTGAAAGCATTGGGTTACTATACAACGGATTGGAATGCTGACATCGGTTTCAACTTTGTATATCAATCAGGCGATGTATGGGAAGCATGGGATGGTGGAGTTTACGGTTATTCTAGCTCAACGATTCGTTATGCTGAACCTGCTGGTAGTCGTCGTGAATCAAGTCATTGGCAGTTAGACTTGAACTACGCACAGGCCTTCAACATTACCGAAGATTTGGAAGTGAAGTTTAAAGCCGATGTGTTTAACGTCTTCGACAGACAGACGGGTTATAACACTCAACCTATCGTTTCTAGTGCCACTTTCGGTCAATCGCAAGATTTGATAAATCCTCGCCGTATTCAACTTTCGGTTGCTGTGAACTTTTAGTCCAACATAACAACCTGTTTGCGAATGCAGGTCGTTATTTTTCAGTCCCCGCTTATGCGGGGATTTTTTTGTTTTCATTTTTTATCTCGCGCACACTTAGTGCGTATCTTTATTTTCAGGAGTGAGTCATGGGCTACGGGCCATCGCGTTTTTATATTATCAGTGTGCTGATTGTTAGTTGTATTTCCTGCGTAAACCAACCGGCTGTCGATCCCAAAATTGAAGCCTTAGTGGCGCAAAAGCTCATGCCAGACATTCGTTATTTTTGCCCTAACATAAGCCAAGGCCCTGCCACTAAAAAGTGCACAACGCCCGTTACCGTGCTACCTAAGGCATTGAAAAGCATGATCGCCGATACCGGTGTCGGCGGCATTATTTTATTTGCTAATAACTTGCATGATACCGAACAGATGATCCGACTTAATCGAGATTTACAGGCTAGCGCGGCCTTAGGTGGTCACCAACCGTTATTTATTTCAATCGATCAAGAAGGCGGGCGTGTGGTGCGTATTCCGCAGAATATCAGTACGGCTTTTAGTGGCAACATGGCGATTGGCGCGACGTACGCCCAGCATGGTACCTACTTCGCAAAAATTAGCGGCGAGGTTATTGCCAAAGAATTGGCGGTGTTGGGTTTTAACCTTAACTTTGCGCCCACTGTCGATGTTAACGTCAACCCAGAAAACCCAGTCATCAACGTACGCTCATTCGGCGAGGACCCACAGATAGTCGCCGAACTCGGTTTAGCGCAGATGCAGGCGATGCAGAGCCAAGGTATTATTTCCGCCCTGAAACACTTCCCTGGGCACGGCGATACCAATACCGATAGTCATTCAGGCTTGCCATTGGTTGAGCACGACATCAGCACTATAGAAGCAGTAGACTTAGCCCCGTTTCAATATGCAATTGATCATGCGGCACCAGGCATGATCATGACAGCTCACATCCAATACCCAGCGCTTGATAACAATGTGTTTGATGCCACTGATGGCAGTGAAACGATCTTGCCTGCAACAATGTCGCGACCTATCCTGACTGACTTATTACGCAAAAAAATGGGCTACCAAGGCGTTATTATCACCGACGCCTTAGATATGGCTGCCATCGCACATTTTTACCAGCCCACTGAAGCGGTGATACAAACATTTAAAGCAGGGGCCGATATTGCGTTAATGCCCATCCCCATTCGTACCCCAAGTGATATTCCTAAGTTAAAAAAACTCATACATGACGTAGCCTACGCTATCCAAAGCGGACACTTATCCCTTGCAGAGGTCGAGCAATCAGTCACCCGAATTAACCGCTTAAAGCAAGACTATATTCAAGCTGACCCAGCTAATATTAATATACCTAATGCCGTGAGCCATGCGCAAACCGTCCTGGCCTCTCCTGCACATTTACAGGCAGAGCAGGCACTTGCCGATAGCTCCATCATAGCAATTAAAAATCAACAGGCTTGGCCCATCAATAAGCGTATTCAACGTATTCATATGGTAATGCCTGACAACAGTAAATGTATGGCGCTAACAACAGCATTTGAACTCGCCATTAATCAAGCCGTGGACAAAACCACAAAACACATCACTTGCTCCAGTTTGACCAGTGACAGTACACAAAACATCTTAAACCTGCAGCGAGAAGCACAAATGGTCATTTTTAGTGATATCACGCCCCAGCAAAGTCTAGTTGAAATGGGCGGTATGGATGATCTGGTCGACTGGCGACTGCGTCCGAAAAAAGACGCCTTAGACGCTAAACTCATGCACCTGATAAAAGCCACTAAGCCCCATCAAACGTCACTACTGCTCAGTATGCGCACGCCATATAATGTCCCCAAATATGCAAATTATGTAGACGGAATCATCGCCAGCTTTGCTTACAACACCCAACAAACCGAATCCGTCGATAGCCATGGCCAAACACACATCGGCTATCAGGGGCCGATTTATCATGCTCTGGCGAATATTCTACTCGGTACAAAACAGGCCCAGGGTACCCTGCCGGTGAGTATTGAATAGCTCGGTGAAAGATTATTGCCCTACGGCGGTCATTATAAACATATACGCCGTCACGGCTTAACCCAAGCTAAACGCGAAGTAGGAGCCATATGGCATTCGATGATACCTTTCGCATCAGTAGTCATGGCGTTATTTTTAATGACGCAGGGCAAGTTTTATTATTAAAGGCCACCTATGGTAACTGCACTTGGGGCCTACCCGGGGGTGCACTTGAGCCTGGTGAAACAATCCATCAAGCTTTGTTGCGTGAATGCCAAGAAGAGTTGGGCACAAAGGTTCACATTGAATATCTATCCGGTGTCTATTATCACAGTGCGTTTAATTCTCAGGCTTGTATTTTTAAAGTACAGTTAACACAACCCCTCATTCACTTGAGTGAAGAACACAGTGAATATGCCTATTTCGATATCGATTCGTTATCTGCGGTGCAAAAGCAGCGCGTGCAAGAATGCGCATCGTTCGACGGTAACGTGGTCAGCGCACGGTTTTAAATTGTCTTAATGTGCGTATTATGAGCGGCGGAATAATGATTCAATTTAGAAAAATTATAAATCAAACAATGTATAGAGCGTGTGAATAATTTATCTATTCACGATTAAGTATGCTGAGGTCCAACGGTAACCTTATTGCTCTTATTTTTACTAGGTTTTACACGTAAGTTGTTAAAATTACGGTAAACTAAATAATAAATTATTACTTAGAGTTGCTTAATGTCTACCTTCACAAAAATAAAAGCCATTAAAGATACCCTTTCTAACAGCGAACTTAAGTTAGCCAAGTTTGTGCTTAGCTCGTCAAATGCGGTACGTGATCTGTCTTCTCAGGAGCTGGCCAATGTGGTCGGCGTGAGTCAATCGAGTGTGGTTAAATTCTCTCAAAAGCTTGGTTATAAGGGTTATCCCGCCTTTAAACTTGGGGTGATTGACGCCCTGAACGCCAACTCAACGGACACGAATCTGCATGGCAAAATCACCCTAAATGATAGCTTTCGCCAAGTATCTGAGAAGCTCCTGAGCAGTAAAGTTGCCGTGTTAAATGAAACGAAAAACCTAAACGAAGAAATGGCATTCCATCAAGCAGTAGAATTGCTTAAATCCTCAAAACGCATCCTCATTTGCGGCTTGGGTGGGTCTGCTTTGGTCGGTAAAGACTTCTCATACAAGCTGCAAAAATTGGGTATGTGGGCGATTCAAGAACCTGATATGCACGCACAATTAGCCTTTGCTGCGACCTTGTCTGAACAAGATGTAGTCTTCGCCATCAGTGAGTCAGGTAGTACCCGAGAAATCATCAATGTGGTTAAACAAGCTAAGCAGAATAAATCTAAAGTCATCACAGTTACGCGATATGGCCCAACACCAGTATCAGACTTAGCAGACATCAAGCTGTATTCAGTGGCAGAAGAAGAGTCTGCGCGTTTATCCTCGATAATGGCACGTACCGCACAAGAATTTATCATCGATATTTTGTTTATCGCTATAACTCAGTCGTCACGACAAGGTAGGCAGTTACTGGAAAAAACAAACTCCATCGTCAGTGATTTTAGGCAATCATCTTAAGCAGATAGCGCCAAGATCTATCTTTTTTTACCCAAGTTCACGTCAATTCACTACTTTTAACCAAGTATCTCGGGGGACTTGGTGTAACTGTTTGATGCCCCTCGACATATTTCACATCCTCTTATCTTCAACAGCAAATCAATCCGCTTAAATTCCGCCCATAACTTGTAAATTATGAGCAAAAAACGCTGCTTTACTGACCATGTAAACAGTTATTAACACTATTTAACAAATAATTTACGATATATTTGTTTGAAATATCACCTTATGAGCAATACAATTCACTGCAATCTGCACTTATAGCAGATGAATTCCTTATTTTTCCAAAAAATCTCTTCAGGGACACATATGTATAAAATCACTCACGCCGTAAAAGTTGCGTTGTTAGGTAGCTCTATTGCTATGACGAACAATGCTTTCGCTCAACAGAGCGAAAACTCGCAAAACACAGATACGGTAGAAAAAATTCAAATCACAGGCTCGCGTATTTTACGTGAAGGGGCGATTGCGCCTTCTCCTGTGACAGTGCTTAGCGGCGACAGCTTAATCAATACCGGCGCGATGAACATTGGCGAAGCTTTAAATGAACTACCTGCTTTAGCCAGTACATACTCGTTAGCCAATTCAGGGCAATTTATTGGCACCGCAGGCTTAAGCCTTCTTGATCTTCGTGGCATGGGCACAGAGCGCACTTTGGTTTTGGTTAACGGTAAGCGCCACGTAGCAAGTAGTGCAGGGACCGCGTCTGTTGATACCAATACCATACCCACCAGCTGGATTGATCGCGTTGAAATCATCACAGGCGGCGCATCAGCCGTATACGGTGCTGACGCAGTAACAGGTGTGGTTAACTTTATTCTTAAAGATAAAATTGAAGGCCTGCAAGTGAGTGCCACCAAGGGCTATGCTGATAATCACGATTACAGCAACGACAAATACTCTTTTTCTTACGGTACTAACTTCAATGACGATCGCGGTAATATCGCCTTATCTATTGAACACAGCAGTCAAGAAAGTTTAAACGCGCTAGATAACCCCTGGACATCGACCTCGTATCGCGAATTGACCAATCAAGCACAAACTGACGCGAACAAAGACTCATTAGATTTCCCAGATAAAATCTATACGCCGAATGCAGGCATTTATGCTCTGAGTAATGCGGGCACATTTGGTTTGGGCAATGATTATTACTCGTTTAATCCTAATGGTTCCGTGCGCAACGTCTATCTTGGCGACAACGTTGATGGTATAGCCTGCGAAAACTGCGATTTTATTAACTTGAATCAATTCACTGAGCTTCAGCCCGAATTTGACCGCACCAACTACAATCTTAAACTAAGCTACGATCTCACCGACAACATACGTGGTTATGTGGAAGGTAAATACGCCCGCACGCGTTCCACTAATATTGGCCAACCTGCATTTTTCTTCCTTGAAAGACCAGAAGATGCCATCACCATTCAAAACGATAACCCATTCGCGGGTGACGATTTACTTGCGCTTATGAACGCCTCTAACGTTACCAGTGTTGCTATCAATCGCATGTTGTCTGATGTGGGTCGTCGTATTGAAGACGATGAGCGCGAAACTACAGCCTTTGTTGCTGGACTTGAAGGGTATATTAACGACGACTGGGGTTTTGAAACCTACATCACCCGCGGTGAAACCAAGCTCGAGCGCGCTAACAAAAATAATCTTGTGTTAGCAAACTTCTACAATGCCGTAAACGCCGTTGCAGGAGATGACGGTTCGATTGTTTGTCGTGATACGGCTGCTCAAGCAGCGGGCTGTGTGCCGTTAAATTTATTAGGTGATGGCGCGCCAAGCGAAGCTGCTAGAAACTATGTCAATACGACCTCTATCGGCAACAGCACGATTACGCAAACCGTGGTAGGTGGCTCAGTCAACAACTCAGGTATTTATGAGTTACCAGCAGGCTATGTTGGTTTTGCCGCAGGTATTGAATACCGCAAAGAAGAAAGCGAAATTGAAGAGCCAGATAACGCTGAAGGTACCTTTTTCAACGTATTAGGTGAAGACAAGGGCGACTTTGACGTAAAAGAAGCTTATGTGGAATTTTCAGTTCCTTTATTAGCTGACTTACCAGGCGTGCAAAGCCTTAACTTCGAAACCGCGTTACGTATCGCTGATTACAGTACCATTGGTAATGCGAAAAGCTGGAAACTAGGCCTAGATTGGCAGGTGTACGACGATCTTCGTATTCGCTCGACTCATTCATCAGCCCTACGCGCACCTAACATCAGTGAATTATTCGGTGAAGCCAGCCAGACCTTTTTCAGCATCGATGACCCTTGTAAAACGTCTGAGCTAGACCAACTATCTGACGCGTCCACACGTGCAGCAAACTGTGCAGCCCTAGGTGTGCCGGCTGATTTTGATTCCGATTACGACCAAGCAACAATCGAAGGCGAGCAAGGCGGTAACATTAACCTACGCGCTGAAGAATCAAAAAGTACCACAGTGGGCGTCGTCTACCAACCGTCTTACCTCGAAGGCTTTGTGGCCACCGTTGATTACTGGAAAATTGAATTAACGGATGCAATTTCATCTGTTGACTCACAAACCATACTCGATCGTTGTGTAGACAACACTAGCAGTGTGAATAATGATTACTGTTCACTTGTTTCCCGTGACGTAAACGGCGAAATTTCGCAAATCAGAAGCTTCGCACTTAACCTTTCAGGTCAAGATGCAGCGGGTGTGGATTTCGAACTTGGTTACGACTTTGATGCCCTTGGTGGTTCATTTAATACCAACCTTATCGGTACCTACCTTATCGAACGTAAAGAGTATCCGTTCCAAGAAGATACCTCTGACTACGTAGAATATGCCGGCACTGCGGGCGAATCTGAGTGGCAAGGCATGGTAAGCGTGAACTACACAGTTGACGCATGGAAAGCTGGCATCAAAACACGTTATTTAGAACGCGTTAGCATATACGACAACCAAGAGCTTGCCGTTAACCCTAACCGCAGCTCGTTGATGGAATATGGCTCATACGCTATTTCAGATGTGACAGTAGGTTATGCGTTTGAAAATGGTTTATCCCTAACAGTCGGCGTAGATAACGTATTCAACCGCGGCCTGCCATACGGCACAACCGGCACTGGCGAGAAAACAGGTGCTTATGAAAACATTGGTCGTTTCGGCTATGTAACACTTTCATACGCTATGTAATCGCCATTAATATCAGTAGAAAATAGCCCAGCAAAAAGGCCTCAGTTGAGGCCTTTTTCATTTCTGATATTCGTCTTGCTCGCTCGTCAATAAACCCTAAGAACCAAAAACAACCACTAACAAAGCAAACAGAAAACCTAAGCCCGCTATTTTAATACTATTTTTGAACACTTTGGCCTTGGGCATAAACATCAAAAAGGCTGACACCACAAAAAACAACAATACCACCCCAAAGGTGATATTTAAGATAAACAAAGGACTATTGGTTGTGGCTTTGTGTAAATTAACTAACTTCCCCAACACCAAGGGATAATCATCTTTGGTCACAACAGCTTGACCTGTATCTTTGTTATATACACCATAATTAAAGCGCACTTCGCTGGCGTCTTGGCCGGTGACTTTAAAACCTTTCAAATGCAGTGCTTTCTCCAGTCCCTGTGGACCCAGTTCAGAGGCTAGTAGATGTTCTGTGGTGTATTCAAATTTCATAAAGTCAGTGCTGCGAAAGATCAGCAAAATGCCGCTCACTGCGTAAACAGCCATGATCCCCGCGAGGAAAAACCCCAGCCATCTGTGATATTGCCTTAAGGTGTTGTGAAATTTGGGTGATGCCATGACGTCCTCTAGAAGCAGGTTTAACAAAATAAATATAACTAAGCGTGATCACAGTTTGAAAACGCGAGAACCCAGTATTTAACCACAGAGGTCGGTAATTGTCTGATAACTTTACCTTTATTTGCACTGTGGCAGGCTGCCATTTAGCGCTTTGCAGAAGTGGGGACGCTTGCGGTAAATAAGCGTGCTGACATGGTCGTGCTATCAGCGGAACCTCGTCAGGTTTCACCTGAGGCGATTGCCGATATTCAGGTTCTGAAAACGATTATCGGCGGAAACCAGGTATATGCGGCCAGCGTTCAAGGCCTATAAGGTTACTTGCCGTTATACAACGAGCAAGTAAAGGGGATTATTGATAGAGTAAATAGGGCTGACGTTTAGCTTTAAATTTCTCCAGCCCGGCTTGCCAACTTTGCTTGATTTCGGCTCCACTGTGGCCCGCTTCAATGGCTTTACGCATTTGATCTGTGCCTGCCAGCTTGTCCATAAAATCAGCTCTATCAAACAAGCTTATACCCTGCTCGATAAATTGCCCCTGCGCCGCAATTAACCAATCTAAATTCAAACCCCGTTGCTGACTTTCACGCAAGTCCATGCCCTTGAGTACCTTGCCTTCTAATTTGGGGTGCAATGCGCTGCCCGGACGAGATTCAGGACTAAATTCGAATTGGCCTAACGCGATGTCATTAAAACCCAGGACCTGAAAAGGAAAGTCAGTTCCCCGGCCGATACTAATAGGTGTCGCTTCAAAAAAACACAGGCTGGGGTATAGACCTATCGCCTGATCATTGGGTAAATTTGGGCTCGGGGCGACGGGTAATGAATAAAGCATATTCCGAGTATAATGAGCGACAGGTATGGTCACTAAATCAAGAGCTTGTGCTTGCTTTATCCACTTCTCGCCTTTGATCATACGCGCCAGCTCGGCTACGGTCATACCGTGCAATACGGGTATCGGATGCATGCCGACAAACGAGCGAAACTCAGGCTCCAAGATCGGGCCATCAATAAACCTCCCGTTCGGATTAGGGCGGTCTAAGACCATAAATTGAATACCTGCTTCTGCTGCGGCTTCCATCATGTAATGCATGGAGCTAATGTAAGTGTAAAAACGTACACCTACGTCCTGAATATCAAATACCACTACATCGAGTTGCTGCAGCATTTCAAGCGGAGGTTTTTTAAATTTTCCGTAAATCGAGGTAATTGGGATCCCGGTTTTAGCATCTACCTCACTGTTTACATGCGCTCCTGCATCATGGTCGCCACGAAAGCCGTGCTCAGGGGCAAATATTCGCGCGACGTTTATATCGTTCTCTAACAGGTAGTCCGCTAAGTGCGTTTTGCCGACCATAGAGGTCTGATTAACCAATAAACCAACACGCTTACCTGTTAACTGCGATAAATAAGCGTCAGGGTGCTCAGCCGCGACGATAATGGCTTGGCTATCTATTTTAGACTGGCCAGCACAAGCATTAAGCAGCATAACCAGCACGGTAAACAAAAATAGCTTCATGAGCTGCTTTGGGACACTGCGTGACGTAAATAGCCGTTATGCTCGGATAACTCTCCCCGGGCTCGCTCTGGGCTGCTATTGGTGAGTATCATTAAAATCGCGACTTTTACTTCTTTATTGGCTTGCACCAAAGCTTCAGAGGCAGTTTGTTCATCGCAATCTGTGGCTTGCATCACAATACGCACCGCTCGGGCGTAAAGCTTTTGATTGCTGGCTTTTAAGTCGACCATTAAATTTTGATACGTTTTACCAATACGGATCATACTGGCCGTGCTCAACATATTTAAAATGAGCTTCTGGGCAGTGCCCGATTTTAAGCGAGTAGATCCTGTAAGGACTTCCGGACCGACTTGAGCACAAATATCAATATCGGCTATTTGACCGATTAGCGATTTCGCACTGCAGTTAAGGGCTATGGTCTTCGCACCACACTGCTTGGCATATTCTAGGCCGGCTGCCACATAGGGCGTACGGCCACTGGCGGCAATACCTACCAGCACATCTTTAGCATTAAACTGCAGGGCCTTTAAATCGCTGACCCCTTGCTCTTTGTTGTCCTCTGCGCCTTCGGCTGCATGCACCACTGCTTTTTCGCCGCCGGCAATCAAGCCGATAACCATGCCTTGGGGTACACTGAAGGTTGGCATACATTCCACGGCATCAAGAATACCTAAACGACCACTCGTGCCTGCCCCCATATAAATTAGCCGCCCGTTTTGATTAAAACTATCAACAATGACATCTACCCCCAGAGCAATCTCAGCTAAAACAGCATGGACGGCACCCGCAACTTTTTGGTCTTCATGATTCATCTTTTCCAATATTGCCAAGGTCGATAATGTGTCGATATTCAACGTGTCTTGGTTGCGCGCCTCGGAGGCGATATCATTCAATTCACTGAGTAAATTTGCTTGAGTCATAAAATTATTATGTACGTTTAGTTAGTCGCTGCTGGCGAGCACAGTTGCTTTGCCAACAAACAAGCGCCGTCGAGGGAATTGCCCTTACTTGGCATAATTAAGTTACGGTAAGTAGTGCTGAGTAATACGTGACTTGGCTCAGCGAGCCCGCCCATCAATACTAACGGTAACTCGCTTGAACCACAGGTTCGTTTAATTAATTTTTCAATCATGTTGGCATGCGCCGTTAACACTTCCAATGCCAACACGCAGCTATCTTTCAACGTAAAAATATGTGGCGCCAGTTTGGCATAATCCGCAGGCTTAGCCATGGCTAACCATTGTAAAATAGACTGGCGACTGTAACCAATTTGACTGGCAACATACAAACTCAAGACGCTTTTTGCGACGCCATTTGTATCCATTTCTAAAAGTAGTTTTTGCACAGCCAAATACCCCAGTTTGGCACCGCCACCCTCATCGCCGATACAAAAACCCCACCCGCCTATCATCTTTTCCGCACCATTGTGGTCCATACGCATGCCCACTGAGCCTGTACCCAATGCCACGACTGCGACCGGTTGACCCGCATTCGCTCCGTACAATGAGGTTTTTGCATCCGACACTATTTGCAAATCGGCGAAGTCGAATGGTAAGTCCCGTTCCAACTTTGCGATTAACTGTTTGTCGCCAGCGCCAGCAAGACCAAAAACCGTCGACACCTGCTCGGGCTGACAGCTGGCTTGCGCAAATAGTTGTCTACAGGCATCAGTCACGCTGGCTAAGGCTTGGGAATAATCGTTGCTCAAGGAGCTAGCACCTGCGCTAACTTGCCATTGCATTTCGGTAGTTAAATTTATCAGTCGGGCCAGTGTTTTGGTACCACCTCCGTCTAAACCAAGAATAAATTCACTTGTGTTGTTCATGCTTTCTGTCCTTGAAATAACTGTTGGTTACTTCCCTTGGCCGATAAACACACTAAGGTTGCGACTAACGTGGCGATACATAACTGCCACGTGAAGCCGATGGGTATGATCCACTCTGGCGGTAAATACAGCGTCATGACGTAAGGTTGAAATAATAGCGTAGTCATAAAGCCACAAATAAGCGCCGCCAATACACTAGCAGGGCTGCCGCGCTTAGTGAATATTGCGGTAAAATACACCCCTAACAAACCACTATATGAAAATACCATCACCCCTAACGCAAACTGCAATAACGGGGTATCCGTGTATTGTTGCCAGTAAAAACACAGGCATGCCATTGCTCCAAGTGCGGTGGCCACCAAGCCCATCGCCACACGTCCAGCACTGACATAATGCATATCGCTGTGATTCTTACCTTGTTTTTGCTGCCACGGCGCATAAATATCTTGTACCAAAACGGATGCCATAGAATTCAACCCAGAATTCAGTGTCGATAACGCAGCAGCAACGATACCAACGGTCACCAGAGCTCTTACGCCGGAAGGAATATGGTTGAGCACGTAATACATGAAAATAGTCACCGGCTCACCTTCAAATGTAGGCAATACCTCCCCTGATACACCGCTGTGCATTAGATCTGGGCGCTGGTAATAAACATATAATAACAAGCCAATTACGATAAATAACAGCATGATGGGGATTACCATCACAATGGAATACAGCATGGCCTTGCTGCCTTCTTTCGCATTTTTACAGGTAAGTACCCGCTGTGTCATATCTTGATCGAGACCGAAAGCCGCAATATTCAATAACACAAAACCGCTAAATACCGACCAGATATTGAAAACGCCGCTCGGGCTAAAATCCCAATCAAACTTAAATAAAGCGAGCTTTGACGCTTCACCCGGACCAGGGTTAGCTAACACATTGAGCACACTAGGAATATCGCTTGGTATGGCGGCGATTAAACAGTAGATAACCGCTACCGCGGCACCCACATAAACACCGCACTGGATCACATCGCTGTAAATGACCGTTTTAATACCGCCGTACACTGTGTACAACAAACCGGCAACGGTCAATATACAGGTCGCGGCGATGACGTGTGACGCTTCAATATCGGCGAACAAGATCATAGACACTGCAATAGCCGCCATATATAAGCGCGCACCGCTGGCAAATACACGGCCACAGAGATACATCAGCCCAGCCTGTTTCTTGGCTTTTGCCCCAAAGCGCACTTCAAGTAATTCATACACTGTATATACATTGTGCTGGTAGAATTTAGGGATCAGAAACGTGGCCACAAAGAACGCCGCAACAAAGGCACCTAGGTTAGTGGCTAGGTAAGATAGATCACCGCGATACCCTTGATCTGGTCCGCCTAAAAACGTTGCTGCAGATTGAGACGTGGCTAATACAGATATAGCAACCGCCCAAACAGGCATAGCATTACCGCCACGAAAGTAGTCTTGACTGTTAGCTGAACGGCGATTAAAAAACCAGCCGCTGCCCAGCAATAATAGCCCGTAAGCAGCAAACACTAACCAATCTAAACCTGAGTATTGTGCGCTCATCAATGCTTACCTAATACGCTTAATGTTATATAGGCGGTCAACATAACTATTTTGCACCGACAGGCGCAAAGGTAAGAGAGGGGTAACCGAGACGCCATTTAACGTTCCCTTATAGAGTTTTTGCTTGTCGTCAAAATACGCCAATCCTTTCACGTCGTGAATAACAAACGGCTGACCATCTTCTGCACCTAAATACAACATGACATGACCCGGTATGTAGAGTAAATCACCCACTTCTAAGCTTTTTATGCTGGCAAGTTTTTCAGCCACTGGCGTACCCTTGTTAAAACGAGTATCGATACCAAAATCGGTCCCACCTTGATCACCGGAATTACGCGGCATCAACAAGCCAAAGGCACGATAAATCTCGCCAACAAAACCGGTACAATCCCGGCCGTTATAATCGTGGCCCCATCCGTAACGTTCACCTAAAAATTTGAACCCTTGCTTGATTACATTCTCTTTGGTAAATGGCATATAACCTAAATGTACATCTTGGCTACGGCCAATTAGCGCTTTTTGTAAACTCAACTGGCCTTGCGCTGTGCGCGTGGGCAACCAGACCACATAATTAGCGTAGGGATTTTGTCCGTATAAGGCGTTGGGGACTTCGTTTTTTGCGACCAAGGGTAAGCGCACACTCATGTCTAATTGTTGCTCAGACACACCAATATGCTCGGGGACATATTGGGTAAACACCTTGGCACCGGTGACCACAATAAAATCGTTTGCTGAAGCAAATGCCTGTACCTGCTCCTTGCTGGCAACAGCAAAGTTTTCCACTCGGGTCCAGGCCAAATAATTGAACCCTTGCACTAATGCCCACTGTTTGTCTTGGCTACGGGTTAATACCGCCACGGTATCACCGGGGAAGAGTGCACTTTCTTGGAATCGGTCGAGGTCAGCATCCATAGCGGAATTTAATACCCGATCATCTGTTGGAAAAGTGCGCATTGCGGCACGTTTTACAATTAGCCCGTAGGTAACTCTATGCCCTTGTTCAGCAGCGGAAAATTGCATACTTTGCTGATAGACCGCGTAATCATCGGCTGCCAACTTACGCCCATCTAGGAAAAATCGGGCACTTTTGGGCACTTTACTGATACTGTTAATTTTTGCTTTAAGCTGCTTGTCAGTAAGCACCTCTGGGGTCAATAGTGGATCATGAACAAAGCGATTATGCTCCAGTAAACTATGATTGTGTGCACGAATCTGCACGTCACTCATAACCACTTGTTCAGGGTTTTTAAGCTTATTCATCCAATGTTCGGCGTGCAACTGCGCCTGTGAAATATGCATTACGTCTGACCCCCACTCTTTTTGCTGGGCCATTGCAGGCCAAGCTGCCAAGCACAATGTGCTAATTGTTAGCCACGCCATGAATAGAAATTGTTTCATGTTTTTCTCCATTTACACCACGCTTAGCCATGCTAATGCGCGCCCTACCAGTAAACCACCACCTGTGCCAATGACATAGCCTAGCAGCGCCATCAACACCCCAACAGGAATTAACGCCCGGGAATACGCAGCGGCGAGAATAGGCGCTGATGCGACCCCGCCAATATTGGCTAATGAGGCGATACCACAAGTGAAAAGGTCCAGTTTGAAAACTTTCGCGACCACCAGCATTAATGCGCCGTGAATAGCCAAAATAAATAGCCCTAATACAATATAAATAGGGGCTTGGGTTAGTTCGTTGAAATTAGCTCGGGAAGCAATTAATCCGATAATCAGGTACAACATCAAAGAAGAAAGCTCTTTACCACCCCACATTTTGCTGATCGGCGTGACGGCGCAGATAACCCCTAATAAGGTGACAAGCATCACGGTCCATGCGGTTTTTGTGAAAAACTCACTGACGGGCAATATCTCCGCTATATATTGGCAGCCAATGGATACCAACATAGCGCCGGACAATAAAACCAACAAAGACGTGGTCTTGTTACCGCTGTACTCAGTTTGTTTACTGGCTAAATTAGCGCTAACTTCTTCCAGTGCTTTACCGTCCGCTTTAGTCCACTGATTAAAGCGGCTTGCCATGGGTACCAAAGCCAATAAGAACATCACCCACATGGCGTAATCGATAGAGTCAATTAACAGGGTGTACCCCATGCTCGAATCAGGCACATTTAGTGCAGCTTGCACTGCCGCCATATTTCCCGTGCCCCCCATCCAACTGCCACTTAACGCAGCCAAGGTTTTCCATGCTTCCGGGGCTAAAAATCCTTTAAACAAGGCGAAACCCAAGACAAAAGCACAGCCGATACTGATCGCAGCAGCAAAGAAAGCCAACAGCATTTTGCCACCCAGACGCTTAATTTGACGCAAATCAGCATCCAGTAACATTAAGAAAATCATCGCCGGCAAGATATTACCTTTGAGCGAAGAGTACGCTTGATTGATCTCGTTCGTTTTAGTCCACAGCCCTAATGTCGACAACAGCATGACGGTGAAATACAGCAATACAATGGCCGGTAAATAATGGAAGAGTTTCCAACGGGTTTTCTCTTCGACAAAGGCCAACATACCCGCGATAAAGAGCAAAACACTGACGTATAGGAAGGCGGTTATGATCATAAAAATTATGCATAGCTTAGGGTAGCCAAACAGTAACCAGTTGAGGGGTATTTGTAAATAACTATTATAAAATATAGAAAAATAAAGAATAATTTATTATTCTATTCCCATTGCACAAATAATCAACATAAGGGGACCCCGTTGAGTAGCTATATGGCCCAAGAAACCGCCCAAACACCTACCGTTATTCGTCAACAGATCACTCACAACGCCGAACTATGTCAGCGCTTGGTTGCACAGATAAAAATCCACAAACCTTCTTACATATTGATGATTGGTCGAGGCTCCTCTGATCATGCAGGTGTATTTGCTAAATATTTACTGGAAATCGAACTGGGTATACCTGTCATGTTTGCCTCGCCTTCTGTATTTGGTATTTACCAAAAGTCTGTAGATTATAAAGATGCATTGGTCATTGCTATCTCTCAGTCTGGCCGCAGTCCAGATATCGTCAATCAAGTCAAATCAGCCAAGAAAAGTGGTGCACTGTGTGTGGCGCTGGTAAATGATGAGCAATCCCCATTGGCCCAAGCTGTCGACTGGGTGTTACCTATGGCGGCCGGCGCAGAGCTATCCGTTGCCGCGACCAAAAGCTACTTAGCCAGTCTGAGCGCCTTGTTGCAACTCACGGCGTATTGGAGCAACAACGAAGACTTGCTTAACAGCTTGAACGAATTACCCGAGGCCCTTGGTACCGTATTAGCCCAACCGCCACAACTTACCCCAGAGATACTGCGTAATGTCCAGCACTGCGCCATGCTTGGTCGCGGTTTAGGTTATGCCATCAGTCGAGAAATGGCTTTAAAGCTTAAAGAAGTGCTCGCCATTCATTGTGAAGCGTTTAGCAGTGCTGAGTTTATGCATGGTCCATCGGCCTTGCTCGCCAATCAATTACATGTAATTGATGTTCAAGTTGAAGATGAGTCTGCCCCAGTGCATAGTAGCCAAATACAGACCTTCGCCCGTCAAGGTGGACAAGTCATATCTCTTTCACATCCGGCGCTTTCGTTACATCCACGCTGCTTGCCTTTGCTCGTTGTGTTGCGTTTTTATTTGGATATTGAACACATTGCCCAAGCTTACGAGCGAGATCCAGACCGTCCCCAGGGCCTTAAAAAAGTAACCGAGACCCATTAATATGCAATTTAGATGTGAGCACGTACTGACCTCAAATGGCTGGTTAACAAATCAAACGCTTAGCTTAGTGCAAGGTAAACTTGCCAGTATCAGGGCCAGTTCAGCTGATGATACCAACCTGGCATTCTATCGAGGCCGATTAGTACCTGGCTTTATCGACGTACAAGTCAATGGCGGCGGTGGTGTACTGTTTAATCAACAGCCAAACGTGGCAGCGTTAGCCCAGATGAGTCAGGCCCATATGCAATTCGGTAGCACAGGGTTGATGCCCACTCTAATAACCGACGAACTCCCCGTTATGCGCCAAGCGACCCAAGCGATAGCCGATGCTATTAGCCAGCATACGCCTGGGATTCTAGGTGTGCATTTTGAAGGACCACACCTGAGTCGGCCTAAAAAAGGTGTACATGATGAGTCTTTTATACGACCCATAAGCGACGATGAGCTAGCACTTTACCTGCGTAACGATCTGGGCAAGGTCATTGTCACGCTGGCGCCGGAGAACGTTTCCCCCGATATCATCAGTCAATTATGTCAAAGTGGTGTAAAAGTCTGCCTAGGCCACTCAAATGCTGACGCAAGCACAGTTATTAAAGCCATAGAAGCCGGTGCTGACGGCTTTACCCATTTATTCAACGCTATGTCCGCCATGCAATCCCGAGAGCCGGGAATGGTTGGTGTGGCACTGAATACCCCGCACACCTATGCTGGTTTAATATTGGATCATTATCACACTGACCCTATATGCAGTGAAATAGCAATAAAAATCAAAGGCATAGATAAAATCATGTTGGTTACAGACGCCATGGGCTTAATTGGCACTAACGATGAAACCTTCGTGTTTGGGGACCAGAAAATCACCCGTGTGGGCAACAAACTCACCACAGAGAATGGCACTTTGGCCGGCTCGCATTTGGATATGCTCAGCGCAGTCAAACATGCTGTCAATGATTTAGCTTTATCCCTTGAAGACGCGGTCACAATGGCCAGTACTACCCCAGCTCATTACCTCGGCTTGCAAGCCAGTCATGGTGATATAGCAGTGGGCAAACAAGCTGATTTTGTGCTACTGGACCAAGAATTAAATATCACTGCTTTATGGCAGTCAGGACAACCAATAATAAAATAAGGGTCAACCCATGACACACACAGCTACCGCCCCGCGCTCAAGCATCATGCCTATGTGTATTATTGCTTTATTGTTTTTCATATTCGGCTTTGTCACTTGGCTTAATGGGGCGCTTATTCCGTTCTTACAGGTGGTGTGTCAACTGACTGAAACCCAAGCCTTGATGATCGCCTCGTGCTTTTATTTTGCCTATGTAGTGATGGCGCTGCCGATGGCAATGATATTAGAAAAAGTCGGCTACCAATCCGCCATGGTATTGGGATTGAGTATTATCGCCCTTGGCCTATTGGGCTTTATTCCCGCTGCGTTATTGCAAGAATTTTGGATATTTTTAGTGGCGCAATTTGTTATTGGTAGCGGCCTAACCATATTGCAAACTGCGGCGAATCCTTATGTGGTTAACGTTGGCCCAACGCACAGTGCAGCAGCCAGAATTGCGATCATGGGCTTACTCAATAAAGGGGCCGGTATCTTGGCCCCAGTGTTATTTACCGCATGGGTTTTGGGTGGCTTTAGCGACATTAATCTTGCCGACGTCAACCACATGGCCCCCCAAGAGCAGCAACTGCAAATTGAAAATATGGCTCATCAATTGATTACCCCTTATGTAGGGATGGCAGTTGCCCTATTGATACTCGCTGGCGGACTTTCTCGGATCGCGTTACCTGATTTAGCGTTAATTCAGTCGCCCAGTGATGATAATTCGTCAGCTCACGACACTGATCAACATGACACCAACAAAACAACTATTTGGCAGTTTCCGCAACTCATATTAGGCGCAGTTGCCTTATTTTTATACGTAGGAGTCGAAGTCATCGCGGGTGACACTATTGGGCTTTATGGCGCAAGTATCGGGGTGGCCAATGCAACGACTTTAACCTCTTACACTATGGGGTTTATGGTGTTGGGTTATTTGCTTGGTTTGGCTTGTATTCCGCGCTTTATTTCGCAAGTAAATGCCTTACGGCTCAGTGCGCTTGCAGGGGTGGCTATTTCAGTCGCACTATTGTTTGCATCCAATGAACAAACACAAATTTCACAGATATTATGGGGCTGGGCAGGTATAACCACCTTGCCAAATAGTGTAGCGCTTATCGCCTTATTAGGATTAGCGAATGCCATGGTTTGGCCTACTCTGTGGCCACTCGCGTTAGCAGGTTTAGGTCGATTTACCCCTAAGGGATCGGCCATTTTAATTATGGGGATCGCCGGGGGTGCATTGCTGCCGCTTATCTATGGTCAACTTGCTCACTCGAGCAACAGTCAGGCAGCATATTGGATACTGCTACCTGGGTATTTCATTATAGGATTTTATGCTTTTTACGGCCAAGGAATGCGTAACTGGACTCGAAAAAGCCCCAGTTAAATAACAAAAATAGCTAATGGTATTGGCGCAAGTGCTAAGGTTACAGCACTGCGCTTTCATCTAAGGTGAGTTGTTGATGCGTGGCGTCCAGTGTGGCCATTGCGCCAATGGGCACAGTCGCCATATCGTCAATATGCCCAATCATCACACCGCTGAGTACGGGCACCCCAAGGTTGCCTAAACGGTCTTTCAATACATGTTCAATACTAAAAGAAGGACCGTTGCCAGCTTCGCAGTCGGTGCATTTGCCAAAAACGATACCTGCAACCTTGTCTAAACGCCCTGCTAACATTAAGTGAGTCAGCATACCGTCGATGCGGTACGGCGCCTCCTCTACATCTTCTAAAAACAGAATTTTATCCGTGTAATCTGGCTCGTAGGGACTGCCCACCAGCTTCACCATCAATGACAAGTTGCCGCCTATCAATACGCCTGAGGCTTTGCCGTTTGCCACCGTTGTCAGCCTGTTTGCCAATTCAGCCTGACCTGGGGCCGCTTCAAATGGCGGCACATCAGCCAATGGCATGCTTGATGATGGATTGAAAAGCACGCTCTTAAACTGTTTGAGGGTGTAATCGGTAAAACTCTGCTTCGCAATCGGTCCGTGAAACGTCATGATATGACTGCGGGTATAAATGGCATTAAGCAAGGCCGTGACATCGCTATAGCCAAGAAAAATCTTGGGGTTCTGGGCTATGAGAGCATAATCAAGGTAAGGTAAGATGCGCGGTGAACCATATCCCCCTCGCAAACAGAAAATAGCATCGACTTGATCATCCGCAAACATGGCATTTAAGTCACTGGCTCGGTCTTGATCACTGCCGGCCAAATAGGCTGAACGGTCAAACAGATGGGCAGCCGTTTTTACGTTAAAGCCAAATGAACGAACTATGTCCATGGCGAAATAGATCTCTTGGTCTTCCCAGGTATTACTGCTAGGCGCAATTAAGCCAATTGTTTGCCCCGCCTGTAACCGTTTGGGTTTGCGTAGCCCATGAACAGCAGAGGTCGACGTCCCCTGAGTATTCGCCATTGCACTTGGCAATATCGCTGCCGCCAAAGAGGAGCAAATGAACGCTTTAAGTAACCCACGACGATCTAACATGTTATCTCTCAATCTTTTTTCACTAACTTAACAAAAATTCGCCACGGCCAAAAGAAATTATTATTACTAAACATGACAAAATTACGAATAATATAATCATGAAAATACGCAAAAAAACGTTCGTTCATAATGTAAAGACTACAAAAAAACTTGTCGCTATTGCTCACCTTATGCCATTAAAACCTTCAAAATAGGTCGACAAACACTTAAAAACAAACGAAATATCAATAAGTTATTAACTATCAGATAACTTGGCACTTAAGCTGCTTACATCAATACTTAGACGCTATACAAAACCATAAAAATAGGAAGGCACCATGAGCGTATCTGAATTGCGCCCGAGAGCAGAAATCGAACCCACAGCCATTTCATTGGCCGCTGGTGCATCCGTTGCCAATAGTGAGCTACGTAAGCAAACCTTGATGGTGGTGGACGATTATCGAAGTAACTTACAGGCCATGAATGCATTATTTGAATTTCAGTACCAAGTTGTGCTGTTTGATAATGCCAAAGAGGCCCTAGCCTATGCCCAAACAGACGTGGTGGATTTGATCCTACTAGACTTAGACATGCCTGACATGCACGGCTATGACGCCTGTGAAGAATTAAAGTCAAGCCCACTTACCGCCTACATCCCAGTCATTTTTGTCACCGCCTCAGACAGTTCCGACGATGAAGCCAGGGGATTGCTGCTTGGCGCAGTAGATTACATCACCAAACCGGTCAATCTGACGATTTTACGTGCTCGTGTACGTAACCATATGGAGCTGGTTTATTACCGTAAACAACTTGAGATTTTATCCAGTGTTGATGGATTAACTGGCGTAGCGAATCGTCGCCAATTAGATACTATGCTACTGCAACATTTCGCGTCAACGGTCCGTTTTGGCCATTGCATGACACTCATGATGATCGATATCGACGACTTCAAACCCTACAATGATTTATACGGGCATATGCAAGGAGACGACTGTTTGAAGCGTGTTGCCCGTGCCATTCAGTCTGTACGGCGCAGAGAGACCGACTTTGTTGGGCGCTACGGCGGTGAAGAGTTTGCCATGGTGTTACCAGACACCGACTTAGAAGGCGGTCTCGTTATGGCCAATAAGTTACTGCAGGTCGTTAGGGGATTAAACATTGAACATCAAGGTGCCAGTGCGACAGATAGCATCACCATCAGCATAGGTTTGACTGTATTTGAGGCAAAAAGCGAGCAAGCAAAGCAGCAGACAGTAGAACAATTAATCGAATGTGCTGACAAGCAACTATATGCGGCTAAGCATAAAGGCAAAAACCGTGTCAGTTACGCGCTTCCTAATCAACTTCTCGCATAACGCAAGGCACTTAAGAACATGAATAATGATGAAGCGGCTAAAATTCAAAAGCTCATTCATAACGTGAGAAATCCGTTAAACAGCATTTCGCTGCACGCAGAGCTAGGGAATATGTTGCTTGAAGGTCAAACTAGTAACGATGCGCTGCAAAATGCTTTTACCGTCATTTTGCAGCAGTGTCGGGAATGTGACCGAGTCCTAGGGGATATTCGTAAGTTAACCACCTCAGAAACCCCCTGATATATCCCAGTAAGTATCAACTACCCAGTCGTATGCTCTGGAATAAATGTATTATACGGTCATACCCGCTTCTTTGCGACTCGCGAAGTATTCATCATAGGTACCCTGGAAATTAATCACTTCTTGGTCTTTAATTTCAATCACTCGCGTCGCGAGAGACGAAACAAATTCACGGTCGTGACTCACAAAAATCAGAGTGCCATCGAATTTTTTAAGGGCTGAATTCAAGGCTTCAATGGCTTCCATATCCATGTGGTTGGTCGGTTCATCCATGATCAAGACATTGATATCAGACATCATCAATTTTCCGAATATCAGACGGTTTTTCTCTCCACCTGAACACACGTTTACTTTTTTATTAAAGTCATCGGCACTAAACAATAAGCGCCCCAACATACCACGTACGGCTAAGTCGTCATGTTTAGGTGTGCGCCACTGGGACATCCAGTCAAACAATGTCATGTCCACCGCAAAATCAGCTGAGCTATCTTGCGGACAATATCCTACTACCGCGTTTTCAGACCATTTGATTCGACCTTCATTAACCGTCAACTCATTCATCAAGCATCGCAATAAAGTCGTTTTCCCTACGCCGTTTTCACCGGTAATCGCTAAGCGAGCCCCTGCTTCGAGAATAAGCTCACCGCCACTAAAAAGTGGTTGACCGTCAAAACCATGGCCTAAATTTTCCAAAATTAATGCTTGGCGATGTAGCTTACGATGTTGCTTTAAGGTAATGGTAGGTGTTCGTCGGCTCGAAGATTTAACTTCATCCAGTTGGATTTTTTCTAGTCGCTTGGCACGTGAGCTCGCCTGTTTAGCCTTTGATGCGTTGGCTGAGAAGCGGGCTACAAAGCCTTGTAAATCTTCCATCTCAGCACTTTTCTTCGCATTACTGGTTAATAGCTGCTCTTGAATCAATGACGATGCTTCCATGAAGGCTTCGTAATTACCTGGATAAACACGCAACTCGCCATAGTCAATATCAGCCATGTGAGTACACACCGAATTCAAAAAGTGACGATCGTGAGAAATAATAATCATGGTGCACTTGCGTTGGTTTAACACATCCGCCAACCAAGAAATGGTATAAATATCCAAGTTGTTGGTTGGTTCATCTAACAGCAATATCTCCGGGTTAGAGAATAATGCTTGCGCAAGCAGTACCCGTAGTTTTCGACCTGGTGCCACTTGGCTCATCAAACCATAGTGATAACTTTCGGCGATACCGGCTTCGAGTAAAATATCCCCCGCGCGCGATTCTGCTGTGTAGCCGTCCATTTCTGCGAACTCAGTTTCAAGCTGGGCCACCAGCATGCCGTCTTCTTCCGACATTTCAGGTTTCGCGTAGATAGCATCTCGCTGTTGCTTAACCTTCCACAACGCCATATCCCCCATAATAACCGCATCCACAACGCTATATTGCTCAAACGCGAACTGGTTCTGGCTCAAAATTCCCAATTTGTCACCTGGGGTGATAGATACGTTGCCAGACGATGGCTGTAAATCTCCGCTCAGAATTTTCATAAAGGTTGATTTTCCGCAGCCGTTTGCGCCAATTAGGCCATAACGATTACCGTGACCAAATTTGGCCGAAATGTTTTCAAATAAAGGCTCAGCGCCAAACTGCATGGTGATGTTTGCGGTAGATATCAAAAGAAAATTCCTAGGGATGGTGTCTGTAATTCAAGTAAAGAGGGAGAAGCGCTAACGCGGTAAATGGTTAGCGGGGCGCACTATAAAGAAACACGGGGAATATGTCGAGGTATGTTGCTTATTTTATCAACAAAAACACCGTTAATAGTGCTCAAAACGCTAACCCTATTAGCTGATATAGGTATAATTTTGATCAACGGCGCAATGTAAATTAAGCAGAGAACTTGGACAGCTGAACACTCAGATCTTTTGTTCTACCTGATAGTAAACTCGCCTCGTGATCTATCGCAGCAATCATTGATAATTCTTCTTGCTTGATTAATTTTAGACGTGTTGCAGAGTCTTGGATTGCTTCGCTATTCTGTGTCTGCTGCTCGCAAGAGCGAGCCATGACATTAACTGCTTCGGTGACCTGCAAAATATTAGTTTGCACTTGGGTCATCAACTCCCTTGCCTTTTGCGTTCTTGAGTTCGTTGTTTCACTTAGGGCTAAACAATCAGCCATCGAGTCGCTAGAGAGCGTGGACGAAGTCAAAAGGTTATCAATAATTGTGTTGATTTCCTCAGTACTCGCTTTTGTGCGGGAGGCTAGTGTTCTGACTTCATCAGCGACAACAGCGAAACCTCTCCCATGCTCCCCTGCTCTAGCTGCTTCAATCGCGGCATTTAAAGCAAGTAAATTAGTCTGGTCAGCGATCGATTTAATGGTATCTAGCACTTGTGATATGTTTTGGCAGTTCTGAGCTAATTTTTTAACGTTATCATTGGTTTCGCTGAGCTTGCGTCCTAAATTTGTCACATCCTCTTTGGCTTTTTCGACTGTTTGCTCTGCCTCTCGAGCATTATTTTGCGCTTTATCAGACTCAGTCTTTACCGTTTGGGTGTCTTTATTCATAGTACGTGATGATTGAGCTAACTCGGCAGACGAAGAGTCTATGTATTCAACTTCAGTCATACTTTTTTGTTTAGTATCATGTAGCTCGGCGCTATTACGACTCGTAATTTCAGATGTGCTATCAATTTGTTCTGCGGCATTGCGCATATCAACGATTAGGTTATCAAACATACCCAGCAAACTATTGAAAGCCACTATCGATTTAGCATCTAAGGAGTCATCGGCTCTAATTTTTAAATCTATGACCATTTTATCAAGCATAATCATGTCGATACTATCGGTAATAGCCATCGCCGACATTGAATCCGTTCGATTATCTTTGGCCATTTTTGCTAACATCACAGCCTGCACTAAAGCGTAAATAGCGTGCACAATAATCAAGTAGAACAACAGGCCGCCTTCCGCCAGTACATAAACCGGCAGACCTTGAGACTGCATTACAAAAAATGCTAAATGATGCACAACGACAACGGTTATGGCTGTGATATAAAGCTGCCAGTTTCGGTAATAAGCTAAAAATGAAAGTAGAACGAAAATCCCAAAATGCATTTCGACTAAGCCATGCATCTGATGGATATGTAGGGCACTAAATAACATTAAGCCGATCGCGACCACGTGTTGGGTTAATGTCGATTGAGGGTGCATATGAATGAACGTTAAACATATAGCCGTGGTTGACCCACCAAAAAGCAGCGCTTCAATCCATGTCTGATTAACACTGGCTAACCCTAGGCTAATGACAGCTAATGCAATAAAGGTAAATTGCATATTCTTATTTGCACTACTTACCCAAGAATAACTAGGATTTGACATGATTTTCTCCACAGTATTACACAGTCCCTACGTCGATATTTTGAGCAAGTTTAATACTCGTCAATTGAATTTAATTATTTCTTCACTGATAAAGGGCGATTATTGACACAAAATGATGAATCTATTTGCCAAGCAACTATTACTCCGCGATTTTATTTGGACAATAGCAACCATAACCTTCACTGACCACGGAACTGCCGAGGTGAGTATTAAGCAAAATATTATCTAAAAACCGATCAACAATCGCTGAATTAGTCGAACAAAAATATCCTGATGAATAGGGCCCGAAATAACCTAACCCTCCCTGTTCATCAAAAATCATAATGGCCGGTAATGAAGGCAGAACAATATCGGCGGGTAAACTACTGGCGGACACATGTAGCGAACGATACCTAAACTTATCTAGTTTATCGTCGATTCGGTCTGCGTGAATATTATTCGAAAAGTTACAACTACAGTCTTCTTGCTGTATATGAACCACCGTCTTTGTTAACGCCGGATATTGTTTACTCATGCTAACGACAATGGCTTGAGGATATTCAGATGCCATGGCCGCAAAAGCAAACGTCTGTTGTGGATCAAAATCTCTCTGACTCTGCATACTCGAGTATACAAGACCACCAATGGTTAACCCAACCCAACCAATTAACCCCAAAACAACAAGCACGCTTTTAAACGAACTTGACTGCCTCACCATGTTCCCCCCCTCGGCGCATTTACTTTGCCAGAGCGTAAAGCTTGTAAATTCAATAAATGAAAAAATTGAAATATATATTTCAGCAAACCAGCAAGCTAATTATAGTTGGCTTAAGAAATCGAGTTTGTCCATGAAGCTGACACCTTTGATAAATCCTGACTGTTAGCGGCTAAGAAATAAGTTAACCGCTGAGTACCTATACTAGATATCGGAAGGAAAGGTTCAAAGCTTAATAATTAAACCTTGTTTGGGAGGGATTTTTCCAGCGCAGACTTGCTCATACATTTGAGCTAGGTCTTTGAGTCCTTTGAGTTCTTTAACCTCTAACCAAGCACGGCACTTCATTGCTGTGTCAGCCAAAAAACCAGTGGTGCGTTGCTCAAATCCAGCGGGGCCCCAATCTTGTAGACGTTTTTGAATATGCCTAGGGGCAAAGAAAAATTCGCTGCGCGCAGACTCAGCGGCATGACTTGCGGAAAATTCATCCCAATGTGTCAAACCTACATTTATACAGTATTTAAGGTTGTCCCCTAGGTGTTGACCCAATTTAGCTAAAATGTCTGCGCTGCCTGACATATCCACAATGACAGTGGGCAGCGTTGGGTCGATATCACTCAGTTGATGATAACTAACCACTTGGTCATATACATTCACCTGTTCGACAAATGGCATATTACCCTTTGAGGTTAAGCCCACGCTATGCGGCGCGTTATCGTCATCTGCCAATGCGTAACCTAAACCTAAACTGGTTTTACTCGACGCACTGATGATCACCACTTGTTGCCCAGCAAACCAGTTATTATCTTGCAAGCGGTCCCACAAACAGAATGAAGTAATATGTAGTGGGAACAACAACATACGCTCTTTATCAAAATTAGGGTTATAACCCTCTTCGTTATTTACGCGTTTATAATTGTTATATCCTGGGGGTAACATCGCCCGGTGCGCCGAGCCATCAACCAAACGTTGAGAAGATACATTGGTCGGTGTCATAATTAGCTGCTGGGCAGGCGGAAAGTAACCGAATAATCGCTCCCCTACATCAATACCTGCCACTTTCGATTCAGTGACTTGGGCGAACCCCCAAACTGGAATGATCCCCCACTGTTTGTCGCTGTTGTCCGCGGGTGGGAAAAACTGCCAATAACCCAATCGATCCCCCATCATGCCATAAGTGATGTTATTCGCCGTGAACGAAAACGTTTCCACCTTAAGTAATATTTGTCCGTCTGAAACGTCTTTTATTTCATTAGTAGCGACTAATCTGTGGGTGGTTAATGCTTGTTGCTTTACTTGAAATTCACTCATCTTAAGCTCCTTGTGCAGCTTCAGCTGCTAAATATTGCTGTAACTTACCCATGGCAGGCATGGCATTTTCACGCAAGCGACTCAGGATCATCATTTTTTCCATGTCAGATTTATCGACGCTACGCACCAATTGACTGAATCCGTCTAAACGGTTGCTCAACAACCACTTTTTCAGATCTTCGTCTTGAGACCAAATATGCTGGTTACGCATAAAGGCGGCCGTGATGCGCAACCAATCCATAGCACTGTTAGGTAAAGGCACCACAGCACAGATATGATTTTTGGTTTTTTCATCTGGGTAGGCAGCTTCAATATGGGCAATAAAGGCTGCACTAAAGATTGGTTGATAAGAACGCACCGTTTGCGGCGTAATGACGTCATCAGCAAAAATGGGCTTAACCACTAGATTGGTAATCGCACTGGCCGAGCAATCAATATGAATATGCTCAAGGCTGGTTTTTATTTCTCCCTTCTCAAGCTGTATATCCTGCTCTCCCACATGGGTTACCCGCCCCATACGTATCACATTCTTGATTCTTTGCAGCTGAGCTAGTTCTAGGCTGCTCACTGTGGCTCCGTGGAACATTTCGGGCCAAACATTAGGATCTAGACGTAAAAACACCCCTGCTTTTTCTAAGCGCTCAAACATGTCGTCTACCGACGTAGATTGGGCGATGGCTTCCATTTGTGACGCTTGAGCCCCAATCGCATCATTGAAAAATTCAATTGTTGGTTGAGTATTTTTACGGTCAATTAACCAAGCATCTCTGGGCATAATCCACTGAATATCATCTGGGTCTACGTTGTTCTCCAGTAGCCACAAGCAAGCATCAATGCCGGTTTTCCCGCCACCGATGATCACAAAACCAGCAGGTTTTTTATCTATTTTGACCAAATCGTTAATCGGCATAAACTGGGCCTTTTGTGCAATGCTAAAGCTTGGTTTATGGGTACAAGGCACTGAAGTCTTTAGATAGGTCGCGTCCACGGTTTTTTTGTTGACTGTTACCTGATACTCATCACCGTTAAGCAATGATACAAAGCGCCCGTTGCCCTTGTATTCGCACATTGGAAAATAACTAACTCGCCCCGAAGTTAAAAAACGTTCGCGCATGACATTGTCAAAATAGGCACTGACCTCTGCGCCGGTAGCCAATTCATTCAAGCCTTTATTTAAACCGATTTCATCGATACAGCCTTTGCTTAGCTCAGTCGAGCTCACCCCATAAAATGCAGATGGTTGATGCAAGGTCACAAATGGATATGCCACATTCCAATGACCCCCAGGCTTGTGATATTTATCAACAATCATAATATTGGCATCTGTCTCGCTAAGTAAAACGTCGGCAAAAGCCATACCGACGGCTCCTGAACCGACGATTAAATAATCTGTTTCATGGGTAAATGTTGTCATACTCTTTCCTGTGTCTCACGGGTTAATATCGTTTGCACACGGAAGTCGACTCGAGTGCAGTATTTTTATGCTGCGCCAACGGTAGTTAAAATACCGATTGAACATAACACTGTTATATTAAAGAATAACATCGTTATACATGTCAAGGAAATGTTAATTGAATATTGCAAAATGTAAGATATTAGGCGCGGCATCTGAATTATTTTTAGAAGGTGGCATCGCGGCGTTGAGCGTGCGCTCTATTGCGAAACAAGCTGGCGTGTCAACCATTGGCATATACAGTCACTTTAAGGGTAAAGAAGGGATCTTGGATGAGTTATATATCCAAGGTTTTGAGCTTTTCATGCAAGCCATCAAATTCGATCAAGAGAAGCTTACGGCAAAGGAAATTTTGCTCAAAGCGATACACGGTTATTTTTCCATGGCACAAGCCCATGAAGGGCACTATCGTTTAATATTTGGCGAAAATGACAGTCGGTACACCCCATCAGATGAAGCTAAAGCGACGGCAGAAAGGGCCTTTGGCAAGCTTGTTAAGATCACTGCCTTACTTTTGCCCAAGGATGCCAGCCTAGCCCTGAAGCAGAAAAATGCACTGGAAATATGGGCCTTTGTACACGGTTATGTCAGTTTAAAGCACCATGCTATCGCCAGTATATTTCCAGAAACCGACTGGTACGTATTAGCCGAAGACGCATTCGCCATGCACATTGACGCCATACTGGCTAAATATGCCGGCGCAGCCAATTAACATTGGGTTTAATTGCCACGTTTTAAATACAAAAAAAGCGCCATTGGGCGCTTTTATATAGCCGAAAACACCGACCCTTATTGATCCTGCATATAACCCGGGGGAAGCTCTTTCAACATAGCCACACCTGAATCAATAGCCGCTTGTGCCACAGCTGTCGCCACTCGTTGCAATAAACGCGGATCCATAGGTTTAGGAATAATGTAATCTCGGCCAAATGTCAGGCTGCTGATATTACTCGCCACCAGCACTTCTTGGGGTACCGGCTCTTTTGTAATACTGCGTATGGCTTCAACCGCAGCTATTTTCATTTCATCGTTAATGACTGATGCTCTAACATCAAGGGCACCACGGAAAATAAACGGGAAACACAGTACGTTATTCACTTGATTCGGATAATCAGAACGTCCCGTGGCGACAATAACATCATCGCGAACCGCGTGGGCCAACTCGGGTTTAATTTCTGGGTCAGGGTTTGAGCAAGCAAAAATAATCGGCTTCGCCGCCATTAACTTAAGCGCCTCAGGGGGCAAAACATCTGGGCCTGACACACCAACAAACACGTCAGCACCATCTAGGGCGTCGATAAGCGTGCGTTTATCTGTGTTATTGGCAAACAATTTTTTATGAGGAGTAAGGTTGTCACGGCGCGTGTGAATAACGCCTTTAGTGTCCAACATATAAATGCGCTCACGCTTAGCACCACATTTAATCAACAATTCCATGCAGGCAATCGCTGCTGCCCCTGCGCCCATGCAAACCACGGTCACATCAGACAACTCTTTGCCCTGTACTTCTAGCGCATTGAGCATGCCAGCGGCAGTGACAATCGCGGTGCCATGTTGGTCATCGTGAAACACTGGGACTTTGCAACGCTTGATCAACTCTTGTTCAATTTCAAAGCATTCTGGTGCTTTAATATCTTCTAAATTGATGCCACCAAAGGTATCGGCTATGTTCGCCACCGTGTTGATAAAATCTTCAGTGGTGCTGTGCGTCACTTCGATATCAATAGAATCTAACCCAGCAAAGCGCTTAAACAAGAGTGCCTTGCCTTCCATTACTGGCTTTGACGCTAACGGACCTAAATTACCTAGACCGAGAATAGCAGTACCGTTGGTGATCACCGCGACCATGTTGCCTTTGCCGGTGTACTTGTATGCCGCATTGGGATCTGCCGCAATTTCCCGAACGGGTTCAGCCACTCCTGGGCTATACGCTAACGCTAAATCAGTTACCGTTTCTGCGGGCTTGGTTAGCTGGATCGCAATTTTTCCCGGTACGGGTTTAGCATGATAATCCAATGCTTGTTGACGAAAATCAGACATCTTAGTCTAGATCCTTAAATGTAGGGTTGAATCAGGGTATTTTTAACTTTCACATTGTTAGTCTGGCGTTTCGCTTAGACGAAATCATGTGGCAAAACTATTTATTATTATCGTGCTGAAAGCCTGTTAAACAGTAACATATCAGGTATTTAAGCACATATCTGACGAGCTACACTACATCATAGATTACCCTAGATAGCCAAGGCTAATAACCGTGGTGAATTATGAATAATGTTTGTCTCAAGGACCGGAAGAATTTCGCTAAGAGACGGGGATGTATGACTTAAGGTAGGAACAGACACAAAAAAAGGCGCATCAAGCGCCTTTTTTATTACGTTTAACTGCTTACTTCTTGGTGCTAAGTGCAGTAAAACGTTTGTTGAACTTGTCAACACGACCACCAGTATCTACGTTACGTTGCTTACCTGTGTAGAAAGGGTGACACGCTGAACATACGTCCAGGTTAAGATCTTTCTTCAAAGTTGAGCGAACGACGATTTTGTTACCACATGAACATGTTGCAGTCATGTCTTGGTAGTCTGGATGTATACCTTGTTTCATGGATTACCCTTAAAGTAAGGCCGTATCGCTATCCAACCCGAAGTTGAACACCATACGCAAATTAAATTCAAATTATGCGATCAATGCGGCTTGCCGCAAAGAGCCGGGCATATTAATGTAACACCTTGCCCTGATCAAGCTCTTTGCTCGATATATGGTCAATTATGCAAACTTCAACCGACCTTTCATTTTAAAACCACCAACTAAAAAGACGATTAGCCTGTTATGCCCATTATTCGCGTTGCCGTACCTGTTCCAAAGCGCCAGTTTTTTGAGTACCAACACACCAGCGCATTAGAACCCGGCATTCGTGTGCGTGTGCCATTTGGCCCACGCCAGTTAATTGGTGTGGTACTTGACACCACAGAGCAATCCCTGTGGCAAAGCGATAAGCTCAAAAGTATCAGTGAGGTGCTCGACGCCACTGGGGTTTTCAGCCCCATTCAGCTAAAACTGTGCCAGTGGCTCAGTCAATATTATCAACACCCTATTGGTGACGTGTTGCACAGCGCCATGCCAGTGTCTTTGCGCAAAGGTGGCTCTAGTCAGCCCAAACCTGTCAGCTACTTGCATGTAACAGATGCAGGACAACGGGCAACGCCTGAAAGCTTAGGTAAAGCTCGTAAACAACAGCAATTACTGGGTCAGTTACAGCAAAGTGAAGCGAGTTATTCAAGTATTCTCGCCCAATACGCTAGCACGACGGTCAAGGCCCTAATACAAAAAGACTTAATCACTCAAGTAGAACGGATCCCGTCATTAGACACAAACTGGCTGACACATTTAAACATTGGGGATAAACCCATCCCCAATGTCGAACAAGCGATAGCGATTAGCCAGATCACGAGTAAAATAGGTCAGTATGCGAGCTTTTTAATTGAAGGAGTCACGGGCAGCGGGAAAACAGAAGTGTACTTGCAAGCCATTGAAAGCGTGCTCACGCAAGGCAAACAAGTGCTCATTTTAGTACCTGAAATCGGTTTAACCCCGCAAACAGTCCAGCGCTTTGCTGAACGTTTTAACGTACCTGTAGGCATACTGCACTCAAATTTAACCGATAACGAACGGGTATTAGTTTGGCAACAAAGCAATGCCGGTCAGCTTCCGATCATTATTGGCACCCGTTCGGCTATTTTCACTCCCATGAGCAGGCCTGGTATGCTCATCGTTGATGAAGAGCACGACTCGTCGTATAAACAACAAGATGGCCTGCGTTATCACGCCCGAGATTTAGCTGTCATGCGCGCCGTTCAAGAGAATATCCCCTTAGTACTCGGCTCAGCGACCCCAGCCCTTGAATCGCTCAACAATGCTCTGAATGGCAAATACCAGCACCTCATTTTGAATGAGCGCGCAGGCAATGCTTCGCACCCAAAACAGCAAGTGTTGGATATCCGTAATCAACCCCTGGAATATGGACTGTCGAAAGGAATAATTGAACGTATTGGTCAGCACTTGGCCCAAGAAAGTCAGGTTATGCTGTTCATTAACCGCCGAGGTTACGCCCCAGCTTTAATGTGCCATACCTGTGGCCATGTGGAGCAGTGCCCAGGTTGTAACAAGTCCTACACCCTGCACAAGCAGCTATATAAATTACAATGTCATCACTGTGGCAGCGCTAAGGCTATTCCTAAACGCTGTCAAAGCTGCCATGGCACTGAGCTTGGTGCAATGGGCATAGGTACCGAACAACTAGAGCAAGGCTTGCAACAACTTTTTCCCCAATACACAAGTGTGCGTATCGACAGCGACAGCGCCAGAGGAAAAAACCGCCTCAACGACATGCTGGATAAAATTAATCGCAACGAGTACCAGATATTAATCGGCACGCAAATTTTATCTAAGGGTCATCATTTTCCCAATGTCACACTGGTGGTGATATTAGAAGTAGACGGTGCGCTTTTCAGCGCAGATTACCGTGCGGCAGAACATCTCGCTCAGCTCGTTACCCAATTAGCTGGGCGTGCTGGGCGTGCCGAAAAACCAGGCGAGATGTGGTTGCAAACCCATGACCCAAGCCACCCGTTACTGCAAGATTTACTCAACAACGGTTATTCTCATTTTGCGCGCTACGCCTTACTTGAACGTCAACACGCTATGCTGCCGCCCCATACATATCAAGCCTTGTTTAGAGCCCAGTCCAGCGATGCACGCTTAGCGAATCAACTGCTGATGGATATATCCAGTCAATTTAGTTACTCGAAACATGTTCAGTGCATAGGTCCTCTGCCCGCGTTAATGGAAAAACGCCAAGGAAAATTCCGCATGCAGTTAGTATTAATGAGCAATAATCGAGCAGCCTTACAGCATGCCTTAGCCCAAGCCATGCCCAATATAGAACAGCTGCCACTGGCCACTAAGGTACGCTGGGCGTTAGATGTAGACCCACAAGACTTCATGTAGCGTCAACGCTGTTTATTATTGGGTGAACAATACCTAGGTTGCGCACAAGATCTTATTTCGCCTTTAGGACAAATTGTGATTGAGGAATAAGCTGAGCAAGGTAAAATCCGCGACTCTTCTAGCCTTAGTATTCGGATGTTAAAGATGGCTCACAAAGATTATATTGCCCGAGGGCGTAACCCAAAAAAAGCGCCAGAGCCAGAAAAGCGCTCATTACCCTGGGTGCGTATCCTTGTCACCTTCGCCCTCGTTTTCGGTTTTGGTTACTTTTTATGGTCAATCAACAACAAGGCAGAAGCACCAGCCCATAAAAAAGCTAATGTCCCAAAAGCTCAAGTTGATCCCCTACCTGACGCGCCAAAAGAAGAGTGGGAATTCATCAAAACCCTACCTGAATATAGTGTTGAGGTAGAAGTTGAGGAACGGGAAGCATCGGATAAACGCTACTTGATGCAGTGCGGTTCATTTCGAAAACAAAACCAAGCGGAAGAACTGAAAGCCCGTATTGCATTTCAGGGATTCGAAGCCCAAGTGCGCCCCAGTGAAGGCAGTTCAGGACGTTGGTACCGTGTCATCATCGGCCCTTACGAGAGCAAACGCTTAGCGGAAAAACAGCGCCACACATTACAACGAGCAAAAATCAACGGCTGCAAAATCTGGTTGTGGAATTTATAACCACAACATTGCACTTTGCGGGATACATTATCGATGAAGGGCAGTCAATAGACTGCCCTTTTTAGTTTATTCCGTTTGTATTTTCACAGCGCACCGTTACTTGAAAATTTATGATTCCTCCCCACATCTAACTCAATTGTTGCAATGGCCTTTCTATTTAAGGGTGTATTGCTGTTAACCCATTGAGGAATTCCTGTGACTACAATTGTATCTGTACGTCGCGGTAACCAAGTTGTTATCGCTGGCGATGGCCAAGTCTCACTTGGCAACACCGTAATGAAAGGCAACGCTAAAAAGGTACGCCGCCTATATAACAACAAAGTACTTGCAGGTTTTGCTGGCGGTACTGCTGACGCCTTCACGTTATTCGAGCGCTTCGAGTCAAAACTAGAAATTCACCAAGGTAACCTTACTCGGGCCGCTGTTGAGCTAGCCAAAGACTGGCGAACCGATCGCATGTTGCGCAAACTTGAAGCTTTACTCGCCGTTGCAGACGAGACGGCATCTTTCATCATCACAGGTAACGGCGATGTTGTGCAGCCAGAAAATGACTTGATCGCTATCGGCTCAGGTGGCCCTTTCGCCCAAGCTGCCGCAAGTGCTTTGCTGGAGAACACTGAGTTATCCGCTGAAGAAATTGCTCAAAAGGCCTTGACTATAGCTGGGGATATCTGTGTATTCACCAACCATAGTCACACGGTAGAAAAAATCGACTACTAACGCAGCGTGCAATCCAAAACGTTGCTACTAGGCCACTAATACGGCTGTTTAAGACCAAATACTATAAGGGTTAAATTATGTCAGAAATGACCCCAAGAGAAATCGTCCACGAGTTGGATCGCCATATCATCGGCCAAAAAAATGCAAAACGCGCCGTATCAGTTGCCTTGCGTAATCGCTGGCGTCGTATGCAATTAAGCGGTGATTTACGCCAAGAAGTCACGCCAAAGAACATCTTGATGATCGGCCCAACAGGCGTAGGTAAAACTGAAATCGCTCGTCGTCTGGCAAAATTGGCCAATGCCCCTTTTATCAAAGTAGAAGCGACCAAATTCACTGAAGTAGGCTACGTCGGTAAAGAAGTGGAAACCATCATTCGCGACTTAGCTGACATAGCGGTGAAAATGGCGAAAGAGCAAGAAACTAAAAAAGTTAAATATCGCGCTGAAGAAGCCGCTGAAGAACGTATTTTAGATGTGCTGCTTCCTCCTGCTGAAAATCAGTGGGGCGAAAAAGAAAAGAACGAAGATAAAGGTACGCGCCAGACCTTCCGTAAAAAATTGCGTGAAGGCCAGCTCGATGACAAAGAAATTGAAATCGATGTAGCTATGCCCCAAGTAGGTGTTGAAATCATGGCTCCTCCGGGCATGGAAGAAATGACCAATCAACTTCAGGGTATGTTCCAGAATTTATCTGGCTCACAAAAGAAAAAGAAAAAACTTAAAATTAAAGAAGCTTTCAAGTTCTTAATCGAAGAAGAAGCGGCACGTCTGGTTAATCAAGAAGACTTAAAGGCTAATGCGATTGAGTCACTTGAGCAAAACGGCATCGTATTTATCGATGAAATCGATAAAATTTGTAAACGTGAAGGTTCCACCAGCGGCGGCGACGTCTCTCGTGAAGGCGTTCAACGTGATTTATTGCCGTTGGTAGAAGGGTCTACCGTTTCCACGAAACACGGTATGGTCAAGACTGATCACATCCTGTTTATTGCCTCAGGTGCTTTTCAGATGGTCAAGCCTTCTGATTTAATCCCAGAGTTGCAAGGTCGCTTGCCGATCCGAGTTGAACTTGAAGCGCTAACCGCCCATGACTTCGTGCGTATTTTAACCGAGCCAAACGCCTCTCTGACAGAGCAGTATATCGCTTTGCTTAAAACCGAAGGTGTCGATGTAGACTTTACCGAAGACGGCATCGAACGTATTGCCCAAGCGGCTTGGCAGGTTAATGAGCGTACAGAGAATATCGGTGCTCGGCGCTTACACACCGTAATGGAGCGTCTAATGGAAGACATTTCATTTGATGCATCTGAAAAAAGCGGCGAGCAACTCACTGTTGATGCCAAATACGTAAATGATCATCTAGAAATGCTGGTTGAGAACGAAGACCTAAGCCGCTTTATCTTATAGTCGGCTAATCAATCTAACCACAGAAAGGAAAGGGCGACGTCATTCAACTGATTTCGCTCTTTTTTTATACGTGTAATAAAACGACTACCCTCTCGGTTTACTCTCTAGGTTATCCCTCTCTATTGGGCTAAAAATATATTTTTATAATCACCTATAAACATCATATATTTATATTAATACTTTCAATGTTGTTTTTTTGGTAATTATAGTGTCATCTTTACGTCAACGTTGATGACGTGCTTGGCGTAGCAGTGCTATTCCTGCTTGCAAAAAGCCTATCCACAACAAACACGAATTTATCGATACAACAAAGAGACAGTATCAATATGAGAAACACGACCAGCACCCGAAGACTGCTACAGCCCGCCAGTTAAATATTGCGACCTTGGCCGTTGTGCTGTGTTTTTCCAGTGGCATGACCGGCTGTCAAAGCGCACACGGTAAAACCGCTACTTTGTTTAGTGAAATAGACGTGGTCATTCTATTTGAAGATTTGCCCAGAAGAAAATGGGACAACGTGGTGATTGCCGATCTGGAGCAAAATGGTTTCAAGATCTCGTGATCACTGAGCATGGCAACCACGTCAGAGTATTGTGGAATGACGATGGACGCATGGATCTCATTATGGCTCAAGGAGGCGGTGACGGTAAAAATCCTCGCCGGCCACTGCACTTTCAAATCAACAAAGACCGCACATTTGACCAAGGCCAATCCCTTAACTACTTCCAACCTGGGCGTGGCAGAGCAATCAAGTTTATTGATCCAGACGAAGATGGGAACCTCGACTTACTGTTGACAGGCTTCCCGTTAAAAAGCCAGCCAGAAGGAGCTAACCATTTATATCGCAATGCGGGCAGCGGACGTTTTGATTTTGTTGGTAACTTACCTCAAGCCCAGTGGTTGGGCTATCGAACGTTGCTGACTGATTTTAACAATGATTTCGACAGTGACATACTGTTCTTTGGCGGCAAAGACATTGCAGCCCTAAAAGGCCAAGATGGCTTGGCTTATCAAGAAGTCAGCCAGCAGATATTAGGCGCCTTGGCTAACACCAGTGATGTGAGCAGCATGTCAGAAATAGATTTCGATAATGACGGGGATTTTGATTTATTCTTGACCCGGTCGGAAGCGCAATTCGACATCGAAAGTTACTATGATCCCGCCCACCAGCGTTTTGCCTTTTTAACCTTCCGTAAAGATTTTCTATTCGAGGATCTGAAAATATCAGGCGATCTTCGAATAGAGAACTTGCAGCAAACTTACCCGAATTTTGATGTTTTTGTTGGCGCGGATAAACGCAAACTCACCTTAGAAGGTGACCGTCATGGTGGTAAGAATATGACCATTAATAAAGACCAGGCTAAGGGCTGGCCGACCGGTGAAACCAAAGGAGGCCTTTATATAGGCTACTTGGGCAATGATATGTGGCGTATTGGGGGTCAGTCTCATTCCCGCTTGGCTGGGGTTATTGACAATGTGGTGTCCACACCCAGCATTGAGCCTCAACGGGATCTACCCGCACTGTTACTCGAGAACCGTGATGGTGTTTTTGTTGATGTGACCCACGAACTTGGATTACATATGGATCAACAAACCACCAGCGCTGCAGTGGGGGATTTCAACAACGATGGCTGGGCAGATCTAGCGGTTTTGAAATACGGTGATATGGCCGCAAAAACCAAGCAAATTGTTTATTTGAATCAACAAGGTAAAGGTTTTTTACCAGTGGCTAGACACGGCATTTTGTCAGAAGATCTTGGCACCACAGGGGGCTCTATAGAGGCGTTTGACTACGACTTAGACGGTGTTTTAGACCTTGTTTATTCTGACGAGCGCGGCAAGTGGCACTTAATGAGAAACAACACAGTTAATACCGAGCACAGCCATTTTAACATTGTGAAGGTCGGTCGCTCACCCACTGGCAAAGCGAGCCCACAAGGAGCTGTATTGACAGTACAGGCCTGCACGCACTTGTATAAACGTAGAATAGGTTCAAGCTCAGCTGCCTTTTCTCAAAGTATGAACACCAATTTACACTTAGGATTAGGCACCTGCGAGAAAATAGACACCGCGACTGTGCGCTGGAGTAACGGCGAGGTAGAGAAATTAGCTCCCCCACAGGTGGATACCATAACAAACGCGGGCCTAAGACCTTAGTCGACTTCAGATAGTTAGTTGCTATTTAGACTGGCGTAAACTTGGGTAAGTAGGCTTTGGCTGCGCGCGTCACCGACCAGATCCGGGCTCATTTGGTTGCACACGTAACCCATAGATAAGCGGTTTACCGGATCATGACAACCAAACGAGCCTCCCCAACCACTGTGACCAAAGGTACTGGGTTCAGGACCGTATGTGTTGACCAATCCATTGACGACTAACCCCATCGCCCAATGTACTGGCAAGCCAATCAAGTCATCAACCCGAGTACTTTGCACGCCCGTAGTTTGCTTTAACGTTTCCTCGGAGAGCAATCCCGACTGGGGGCTATAAAGTTCGTAGAGACTGGCGATAGCCTCGGCACTACCGTGACCATTAACAGCAGGTAACTCAGCACTGCGCGTTTGACTATTCAGCATAAAATCTGCACGCAGTGGGGGGTTGGTCATGCCTAGCAATGCGTAGGGTGCCAGATCTTTTGGCATAAACGGGGCCCGGGTAGGTGAAAGTAAATCAGCCACTCTGTCATGCTCGCTTTTGGGCAAACCAATGTGAAAATCGATGCCATTTGCTAGACAAATTTCATGTTTTAAATACTCACCTATGGTCATCCCAGTGACCCGGCGGACGATTTCCCCGACCAAAAAACCAAAGGTAACAGCCTGATAGCAGGTACGTGTACCAGCAGCGAAAAACGCTGGCTGCGCGGCCAACTTCGCGCAACATGCATCCCAATCAAGTAATTCCTCAACCTTCATGGGTGCTTGAAATGCATTTAAACCGGCTTGATGAGAGAGTATGTGTGCCACAGTGATATCTTGCTTGCCATTTGCCGCAAATTCAGGCCAATACTTGGTCACGAGATCTGGGTAATCTAGCCGCCCGTGCTGCACCAAATGTGCAACGCACAGTGCAGCCACTCCTTTAGTGGTGGAGAATACATTGATGAGCGTGTCATGTTGCCAAGGCTCTTGAGCAGCGTTGCGCGTACCTGCATACACGTCAACCACGCGTTGCCCCTGATAGAATAGGGTAAATGCCGCACCTTGTTCTGGAACTGGGCATTGAGGCTCAAAATTGGCCTTGAACGCAGTCACTACTGAATTAAATTCAGGCTCCCAAGTACCATGAATTTCGATAATAGACATAGACAACTCCCACTGTAATAGCAATTACCTGTGGGTAATTAGCATGCACTTTTATCTGTTTTAACACGGATAAAAGCCCATGTAATATCAGCGTTTTTTATGCCTATCCATTAGTATTTCCCCATCCGCTGAGATCCTTAATAGGAATTAGCACTTACCCTTAGCGGATCAAAGGACATTGTGTTGCGGCTGGCAGCTGTGCTGTTGCTGAGCCATCCGCCAGTGCGGAAATTTGCGCTTGGGTATCCAGCAAATTGGCATCATTTGGCTGATGAGCCAGGGCTTTGACCATCAACGTTTGCGCTTGAGTATCACAGCCTAATGTGGCCAATGTATAGGCGTAATTGTTCAAGTAAGGGACCTTTTCTTGAGCATGCTGATAGCCTTTTTGATACCAAAAGGCCGCTTGTTGTGGATCATCCACTAGATAGTCATTGCCGATTAGAAAATAACTTAACCAATAGTCTGGCCAGCTCTTTATGGCGGTTTGCAGCGCAACCCGCCCAGCCTCCTTCTGTCCTGTACTAAGTAAATCTTGAGCAGCTTGGGTGTAATCAAGGGGGGTGAATTGCTTGCTCATTTTCTCTGGTGGTACGGCAGCCAATAACCAATAGTCGCCCCGCGCCCATGTACGTTCGAACGTAGCAAAGTTAAGGGTATGTCGCTCGGTTTCTCCGGTGTGTAAAATAATTTCTTCGTGTTGCAGATCATAACCAATAACTAACGCGTAATGCCACATGGGTAACCAGGCGATAGACACGTTTTGCAAAACCACCACTGGAATATCATCACGAATTAACCCCAACAACTGTGGTAAATTGCCTTTTTGCGCATAACTCAGCAAACCCTGCTGACGGCTCGCCGAGACCATCTCCAGTTGCAAACTGCCTTCTAATTCAGGCACAAAAAGATTCGGCGCGATTGCTTGTGGGCTGGTATCCGCACCGTGGAAATTAAACACTTCAGCCAACGTGGTCGGGCCGCAATAAAATGCTTCCTGAGGATAAAAAGGCACATTCATTATTTCATGCTTAGGTGCAATGCTATTTTTAGCGGCTAATATTTGCTGGGTTTGCGGCGCACTTTGACAGGCACTTAAGATGCACAAAAGGCTGACAATAATGCCAGCCTTGAATTTATAAAACATAATTAGCTCGATACGTATTCTACCCGTACTAATTATTGATAGGGCGAATGAAGGGGTAAACGTCTGTGACACCAAGCAAATCAAGTAGTGCAACAACAACCAAAACAGTCACAATAGCACCGACTATGCCACCCGCGGGCATATTATTCATCTGCTCATTCAGGGCACTCAATTCGCTCTGTGTCATGTTATTAATGCGGGCTTTAGCATCCGCTGGGCTAACCCCTAGAGCTTCAAGCTGAGTGAGTACGTCTTGGCTATCCACCATACTCAATACCTGCTGCTTATTAAACTGATACTGAGCCTGGTTTAACACGTCATTGGAGCTGTATACTCCTGCAGAGGCCGTACCTAGGCTTAACGTTAACAATAATGCGCTAGTCAGTGTGATAAATTTAGTCATAGTGTTCTCTTTATAGGTTAGCCAGCGGTGATAAAACCTCTGGTATATATTTTAAATCATTTTATTTATGCGTAACCGGTAACTACAAATAGCATGCCATACTAAAACCACCCCACAAATAGAAAAAATAATCATTTATAAACAATAACTTAAATAAAAACATAGACTTTATTCGCCACTGAAATATGTCGCAAATAAATAACAAAAAAGCAAAAAAAACCCAGTCATGTGTAATAACTTCCGACTCATGCTGTCCTACCCGATATTCCTTTTAGGATTACGTGCAAGGAAAGGCTTTTTTCACCGCGACATAAACTTCATTAGCCAAACCCGCCTGACCGCTGCGCTCTTTTGGTAACGCCTTTGCTACCGACACTACGGTCGCATAATCAATATCCGCTGTGGGCAAACAGAAATGTGCCAGGTAAGTATCTGCATCTGTTGCCCGTGAATTCCCCACCCGAGTACGAATAGCCCGCTGAGCAAAAGTCGATAGTGCATCGCCTTCTTCAAGGCCACGCATTATTTGTGAATCGGTTAGTACTGCGCCTTGCAGAAATCCATTAATGAACTGATAACACAAAGCCTGCTCATCGTCGCTAATAGTCGCTTGGTTAAGTGATAGCGTTTTAAGTGATTGGCAGCTTTGCCATATCGGCTGCGGTTGTGCCGCCACATTTGCCGAAAAGGTCAACATGCCAAGTAATGCTAAACAGATGTAACCAATTTTAGCCGCGCCGAAATTCATAATGTTCATCATCTCTCCTCACTTTCAGTTAATGTCCGGTTAGCGCTTCTCTTTCACCTGCGCTTTGCGCCGATTTAGCATTGCTTCTTGCCAACAAAGCAGCACCCAACACAGCGGAGACTAGCGATCCAATTAACACGCCCACCTTTACGCTGGTTTGGTAAGCCAAGCCTTGTTCTTCAAACGCTAAACTGCCGATAAATAAACTCATGGTAAAACCAATACCGCACAGCAAACTTACGCCGTACAATTGTATCCAGTTGGCGCCTTCGGGCAACTTGGCTAAACCAACTTTCACGGTTAACCAACACACACCAAAAATTCCCACTTGCTTACCGATAAACAGCCCAGCGGCGATCCCTAAGGTGATAGGATTCAGCAAGTCAGACAGACTCGCGCCAAATAACGACACACCAGCGTTAGCAAAAGCGAAAATGGGTAACACCACAAACCCGACCCAAGGATGCAACTTGTGCTCTAGATTAGGCAGCATGGGATGACCATCTTCGTTTTTAAGCCTAAGAGGAATAAACCAAGCCAAAGCGAACCCGGCCAACGTGGCATGTACCCCTGATTTGAGTACCGCAGCCCATACCACCACACCGATTAAGATATAGGCAGCTTGGCGACGTACATTGAAACGATTAAGCAAGAACAGCGCGAATAAACCGACACACGCAACAATCAGTGAAGTTGTAGACAGATCTTGCGAGTAGAACAAAGCAATAATCACGATGGCGCCAATGTCATCAAAGATTGCCACACTAAGTAGAAACAGCTTTAAACTTAACGGTAAAAATTTACCAAAAATGGTAAATACCCCTACAGCAAACGCAATATCAGTGGCAGAAGGGATCGCCCAGCCATTTACCGCAACAGGATCATCCATATTAAACCACACATAAATCAGTGCGGGAAAAACGATACCTGCCACGGCGGCAACAGCGGGTAAGGTGATTTGCGAGACAGACGATAGCTGTCCATCGAGAATTTCTCGTTTCACCTCGAGGCCAACCAAGAAAAAGAAAATAGCCATCAAGCCATCATTCACCCATAGCAGTAAAGGCTTAGCGATTTCAAACGCGCCAAAGCGGATACTCACCGGTATCTCGAGTAACCCATTGTAAAAACCAAACGCAGGCGAATTAGCCAAGATCATGGCAATAGCGGCGGCAATGACGAGCAGTACGCCACCAGCAGCTTCATGATGAATTAACTTATTTAAATAGGCTTGCACGATTTTTAACTTCCAATTGGTTCAGCTTGTAGGTTCCAGTCTATAGGTATACGCATAAGCTACAATTAGATATAGTCGTTTATTATTGCCTTTCAATCAGGTTTTTCCTGATATAAAGTAGAATAGGTCTCAGTCGTGAATCAATTAAATTATCAACATTTATATTATTTCTACGTTACCGCCAAAGAAGGCAGCATAGTTAAGGCGGCCCACCTTTTGCATCTCACGCCACAAACCATCAGCGAACAAATTCGCACTTTAGAAGCCTATTTTGGTTTTGACTTATTTGACCGCGTGGGCAAGCGTTTACAGTTAAATAGCCAAGGGCAACTCAGCTATAATTTTGCCAAAGACATTTTTAACCTCGGCAGTGAGTTGTTGCTATCGGTAAAAAACCAGAACCAAAATCAACAACGTGTATTGTCTGTCGGCGTCACAGATGTACTACCCAAAGTACTCGCATTTGACATGTTTCAGCGCTGCCTGATTCAACATCCAGACGTACGTCTAGTCTGTAAAGAAGGTGACTTACCTAACCTTTGTGCTGAATTGGCGATGAATAAAATTGATGGCATATTATCTGACCGACCATTACCACGTAATAGTCATATAAAAGCCTATAACCACCTGTTGCAACGCAGCGGCCTGAGCTTTTTTGTCGCTCAATCCTTAGCCCCTGAATACCTAAAGGACTTTCCGCAATGTTTAGACAACAAACCGTTTTTGCTGCCAGGCGACAATTCCGCGCAAAAATTATCCATACTTGCTTGGTTCGCTAAGCACAACATCAACCCTCAAATTGCCGCTGAATTTGAAGACGGCGCCTTGATGAAAATTTTCGCCCAGCGAGGCTATGGCGTATTCTGTTCCCCGACATCAGTAGAACGGGATATTGAAAAACAATACAAAGTGACGGTAATCGGCCGGACTAAAGCTTTGACCGAACGCCTATATCTCATTTCCCCCGAACGCACAGTCAGCAACCCATTACTCACCCCCCTACTATCTCAAATCGACGAATTGGCTCCTGCGTAACTAAAAGATCAGCACTCTGCATTTCGTTATCTCCGCAGATAAAACGTACGTTTTTCAAGCAAAACACCTAGCACAACTCGATAAACAGGCTATCAATTGAAGATACATGAACGAATAGCACGAGGCACATTCATGAACGCTTGTTTTACCATAGCTGTACCTGCCCTCTGGCAAAAAATGGATTCCGCCAGGGACGACAGACCAATCATCATTAACGGGCCTAAATCATGTTAGGCCCGGTGAGTGCATACTTACTTAATGTACGTAACATGCCGACCATCACCGACGCGATAATTGGCCAGCTCACGAAAGGCATGATCATAGTCGCCACCTCAATGCATAGCTGCGTTAACACTCTATGAAGTCCATCAGGAGCATGTTCATGAACGTATTTTCATTTATCCGTAACTTGTTTGAAAACGCTATTAAATTAGTCGACGGGCTGTGCACCACCGACGAAGAACGACTACTACAAAGTCAAACTGCCATCATTACTGCTAAGTCAACAGGGCAATCTTGGATACAACGCAATTGGCGGCCTATCACCATGTTGACGTTTTTAGCCTTTTTCGTAATGGACAGCTTTGCTTGGTTGCCCACTCCGCTGGCAAAAGAGGCGTGGATATTACTGCAAATTGGCTTAGGCAGCTATGTGTCAGGTCTCTCCGCCGAAAAAATTACCCGGCAGCATTTACAAGCTAGACCCGCTGACGATAAAGGGACACAAACAGCCAAAGGCTAGCTCGTAGCGTCTAGCATATACTGCCAGGCTAAATAACCCTCGAATGCTGCAGTTGAGTGCTCTGATTACGTACCTTGCCGAGGTTCCTGTTCGCCTCCCTCGTATTCTGACCCAGCAGTAACTGAATGTTAGCCGTAAGCTTCAAGCACCAAAAAGGGGCGTCGCTACCTACCAATAGCAACTTAGCACCAAAATAGCGCAGCAAGTTAGCAACTCAACCATAATGTTTCGCTTCGACGTATGCCCATAACATCATTAACCTTATTAACAAGATCCCCTATTTTTAAAGGCCCTAACGTAAATTTATGCACCACAAAAAAACATATTTACCTTATTCTGCGCGCGGCTGGTAAAAGCAGCTTTTTTTGGCGCACTTTTTGAATAGGTAAAAGTCTATCAATAGGACGCACTGCTCTGCCAGTAGTGTTTATTAGCTTACAAACCGTTATTTTACGCTTAAGGAAAACCTATGTCGGGTCACGCTTCACGCCTAAACGCTATTACACAGATCACCAATAGAGCACCAAAAGAGTGCAAAACACCGCAGCCTTTGACCGATATATGGGCAACAGATGTATTTGGCCTAGCAAAAATGGAAGAAGCTCTGTCTAAAAATGCGTTTAAGGCGATTAAAAATACCGTCACCACGGGTGCTCCGCTTGATCCTGCGACTGCGGACGTTGTAGCGTCAGCAATGAAGGTATGGGCGATCAGCAAAGGTGCAAAGTTCTTTTCGCACATATTCTACCCAATGACCAACATTACGGCAGAGAAGCATGACGGTTTTATTATTACCAATCCTGAGGGCGCGGCAATAACAGAATTTACTGGCAGCTTATTAATTAAAGGCGAACCTGACGGCTCATCGTTCCCTAACGGTAGCTTGCGTATGACCAATGCCGCCCGTGGTTACACCGCATGGGACCCCACTAGCCCTGCCTACATCATGCATACAGCAAACGGCGCGACTTTGATGATCCCGAGCGTATTTATCTCTTGGACGGGTGAAGCCCTGGATAAAAAAATCCCTTTGTTGCGCTCGAATGCCGCCATGGATACAGCCGCACGTAAAGTACTTAGCTTAATGGGCGAAGAAAAAATCGCACCGCTAAATGCCAGCTGTGGCGCAGAGCAAGAATACTTTTTAGTGGACGAGCACTTCGCTAATTTGCGTCCTGATTTGTTATTGGCTGGCCGCAGTTTATTCGGCGCACCGCCAGCGAAAGGTCAGCAGTTTGACGATCATTATTTTGGTGCTATACCGGCCCGGGTTCAGGTGTTTATGCAAGCATTTGAAGACAAATTATATCGCTTGGGTATTCCTGCCAAAACTCATCATAACGAAGTGGCACCAGGCCAGTTCGAAATAGCCCCTTATTTTGAATCGTCCAACGTGGCAGCCGATCATCAACAATTGATGATGACTTTGATGAAAAGTACTGCTAAAGAACATGGATTCTTATGTTTGTTACACGAAAAACCGTTCGCTGGCGTGAATGGTTCAGGCAAACACGTTAACTGGTCAGTGGGTAATGCCACTCAAGGAAACTTGCTTGACCCAGGCAGCACTCCCCATGACAACCTCAACTTCTTATTGTTCTGTGGTGCTGTTATCCGCGGCGTACATAAACATGGCGGATTGCTACGTGCGGTCATTGCTTCTGCATCCAACGATCACCGCTTAGGCGCTAATGAAGCCCCCCCAGCTATTTTGTCTGTCTATTTAGGTGACCAATTAGAAAGCGTATTTAATGACATCAAAGCAGGCAAATTGCTTGAGAAAGCAAAAGGCGGTTTGATGGACTTAGGCTTGTCACAAATTCTTAAGTTTGAACGGGATCCCGGTGACCGTAACCGTACTTCACCTTTCGCATTTACCGGCAACCGTTTTGAATTCCGCGCAGTCGGTTCATCTCAGTCTGTTTCAGGTCCTTTGGTGGCAATGAATACCATGCTTGCTGATTCACTTAACTGGATTGCAGAAAAACTTGAAGCGGCATTAGCCAACGGGTCAGATAAGACTGCTGCGGTCATTGTAGTACTGAAAGAATTAATGGAACTGCACGGCAACGTCATTTTTGGTGGCGACGGTTATAGCGAAGCTTGGCACAAAGAAGCAGTGGAAGTCCATGGTCTTAAAAACCTACCAACCAGTGCAGATGCCCTTCCTGAGTTTAAAGATCCCGCTGTGGTTGAGCTGTTTGTCAAAACGGGCGTGTTGTCAAAAGATGAATTACTCAGCCGCTTCGAAGTTTACGCAGAGCAATATATCTTGTCTCTTGAAGTGGAAGCCAAGCTGGTTATTGATATGGCAACCACGCAAATTTACCCTGCGGTGACCCAGCACCTAACCCATTTGGCCGATGTTAGCCAAACCTTAGCAGGTCTGAGCTTAACATTAGAGAATACCGACCTACCTGAGGCAGTAACTCACGCAAATGCCATGATGAGCGCCGTTAAAGAGCTTAAAGCCGCCTTAGAAACCCATGACTTCGAAAGCACCGAAGCGCATATGAACTTCAGTGCAAAAACCTTGTGTCCACTGCTGCTAAAAGTACGTGATCATGCGGATACACTTGAAGCTTTGGTGGCGGATGATTTATGGCCGCTACCTAAGTATCAAGAAATGTTGTTTATTAAGTAATTCTCGCTACTAAGTTGCACTTTAAGCAAAGTAAAACGGATAAAAAGGCCTCAATTTTAAAAAGGCCGATATTATAAAAACAAAAAAGGAGCTTCGGCTCCTTTTTTGTTAATACAGCGAGCAAAAATCAGCAAATATTCGTACCTTGTCACATTCTTTCCCTTGTATTTATGTGATTCCCCCCTATTATAGCGTCACTTTCTTTGATGGATTGAATTGCTTTTTATGTGGGTTTGGCGCGCGTTTATCTTCAGCTTGGGTATTGCTCTTTTTGCAGCAACAACGACCCCTGCCCGCGCGACAGAAAATCAACTTCAATTATCCAATCTGGCCTTGTACAGTCAAACTCAACTCCCGGATGACGTCGTTGAGCTTAATAGTGTCAAAGCCAACATCTCTTTTGAGCCATCGCCTACTGCATTACTCACCGAGCGTGCATTATTTACACATAAAAGCGCGTCGAAAAAACAGTCTAGGGATCGAAACGAGCATTCAGAAAGTGACAGTAAAACATCGGCATATGAAGTCAGATTTAATCATAATGTCAGCTTGCCGCCGTTTGAGCGTCAAGCCGCCAGTGCATTTGGCTCGGTGTTTCAAAGTGAACCCTTGTTTGTCTTGGTACATGAGTTTTTACCTGAAATTTTAGGCGTAAAATACTTTTTAGCACCGTTAGCAGTCAGCAATGCGATCCCCTGGTATTTACGACCAGACGCCCCAAACAGTCAAAGCAGACTAGCGGGCTGGAAAGATGGCAACACCCAATATACCGGTGCCCTAACCTACCTCAGTTAATACGTTCTCGCGCTAACAGCAGCGCAGCTTTTTAATCAGTACCTATGTACAGAATTTAATTTCGCAGCCGCGTAATACCGTGCCTGCGTTACCCATTTGGCGGTTGCATTTAGCCACAAGCCTTTTGGGTAGAAAAGAGAACGAAAATGCGTAAAACAACAGCAAAACCCAAGCATACTTGGCAAATTTTAGTGATCATTATTACCGTGGTCATTCTGGGATTAAACGCCATACCTACTTTATACGGTAACAATAACGCCTTGTTGGTCAGTGGCGTGAATTCAACTCAACCCTTGCCCAGCATCCAGCAATTACGTGATGTAATGCAGCAACAAAACATTCAAGTAAAGCAAATCATCAATGGCGACGCAGATAGCAAAATCGTTATCGATGGTGATGATGAAGCACTTGTTCACGCCCAACAACAGCTAAAAAGTGAATTAGGTGACGACTATCAAGTACGTCTTGGTAATCAATCTGCAGCACCTAAGTGGTTACAAGAGCTCGGCATGTCACCTATCAAGTTGGGCTTAGACTTAAGCGGTGGTGTGCTGTTCGTATTGGAAGTGGATACCGACAGAGCCGACCAAGAACGTCTAGCGAATGCGAAAGATGAAACCTTGCAGATCATTCATGACCATGGTCTTCGGGGCATGAGCGTAAAAATGGCTGGCACCGAGAATAACCTTGTCAGCAAAGCCGATGTCACAACCAAGAACCCAGTAGCGCAAACTGAGACTGAAGGGAAACTTGACCTGCATTTTCTCAGTCATCAAGCAGCAAAAGTAAAAGCCGTCGTCACCGACCTACAACAACGCCTGCCTAGCATAACATACTCTAAAACAGGTGAGCGCAGCGCTACGCTGGCATTTTCAGAGCAAAGTATCACCACTTTTCACCACGAAATTATGGCTCAAGCGTTGACTACATTGCGTGGTCGCATCGAAGAGCTCGGCATTACTGAAGCGGTAACCCAGCGTCAAGGACAAAGCCGAATTCGCATTGAATTACCTGGCGTGAAGGATCCCGAGCAAGCAAAACGCATTATTGGTGCCACTGCATCATTGGATTTTTATGAAATGGCGAATAGTGGCACCATGGGTGCCAAGAGCTTTACCGATGAAGATGGTCGTCATTTGCGAGTCGCCCCCAAACCGATATTTACCGGTTCAAACATTGAAAATGCCAACTCTGGACGAGATGAAATGGGCATTGCTCTTGTCAATCTGACTCTTGATGGCATAGGCGGCAAAAAGATGTCTGAATTTTCCAGAGATAACATCGGCAACCCCATGGTAACTATATTCTCTGAATACCATAAAAACAGTGCTGATGAGATGATCAAAAATAGTCGTGTTATCAGCGTGGCGACCATCCAAAGTCAATTGGGCAATCGCTTTAGCATCACTGGTTTAGACAGCCCTCAAGCTGCATCTGATCTGGCCTTGTTATTGCGCGCAGGCTCGCTTGACGCCCCCATTACCATAGTTCAGCAACGCACCATTCAAGCCTCCTTGGGCAAAGAAAATGTAAACAACGGTATTATGGCGTTAGCCATTGGCTTGGGTATCACCTTGGTATTTATGGGTTTGTGGTACCGCAAATTAGGACTGATTGCCAACACCTCTTTGGTACTGAACCTAGTTTGTTTGTTGGGCTTAATGGCCTTGTTACCTAATGTGGTGCTTACCTTACCCGGCATTGCAGGACTCGTGCTCACGGTGGGCATGGCAGTAGATACCAATGTGCTCATTTTTGAGCGCATAAAAGAAGAACGAAAACGAGGGCGAAGTAACTTTCTAGCCATTGAAACTGGCTACAAGGAGGCATTTGCAACCATTCTAGATGCCAACGTGACCACCATGATAACCGCGCTCATTTTACTCAGTATTGGCTACGGTCCGGTCAAAGGTTTCGCCATGACCTTAAGTTTAGGCATTCTAACCAGCATGTTCACAGGCGTATTTGTCGCCCACGTACTGACATATATTGTTAAACCGCAAATCGCTGTTAAACAAAAGGAGCTAAAAGCATGAGCAATACATCGATTATCAGCGACAAGCAAAAATCCACAGCGGATATCACGCCATTAGCATTGTTTAGCAAATACCGTTTGGCAGGTTTTTATCTAGCCATCAGCTTAATAGTACTGTCTATCATCGGACTGGGTTTTAAAGGATTAAATTTAGGACTCGATTTTACCGGTGGCTATATGACTGAATTCACCACCTCACTAAGTATCGACAAGGGTCAAATGCAAACGCAGTTGGCTACGCATTTAAGCGGTGATTTTGAGTTAAATAGCGGTGCAGCCAATACCCAATGGACGATCCGTCAAACGGACGGCACGGCCCATGTTATCGACAAAGACTGGTTAAACAATTTCGCGACCCAAAGCGGTTACGATATTACTCCACAAGACTCTGTCTACATAGGTTCACAAGTTGGTTCTGAGCTCATTGATAACGGGGGTTTAGCGTTATTAGTCGCGGCTATTGCCATGATGGTGTATTTAACTTGGCGCTTCGAATGGCGCTTAGCTTGCGGCTCGTTAGTGGCATTGGTACATGATGTTCTGGTGGTGTTAGGCTTATTTTCTTGGCTAGGCCTACCCTTTGATTTGACCGTATTGGCAGCAGTACTCGCTATCATCGGTTACTCACTGAATGACTCTATTGTTATCGGTGATAAGTTGCGTGAAGTCATGCGTTCCAAAACCAATATGAACATGAGTGACATAGTGGATAGCGCAGTCAAATCGACGCTAACTCGCTCGCTTATAACATCAGGCACCACGCTAGCAACGATAGGCGCCATCTGGATATTCGGCGGCCAGCCATTACAAGCTTTCGCCATCGCGCTTTTTGCTGGAGTGGTATTCGGTACGCTATCTTCAATTGCAGTATCAGCAACTATTCCGCAACTGATTGGCCTAAACCCAGAGTTTTACCAGCATCGCGCTCAAGAGCTGCTGGTCAACGACGAGCCATAAACTCTGGTCAACTTACAGGCTGAATAACATATACAAACGCCCACTAAGCTGGGCGTTTTGGTATTCAAAACCTAAAAATTACCGCTGTAATTAGCCGTAATATCAGCCTTCTCGCTAGTTCTTTGGCACACTATTGAGATAGTAAATACGCAAAAGATGAAGCTGCTCATACGTCAGTATTCCGTTAAGGCTATCGTAAATGGGTTTTAAACGTTCTTCACCATGCTCATTAAAGGCTGCCATGACTTGCTCAATGCTTGCTTGGCTCAGCTGCCTCACCTCAAGCACTTGCTCAGGGATCGTTAACGTATTACCTTGCTGCACATAGCGATACAAATGGTTAATTATGGTAGCGGGCTTTACTTTGCCTTGCTCAGCTAACTGCCCAATGGATTGCCCCGCTTCAAAAGCGTGAACTATGGCTAAGCTTTTAGCCCCCATGGACGATTGACTAGATTTAGTTGGACTAACACTTGTGGCTGGCTGCTCGTTAGTCACCTCTTGGAGGTCATGCTGTTGGCAATAGTCAGCGATTAAAGCCAAAAAGCGTTCGCCGTATTTATCTAACTTACCTTGACCAACACCATGAATGCGTAATAGGTTTTGTGCATTTTGAGGTAAAAAATAAGCCATCTCATTCAACGTGCGATCGGCAAAAACCGCATATGGAGGCAGATTAGCAGCATCGGCTAACTGTTTACGCTGTGCCTTAAGTATCTGCATCAGTCCTGCATCCCCAGGCTTAGAAAATGTTTTTCCGCTACTATGACTTTGCCCTACAGGTTGCTGTAATAAAGCGAAAAAAGGCGCATTTCCTTTTAATATTTCGCCTGCTTGTTGGGTTAACTTTAAGCCACCAAATTGTTCATCTTGGCGCAGCAGTCCTTTTTGGATCATTTGCCGGGACAGAGTCATCCACTGTTTTTTTGTGAATTCATTACCAATATTGTAGGTCGACAGCATATTGTGTTGATTTTGTAGAACTTTTTCGGCGTTTGAACCACGTAACACATCAATAACATGGCTTGCCCCAAAACGCTCGCCGGTGCGATACACACAAGACAAGAATTTTTGTGCCGACACAGTTAAGTCTGACTTATCTTTAGGCTGATTAGTGCAGTTATCACACTTGTGGCACTTTTCAGGTAGCTCTTTTTCACCAAAATATTGCAGTAAAGGTAGACGCCGGCACTCCTCGGTTTCAGCCAACGCCAACATCTGATTAAGGTGCATATTAGCGAGACGTTTTTCTTGCTCATTCGACATTTGCTCGATAAAAAAGCGGACTTTGCCTGTATCGCCATATCCAAACAACAACAGACAGTCAGCGTCTAATCCATCACGGCCCGCTCGGCCAATTTGCTGATAGTAACCTTCAATATTCTTGGGTAAATCGTAATGCAAAACGTAACGCACGTCGGGTTTATTAATGCCCATTCCAAAGGCAATCGTCGCCACAATAATCTGCACATCGTCTCGAATAAAGCGCTCTTGATAATCACTGCGTTTCACGTTATTTAAACCTGCGTGATATGCCAATGCAGAATACCCGTCGTGTTGTAATTTGGCCGTGAGATCATCGACACCTGAACGAGATTGACAGTAAATAATCCCCGATTGCTCAGGATGCTGCTCAATAAACGTCTTGGCCTGCTGATAAGGATTATCTTTGGGCAGTACTTCAATGTATAAGTTTGGTCGGTCAAAACTGGCAATATACTCGCTACTCTGAGCGATGTGCAGTTGACGCTTAATATCTTCTCTGACTCTGGGTGTTGCCGTGGCGGTTAACGCTATACATACTGCGCTTGGGAATCGCTCAAGCAATTGATTAAGCTGGCGATATTCAGGGCGAAAATCATGTCCCCATTCAGAGATACAGTGCGCCTCATCAATCGCAATACACGCCACATTTACCCTGCCCAATAATCCCAATATACTGTTCTGCAATACCGTTTCTGGGGCTAAAAACAGCAGTTTAACTTTTTGCTGCTCAATGGCATTCACATTGTCTTGATAATCGTCTTTAGACAAAGAGCTATTCAACATGCAAGTCGGCACGGCAAGCTCATTGAGCTGTCTCACTTGATCTTGCATCAAAGAAATAAGCGGTGAAATAACAACCGTTAATCCCTCAAACACTATTCCTGGAATTTGATAACACAGTGACTTACCGCCACCGGTGGGCATAATTGCCAAGGTATTCTGCTGATTTAACACATTAGCAATAATGGCTTGTTGTGATTCGCGAAATTGGTCAAAGCCAAACACACTTTTGAGGACATGACTCGCTTGATTGAGCATAGGATAACTCCCTTAATGAAGCGCAAAGTGTAAATGAAGTATTAATGCAGCCTAGACATTAACGATAAAAAATTGAACCACACGGTAACACCTACAAAAGCAGATGCATAACGTCCTAATTAACCAGCCATATTAAACAAAACATGGTTACACTTGGCGTTCAATAATCCAGTGCATTAACATAGCGGGTAATTAACAAAATCAACAAACACGTTATAGATTTTTCTTTTCCCCCTCGCCATTGAACGTTACCGATATAGGTATTGTTAGCATGTCAAACATCTAATTTTAACCAGACACTAATCGTTTTTGCTAACATACCCATCCTATTCAACCCAGGTAACCTTTACATGACGCAACTTTGTGCCGACTCTCTTATTGTTCTCGATTTTGAAACCACTGGCCTGTCACCCGATATGGGCGATAGAGCTATCGAAATAGGGGCGGTTCGGCTTGAAAAGGGTGAAGTCGTCGAACGCTTTCAAGCGCTGATGAACCCCGGCAGACGGATCAGTGCTTTTATCGAAAATTACACCGGTATCACTAACCAGATGTTAAGCAAGGCAGCGCCGTGTGACGAGGTCATGGATGAATTTGCTCACTTCATGGCTGGCAGTAACCTTGTGGCCCATAATGCGTCTTTTGATAAACGCTTTTTAGATGCCGAATTGCGCCGTATATCGCGACCTTACACAGGCTCCTTTGCTTGTTCATTGCTGCTTGCAAGGCGTTTATATCAACACGCCCCAAATCATAAATTAGGCTCATTAATTAGCTACAAAAACATTCCGGCCCAGGGTGACTTCCACAGAGCGTTATTCGATTCAGAAATGACCGCGAAATTATGGATGACAATGTTAGACGATATAGCCGTGCAAACTGCGCAAAAAGACGTGCCATTTACCTTAATTCAAAAGCTTAGTAAAACACCCAAGAATGCGGTGAATAAGCTACTGTCTGCAATGTCATAAAAGTCGACGTCTAAACAATAAAAAAGCCCGCTTTTTAGCGGGCTCAAATTAATTATTTACGCGGTTTAGAACCCCAATAAGAGCTGCAGCTCTTTCGCGCCGAACATCACTATTTCTACCGCAATTAAAATGATAATGATCCATTCTAAAAATGAAGAATGTTGATGTTTTTGCTCATCGGCTAACATGTCGAACAATTCATGAATTGTGGCTAATTTCTTGGATAACAACTCAACTCGTTGATGAATTTCCAAGTAACGCGCCGCTAAGTTATAGGTGCTCTCGTATTCAGGGTATTCCCAGAAAAACTCAGGGGTATCAAGCAAACCATAATGCAAAATAATATCGCTTTTTGTGCTATACAGCTTACCGCGAATTTTCGCTATGTTACGTCGCGATAACTCAATTTTGCCCGTCTCAGCTAAGGCTTGAGGAATATGAGCGTGATCTTGGATCGTCTGCTGCGCTTGGCCTTCATATTCATTTAGCTTCAATGATTGCGCCAACGCATGACTCACTGCCAAACGCGACAATGGATCGTCCTGAGTCAAACTAATGTTGTCTCGGCTAATGCGTGCTTCTGGGGCATTTAGGGTAAAGCGAAAATGCTCCTGGCTGGCTGACGTTAACAAACCTTCGGCTAAATTAAGACGATGTAACAAGGCTAAACGCTCGTCTTCATCGACTCCCCAGAAAATGGCAATACCATAATCAAACAGCCACACCTCACCACCCGGTAAAGCGATGTGTACCGCATCACGATAACGCGCACCGCGCTCCGCATTCAGCCAATCCTGCTCAGAGCTTAAAATAGACTCTTCATTGCCCAAATAAATCGCTGAAATACGATTATTACTAAAGTTCACAAATGTCCGGTAGGCCAGTGGCCAGTAAGATAAAATCGGCGCTAATGTAAGGCCGAATTCAATCCTTGTACAGTAGAATTTTTACACGATTTTAAAATATTTTTGCGCCGTCAAACCCCTTCAAACGTTAGGCCTATTTAGCCATTACATTATCGCTCTAGGGTTAACCTTTTCAGTATAAATTGCTGTGTTACTGGCCCATTATTCAGGCAATAAAAAACGCCCATGTTATACAAGATAACAGGGCGCTTTTGGTCATACTTATATGTGGTAGTCCTATGCGTTTTTCAAACCTCGCATCGGCCCAATAACAGAATGATTAGTTCAAGGTGACAAATTCTTCTGCACTGGTGGGGTGAATAGCCACACAGGCGTCGAAGTCAGCTTTGGTCGCGCCCATTTTCATGGCAACACCAAAGCCTTGTAGTATCTCGTCCATGCCGTAGCCAATACCATGCAAACCCACAACTTTTTGATTGTCACCGACACAGACCAGTTTCATACGTGTCATTTGTCTGTGGCTGGTCAACGCAGTGTACATAGCCGCAAAACTCGAGTTATATACTTTGACGTTGTCTTTACCAAACTCCGCCTCAGCTTCTAGCTCGGTCAAGCCCATCGTCCCAATCGCCGGATGGCTAAATACGACCGTGGGGATAAGAGTGTAATCCATATGCGCGTCGGTTTGCCCGTTAAATAAGCGCTCTGACAACAAACGACCGGCTTTCACTGCTACTGGGGTCAGTTCAACTTTACCTATGTTATCGCCCACGGCATAAATACCGTCAATATTGGTATTCTGAAATTTATCTACCGCGACATAACCACGTTCATTAACGGTTACACCCGCTTTATCAAGCCCCATATTGTCGTTAGCCGGCGCTCGGCCAATGGCCCAAATAACACAATCCGCTTCAAGCTTTTCACCACATTCGAAGGTCAGTGTTAAGCTGCCATCTTGATTTTTTTCCAGTTTTTCTGGATTACGATGTGTATGCAAAGTCGGGCCATCTTGGGCCATTATTTCAACTAGGGTTTCGCTCAGCATAGTATCGAACGAACGCAAAGGGGCATGTTTGCGCACAACTAAATGCGTTTCACTGCCCAGCGAATGCAATACGCCAGCTAATTCAACTGCGATATAACCCGCCCCCACTACCACAACACGCTTAGGCTGCTCGGTTAGCTCAAAGAAACCGTCTGAATCAATGCCCAGCTCCGCGCCAGGAATGCTTGGGGTAACAGGACGACCACCAGTGGCAATCAGAATATGATCTGCGGTGTACTGTTTACCATCAACTTCAACGGTATTCTTATCCACGAAGCGAGCAAAGCCATTGATAACCGTAATGTCATTATTACCTAACACACGGTCATAGGATGCATGAATACGCTTGATATAAGCTTCACGGCTCTCCACTAACTTTTTCCAGTCAAATTTATTCACCGTTACGTCAAAGCCGTAATCGGCTGCATAATGATTAATAGCCTCAGCCACTTGAGCACCAAACCACATGGCTTTTTTCGGTACACAACCGACGTTAACGCACGTGCCGCCGATATGGCGTGCTTCAATCAAGGCCACTTTTTTACCATGCTTACTTGCTCGGTTCGCTGAAGCGATACCGCCACTGCCGCCACCGATACAAATATAATCAAAATCTGCCATTTCTACTTATCCTAAATTAATGAGCTCTGACTACACGATATAAGGTTAGCCACCACAAAGACAAATGAATTTTCTAATCGGCTTAATCGATATTAGAAAATCCTTGCTCAATAGACCCAGCATTGATGAATTAACTTACACAGCCATAAAACAGAATTTATTTGCGGACCAAGCAAATCATTTAAGGCTAGTTTCATCAATACACTTGAATTTAAACCTCTCCCCCCTTACTTATTACTCATCATTTTGTTGACCAACGAGTTCACTATGTCACTAAGCCCGCTGCAAGATTTATCTGGATTACCGCGTTTTTCTGAGATTACCCCAGATCAAATACAACCCGCCGTAGAACAAGCCATTAACGACGCCAAGCAAACAATCGAAACTTTGCTCGCGCAGCCGTCTTACAGCTGGGACAATTTTGCCGCCAAGTTAGAAGATAAAGACGATGAGTTTGGTCGTATGTGGTCACCGGTTTCCCATATGAATTCAGTGGTCAGCAACGACGAATTACGCGAAGCCCATGATGCCTGCCTACCACTCTTGTCAGAGTACGGCACCTGGGTAGGTCAACATAAGGGCTTATACCAAGCCTACTTACAGATCCAACAAAGTGCCGAATTCGCTGAACTTGATGAGGCAAAACGCAAAGTCATTGACATCACAGTGCGTGACTTTGAATTATCCGGCGTAGGACTAAATGACGAGAAAAAACAACGTTATGGGGAAATAAAAAGCCGTTTGTCTGATTTATCGTCCACTTTTAGTAACAACGTAATGGATGCCACGCTAGGTTGGCAAAAACACATTACCGATGAATCACTACTTGCGGGCTTACCTGAGTCGGCTCTGGCAGCAGCCAAGCAACTTGCAGAAAGCAAAGAACTAGATGGCTGGTTGTTTACCCTCGATATTCCAAGCTACTTACCCGTCATGATGCATGCCGATAACCACTTGTTGAGAGAAGAAATGTATCGCGCATTTACCACTCGCGCATCGGATCAGGGCCCGAATTCAGGCAAGTGGAATAACGGCCCACTTATCGACGAAACCATGGCTCTGCGTCAAGAATTAGCCCAGTTAATGGACTTTGCAAATTATGCTGAGCGCTCTCTAGCAACCAAAATGGCCGAATCGACTAGCCAAGTGAAGGGCTTTTTACACGATCTGGCCGCGCGCTCTAAACCTCAGGCAGAGCAAGACGTTGCTGAACTGGCAGAGTTTGCGAAAAGCCAATATAACCAACCTGAGCTTCAAGCTTGGGACTTCGCTTATTACAGTGAAAAACTTAAAGAACAGAAGTATGCTATTTCTGATGAAGCGTTACGTCCCTATTTTCCCGCACACAAAGCTGTAGATGGCTTGTTCGAAGTCGTCTCTCGTTTATACGGCTTACAGATTGCAGAACGAGAGGGGATCGATAACTGGCACAAAGACGTACGCTTTTTCGATATAAAAGATGCCAATGGCCAGCTACGGGGCAGTTTTTACCTCGATTTGTACGCGCGGGAACACAAACGTGGCGGCGCTTGGATGGATGAATGTCAAACTCGCCGAGCAAAACCAGATGGCTCAGTGCAATTGCCTGTGGCTTACTTGACCTGTAATTTCAGCGGGCCGGTTGGCAACAAACCGGCATTGTTTACCCACGACGAAGTCATTACCTTGTTTCACGAGTTTGGCCACGGTATTCACCACATGTTGACCCAAATCGACGTAGCGGGCGTATCAGGTATTAATGGTGTGGCATGGGACGCAGTTGAGCTACCCAGTCAGTTCCTTGAGAACTGGTGTTGGCAGCCCGAAGCCTTGGCATTTATCTCAAGTCATTATGAAACGGGCGAACCCTTACCGCAAGATTTACTGGATAAAATGCTGGCCGCGCGTAACTTCCAATCGGCCATGCAAATGGTCCGTCAATTGGAGTTCAGCTTGTTTGATTTTACCTTGCATGAGCAGTACAGCAGCGCGCAAAACACTTCTGTTCAGGCTTTGCTTGATGAAGTACGCAGTGAAGTTTCTGTGGTCATGCCACCAGAATTTAATCGCTTTCAAAATAGCTTTGGGCACATTTTCGCTGGGGGGTATGCCGCAGGCTATTACAGCTACAAATGGGCTGAAGTACTTTCCTCAGATGCGTTCAGTCGCTTTGAAGAAGAAGGTATTTTCAACCCACAAGTCGGCCAAGACTTTTTGCACAACATTCTAGAAAAAGGTGGCAGCAAAGAGCCAATGGAGCTGTTTGTTGCATTTAGAGGACGAGAGCCAAAAGTGGACGCTCTATTGCGCCACAGTGGCATCGAATAACAAGCAATTGAAAATATAACGAAGCAGGAGTCAGGGTGAGCGATAACGTTTTAGCCAATCTGGAAGATTACCAAGCTATTTATCAACGGGCTTGTGAGCGCAAAGGTGGCCCTGGCGCTGTGGAAAGTTTACTCAGTGACCCTTTAACCGACGGCGAAGTCGCCCTACTGGGCGACGATCGCTTTTTAGCTGAATTCAGCAAGAAAGTGTTTCAATCTGGATTCGTTTGGCGCGTAGTACGCAACAAGTGGCCCGAATTCGAGCGCTTGTTTTTTGAGTTTAATCTCGACAAAGTATTGCTTATGCCTGATGAGATGCTAGAACAGCGCGCCCAAGACCCTGCCATCATTCGCAATTACAAGAAAGTTCGGACCATACGTGACAACGCCACCCTGATTGATTCAGTGCGCAGAGAGCATGGCAGCTTTGCACAGTTTATCGCTAACTGGCCTGCCACTGACATTATCGGGTTGTGGGCTTATCTAAAAAAGTACGGCGCTCGCTTAGGCGGTAATACAGGGCCTTATGCGTTGCGGGCTATGGGTAAAGACACCTTTTTACTTAGCCGCGATGTCACTGGCTATTTTAGCCAGCGAAACATCATATCAGGCGGGGTGAATTCTAAGCGTAGCCTAAACGCAATTCAGCAAGCGTTTAATCAGCTCCAGCAGCAAAGTGGCCGCTCAATGCAAGCCCTGAGCTTACTTATTGCTATCAGCGTGGGCGACAACCTCTTTTCCTGATAATTAGCCGTTCGTTTGAGCACAGTCCCTGCCTTGCATAGGCAAATAATCTATTGCGTCAAATTGCAGGTATAACAATGTAATTTTTTTAGATTGGCACTGTGAATTTCGTTACACTAGCGCCAAGTGTTTATTAAGGAATTGTCATGAGCGTCAGTGAGAAGCATGCCAGTACAGCGGCCAACCCAAGTGCTAGCAACAAACAAGCCCCAGAATCGACAGAAAAAACTCATTTTGGTTTTCAACAAGTAGATAAAAGCGCCAAAGCATCTATGGTTGCCGAGGTTTTTCAATCTGTTGCTGCCAAGTACGACATCATGAACGATGTCATGTCCTTGGGAATACACCGCTTGTGGAAACGTTTTACCATTGATTGCAGTGGCGCCAGAGCGGGCCATAAAGTGCTTGATTTAGCCGGCGGCACCGGGGATCTAACCGCGAAGTTTTCACGCATTGTAGGTGAAAGCGGTGAAGTGGTTCTAGCGGACATCAATGATGCCATGCTGCGCGTTGGGAGAGATAAACTGCGCGACAAAGGGATTGTCAGTAACGTGAAGTACGTTCAGGCCAACGCCGAAGCGTTACCTTTTCCCGATAACAGTTTTGATATCATCACCATCGCTTTTGGCTTGCGCAATGTCACCGATAAAGACAAGGCTTTAGCGTCCATGTACCGCGTGCTTAAACCGGGCGGACGCTTGTTAGTATTGGAGTTTTCAAAACCGACCAGTGAAGTCTTAAATAAAGTTTACGATGCCTATTCTTTTCATTTGTTGCCAAAAATAGGTGAGTTGGTGGCAAAAGATGGCGACAGTTATAAATATCTAGCTGAATCGATTCGCATGCACCCTGAGCAAGATGTGCTCAAAGACATGATGCAAGGCGCTGGTTTTGAGCAGGTCACTTACCATAATTTGACCGGCGGTATCGTAGCGCTACACCGCGGATTTAAGTTTTAAATGTTAGTCGGGCAATTACTAAGCGCAGGTATTGAGTTAGCCCTTAACCAACTCCTGCAACTCGACCCAGACTGCCAAGGCCGTCTGAAAAAGTTGTCAGGCAAACAGCTGCAGGTCAGCGTAAATGAATTGCCTTGGTCTTTATTATTTACGTTTTCCGGGCAAATTGACGTGAGTGCGCTTGAGCGTAATGAAGAGCAAGCCGCAATGGAGTCAAGCGCTGATTGCCATATCACCCTCGGATTAGGCACCCTTAGTGATCTCAAAGACAGCAGTAAAATCAGTCAGCTCATTCAACAAGGCAAGCTAGATTTAGCCGGCGACATAAATGTTGCACAAGGCTTTAGTAACCTGATGAAAGAGCTAGATATAGACTGGGAAGAGCAGTTATCAAAATATACCGGCGACGTCGTTGCTCATCAAACCTTCAGCAGTGTGAAATCATTTTTCACCAGCGCACAGCAAGAAATAGATAAACTTGCAGCCCAGTTCAGCACACATCTTACTCAGCCTGAAGCCGTGGCTGTCAAGCCCGTAGAAGTGGACGATTTTTGCGAACAAGTCAACGTGCTACGCAGTGCCAGTGACAGACTCGAAGCCCGAATCGATCAATTAATAGCATCACAACAGGACGACCAGTAACCCGTGCGGATCCTTCGTTTATACCAGATCAATAAAGTATTTTTACAACACGGCTTAGATGAGCTTATCCCTGAAAAGTGGTTACCTTGGTACGCCAAACTTGGCCGTTTTGGTTTTTTTTGGCTGCGTAATAAACATCCTGACAAATCCCAAGGGACACGCATTCGGCTCGCCCTTCAATCATTAGGCCCTGTATTCATTAAATTCGGTCAGATGTTGTCTACTCGCAAGGATCTGCTCAGCCAAGATATTGCTAATGAGTTAGCTATATTGCAAGACCAAGTTGCCCCATTTGACAGTGAGGTGGCACAGCAAATTATCCGCCATGCGCTGGGTGTCAGTGATTTACACCAGGTTTTCAGTGAATTTGACCCCAAGCCATTAGCATCCGCATCCATTGCTCAAGTTCATGCCGCCAAATTAATTGGCCGTAGCGAAGAAGTTGTGGTGAAAGTCATTCGGCCAAATATCGGCTCAGCGATACATGCTGATATTCAACTAATGCGTACCTTCGCCAACGCGCTGCAAAAATTATTACCCGATGGAAAGCGCCTACGTCCCGTTGAAGTCGTCGCAGAATACGAAAAAACCATTGTTGGTGAACTAGATTTACTCAATGAGGCGGCTAACGGCATTCAATTTAAGCGCAATTTCGAAAACTCAACTGCGTTATATGTACCACACATATACAGCGACTTTTGCCATGCGAATGTCATGGTGATGGAGCGGATATATGGTACGCCAATATCAGACATTGCCACCTTAGAAGCCCGTGGCACTAACATGAAGAAGTTGGCCGAGCGTGGCGTAGAGGTGTTTTTCACCCAAGTGTTCAGAGACAGTTTTTTTCACGCAGATATGCACCCAGGTAATATTTTCGTTGCGCTGGAAAACCCCGAAGATCCCCAGTACATCACCATTGATTACGGCATAGTGGGGACGCTAAACAGTGAAGATAAACGCTATTTAGCGGAAAACTTTATCGCCTTCTTTAACCGTAATTATCGAAAGGTGGCTGAACTACACGTGGATTCCGGCTGGGTGCCTAGCAATACCAGCATTGACGAATTTGAAGCGTCGATACGCCGAGTCTGCGAGCCCATATTTCAAAAGCCGTTGGCAGAAATTGAATTTAGCAATGTGTTATTGCAGCTATTTAATACCGCTAGACGCTTCAATATGATCATTCAGCCCCAGTTGGTATTATTGCAAAAAACCCTATTGTATATCGAAGGTTTAGGTCGCCAGTTATATCCACAATTAGACTTATGGCAAACCGCTAAACCCTTCCTTGAAAATTGGATGCGTGAACAGATTGGCGTAAAAGCCATGTACAACAAAGTATCAGCGAACTTGCCCTTTTGGTCGGAAAAGCTGCCTGAGATCCCTGACTTAGTGTATGACTCGTTACGCCAAATAAAGCACTATCCGGAACAACAAAAACTGCAATTTGAAAAACAGCAGTGGCAGGTTAAACAACAGCAACGACGTTTAGTATTTACTATTATCGGTGCCACATTGCTGATGATATCCAGTGTCATGCCTCTTTATATTCAGCATTGGTGGATACCTGCAGGCGTCGCTTGTTTGGGCATTATCAGTTGGTTAATTGCCTGGCGTTGCCGGGTCGCTGAATAGCCGCCGAGGACCATAACCACTTTTGATTAATAACCTTAACTGTGACCAAAAAAGCCTTCAACGCGTAATGCTAGGCCATAAGATGGGGCGAAGTGTTCGTCCCTGCGCCATAAAATAAACGGCTCGATTTCGTAAAATAACCATTCACGCAACGCATTTTGACGCCAGCGCACGCTAACATAGTGTTCATTCAAGCGATAATTCGGACGGCTCAACCCTTCAATATAGTACCCACTGATGATCGCGGTCTTTTGGTCAAATTGATGTAAGCTCTGCCAACTATGCCGCCACAGCCAATCTTCCGTTTTATCCCGATAATAAAAATTATTATCGAATCGGTATAAAGTCTCAGTACTTGCGCTGTAATCAAACTTGGTAGAAAAATGGCTGCCAAAACCATCATCGCTGTAGTAATAAATTGAACCTTCGATACGCATTAAGGTATCGTCAGCCAGCGAATAATGATTGCGATAACGGCTTTTAACAAAGGTTTGCAATCCTCTACCCACCCCGATCCGGTGGGAAAACCCACTATCGGGTCGTGATCGCCAGCGCAGGGCGAGGTTTAATCGGTCTTTATCCCCAAAGTTGTCGTCGCGTCCTAAACGCTCATTTCCCAGTTCAGTTTCATCATCGTAATCTGATAACACCACATCTAAACGGTTTTTAAGATTAGGTAACCGAACCCGAACCCGAAACCGATTCTGGAATTGATTGAGTTCCCGGCTGCGTGGCTCCCAGCCAAGTCGGATCCTAGCTTCAGCCTGAGCGGTTTCTTGATGCATTACGCCATCCAGAAAAAAGAAATCATCAAACCAAATTGCTGAGTCTTGTACCGACTGCGCAATGTTCTCGTGCATATCATCGAGCCAATGGTTATCGTCTTTTTGCGCATCTTGTTGTTGCTCACGCTCTTGTGATTGGCATTGAAGTGCAATAGACAGCATGAGCAAAACAATGTAATTGATTTTCAACGTCGCTTTCCCTGTGTTTACATAGTTATTACTGTGCATTGAAACGTTTGCTTAATCAAATCCAGTGACCTTTTTAATTTGCTACGTATAATGGGTCCAAACATTTAAGAGGAGTATGTTATGTTCGGTATCAGCCCAATGCAGTTAATCATCATTTTAGTGATCGTGGTTTTACTTTTTGGCACTAAAAAACTTCGTAATATGGGCGGGGATTTGGGTTCTGCAGTAAAGGGATTTAAGAAAGCCATTTCAGACGAAGATAAAGACAAAGACGCTGATTTTAAAGCAGACGAAAAAGTCGAAGATAACAGCCAAGACAACGACAAAACCGTTCATCAGAATGTCAAAAGTGAATCTGACACTAAGGCAAAAAGTGAGTAACGCGAGCATTACCCATGTTTGATATTGGCTTTTTAGAATTACTGGTCATTGGCGTTGTTGCCTTACTGGTGCTTGGTCCTGAGCGCTTGCCTGGTGCAATTCGTTCAACCATGCGCACAGTGCGCAGCGTAAAAAGCATGGCCACAGGGTTTCGTCAGGAAGTGGAGCAACAATTTAAAATCCACGAGCTGCACGAAAACCTAAAGAAGGCTGAGCAGCAAGGTCTCGAAAACCTATCACCCGAGCTGCAAAAATCCGTGGATGAGCTGCGTGATGCAGCTAAGTCTGTTCAAAAACCATACGAAAAAAAGTAGTCACGGATGTCAGACCCAAATAGCTTAATCGCCCACCTAATTGAATTACGGGGCAGAGTGTTAAAAGCGGTATTGAGTGTGTTTGTAGTGTTTTTATGCTTGGTCTATTTCGCCCAAGACCTATATCACTGGCTCGCCACCCCTTTACTAGAAACCCTGCCAGAACATGCCGAAATGATCGCCACAGACGTGGCATCGCCTTTTTTCGCCCCTTTTAAATTAACCTTGGTACTGTCATTTTTCATTGCCATACCTGTGGTGCTATACCAAATATGGGCTTTTATTGCCCCAGGCCTGTACCGCAATGAAAAACGCTTAGTGGCTCCCTTGTTGTTTTCCAGTACCTTACTGTTCTACTCAGGCATGGCGTTCGCGTATTACGTTGTATTTCCTCTCGCTTTTGCGTTCTTTACTGGCGTTGCACCTGAGGGAGTCACGATCAATACCGATATCAGTAGTTATCTCGATTTTGTACTGAAAATATTTTTTGCCTTTGGTTTATCCTTCGAAATACCCGTGGCGATCGTTCTGATGTGCTGGACAGGGGTAAGCACACCAGATGCCCTTCGGGCAAAACGCCCTTATGTCATAGTCGGGGTGTTTACCTTAGGTATGTTACTAACCCCACCGGATATTATTTCGCAAACCCTATTAGCGATCCCTATGTGGATACTGTTTGAAATTGGTATTTTGGTCGGTGGTTTTTATGCAAAACGCAAAGATGAATCTCAACCTAATCAAGAAGAAGAAGAAAAAAAACAGGAGCAATCATGAAAACAACATTAATCACCTTAGGCCTGACCTTAAGTGTTATATCAAGCGCCCATGCCCACGACCTAGCGAGCGAGTTACGAGCCTGCCAAGCGAAAACTGACAGTGCACTGCGCATGGCCTGTTATGACCAACTTTCGACAACGAACTCATCGAGTCAAACGCAAGCGCCTATTGCCAGTCCGCCATCCGTTCAAACGCCACCACCTTCGGCGAAAGTACCAGCCACTAAGCCAGTAGCCGCTGAAAATCAGGTCAGCCGTGACACGCAAATCAAAAACTTTGGTTTAGCCAAAGTCATTGAACCAGAAGATAAAGTTCAAAAAGTCTCAACTAGTGTGACTGATGCAAGTAAAGATCCTTACGGTAAGCTTATCGTCACCCTAGAGAATGGTCAGGTATGGCGCCAAACTAGCAATTCTACGTTACGCATAAAAACTGGCGATCAGATCTACGTAGAAGAGGGTATGCTCGGGGCGTACTTTTTGAGTAAAGAATCAAGTAATAAACGTATCCGAGTGAAACGGTCAAAATAAGCATGCATTGGTTTGATGTGGGCGTAAACGTCCCAAGCGACGACAGCACATTAGCCCCTATGTTGATGCGTGCCACTGATGCTAACGTCCAGCAAATCATGCTCACCGGAACAGATTTAGCGATAAGCCAACAAGCTGCACAACTGGCTAGTCTGTTCCCCAAACAAGTATACAGTACGGCCGGGATCCACCCTCATTACGCTCAGCACGCCCCGACAGACTTTGCACAACAAATCAAAATGTTAGCCGAGCAACCTCAAGTGGTCGCCATAGGTGAATGTGGGCTGGATTTTAACCGCGACTTTTCGCCTCGGGACATGCAATTGGCCGTTTTTGAACAGCAACTTATTATTGCCTGCGAGTTGAAGATGCCGGTCTTTTTGCACGAACGAGATGCCTTCGATGCCCAGTACGCCCTGCTGCAGAAGTATCATCAAAAACTCGCTGGCGCGCTGGTACATTGCTTTACTGGGAATACCGAGCAGATGCAGGCCTATTTAGCATTGGGCTGCTATATCGGTGTCACGGGTTGGGTAACTGACGAGAAGCGGGGTACAGAACTCAGAGAAGCCATGGCGCAACTGCCGCTTGAGCATTTAATATTAGAAACTGACGCTCCCTATCTAAAACCTAAAAATTTAGGTCCCGACAAAGTGAAGGGGGTCAAGCAAAACGAGCCCTGTTATATCCCGGTGATTGCTAAGACATTGGCAAGCTTAATGGATACCTCGGTGGAAACCATCGCTGAGCATAGCTTGCGTAATACCCATCAATTATTGGCACTTGGCTGAATATTGGTGACTACCTCCCCGTTATTTCGCAGTGTGCTGACCCAACGTAGCGCCATACCGTTATTATCCATCACCTGTATTTTGCTGTTTTTGGTCACAGTACTATCGATAAAGCTGCAGACGCCAGTGCAATTGTCCCACAGCAACTTGCTGTATTTACCAGACGCCCAGCAGCAATATCAAATTAATACCCTACCCGACGCCAATACCACACTCTGGTCACAGGCTGACAATTTTCAATTTGGCTTGCCCATGTCCGATGTACCTTATTGGTTAAGCTTTACCCTTCCGACACTTAAGCCATTCGAACATTGGTTGCTGGAGTTGAATAACCCTTTTATCGACCATGTCTCTGTGTGGTTCTTGGAGAAGGAGGGGTTACTCGATCACTATCAAACCGGCGACACTCAGCCGTTTTATTCCCGCCCCCTACCTTATGAAACTTTCTTGTTCCCGCTGCCGGAATATGAACATCAGTTACGTATTGTGATGCGTATTAGCAGTGAAGGAACCTTACAACTGCCGATTAATCTCTGGCCTGAGTCACGATTTTTAGTATTCAACGGCGAACACAGTATTCTTATGGGGTTGTTCTTCGGCGTTTTGTTTGCCATGGGACTGAGTAATCTGTTCTTTTTCATTATTAGTCGCCAGCCAGTATTCCTACTTTACGCTGGTTATGTATTCAGCTTTGCCCTCTTGCTAGGAACAATGCAAGGACTGGGATACAAGTATATTTGGTCAGACAGTCCTTGGATGCAAAGTCACAGCGTGGCAATTTGGGCCAATGCCACGGTATTTTATGCCATCATATTTACCAGCATATTGCTGGATGTGAAAAACGTAAGCCAACGCCTGCACAAAGTACTCAATGTGTTGGCCATCCTATTTGCCATAAGCTTGCTGGTCAGTTTGTTCATCCCTAAAGTCTGGTTTTTAACGCCCTTTTTATACTCCCTTTGTGCCATTAGCATATTTATTTATGGAGTAGGCATTTGGTGCTGGTATAAAAAAGTACACTTAGCGCGCTTTTACACCCTCGCCTGGACCCCATTATTGGTCAGTTGCCTGATAGCGTGTCTGGATCATCTAAACATTATCGCATTGAATATTTCATCACATTATTTATTGATGCTAGGTGTCACCTTAGAAACTTTTTTACTCGCCTTGATGCTGGCGCTTAGTGTGAATCATCAACGCCAGCAGTTGTTCAGAGCGCAAAAAAAGGCCCTGCGTAAAGAACGCGACATGCGCGCGGTACAGGATGAAGTGCTTGCCCAGCAAAATAACGCCCAAGAAGAATTAGAATACAACGTGCAAGAACGTACACTAGAACTGGAAATTGCCCTTAGAGAACTGTCCGAAATTAATCGTGAACTAGAAGAAAAGAACACGTTAGATGCCTTAACCGGTATTCGTAATCGACGTTATTTCGATAAAAAATACCTTGCAGAAGTACGTCGCAGCCGCCGGGAACGCACCGAATTAGTGGTTGCCATGATCGATATTGATCATTTTAAGCGCGTGAATGACGAGCATGGACATTTAGTCGGCGACGACTGCATTAAGTTTGTCGCCGAACGCTTGAAAAAAGCCCTAAAACGCCCCAGTGATGATGTATGCCGTTACGGTGGAGAAGAGTTCGCTGTCATCATGCCCAGTACTGACTTAACAGGGGCAAGAGATTTATTAGAGCAACTACGCGCAGAGATCCAAAATAACCCAGTATACAGTGCTGGAGTGGCCATAGACTTGACTGTCAGCATAGGCGTAGCCAGTGCGACAATGGATCCTCAGCAAAGCGAAGACACCTTGATTGGCTTTGCCGATCAGTTGCTCTATCAAGCTAAAAATAATGGCCGAAACTGCATTATCGCCAAACACCTAGACAATACAGCCCCAACTTAATAGGACATCAACCATGGCCGAAGCTTTTCCAAATATCCGCATGCGTCGCATGCGTCGTCATACTTTCACCAGGGACTTGATGGCTGAGCATCGCTTAAGCGCCAAAGACCTTATTTATCCTGTTTTTGTGTTAGAGGGTAAAAACCTGCGTGAAAGCATTGAATCTATGCCTGGTGTAGAGCGGCTAACCATAGATTTACTCGTAGAAGAAGCCAAAGAATTGCATGCTTTGGGGATACCGGCACTGGCTTTATTTCCCGTTACACCACTAGAGCGAAAGTCAGAATGCGCCAGCGAAGCATTTAATCCAGACGGCCTAGCCCAACAAGCGGTGCGAGCTCTGAAAAGTGCCGTGCCGGATATGGGTATTATTACCGACGTAGCCCTCGATCCATTCACATCACACGGCCAAGACGGCCTACTGAATGAAGACGGCTATGTACTCAATGATGAAACCATAGAAGTCTTGATTAAACAGGCCTTGTCCCATGCTCAGGCGGGTGCTGACATAGTCGCACCCTCTGACATGATGGATGGACGCATCGGCGCTATCCGTCAGGCACTTGAGAGCCACGGTTATATCAATACGTGCATCATGGCTTATTCGGCTAAGTATGCTTCGAATTACTATGGGCCATTTCGTGATGCAGTCGGTTCAGCAAGTAATATCAAGGGCGGAAACAAAAAAAGTTACCAGATGGATCCCGCCAACTCTAACGAGGCTATTCGTGAAATTGCCTTGGATATCGCAGAAGGTGCTGACATGGTCATGGTTAAACCCGGCATGCCTTATTTGGACATTGTCAGGCGCTGTAAAGATGAGTTTAATGTGCCTACCTTTGCTTATCAGGTCAGCGGTGAGTACGCTATGCACAAGGCCGCTTTTATGCAGGGCTGGCTAGATGAAGAGTCGGTGATAATGGAATCATTATTAGCATTTAAGCGCGCAGGCGCCGATGGCATATTGACCTACTTCGCTAAACAAGCGGCACAGATTTTAGCCCGGGGGAAATAACCACTTGTTGCTTTAATGGAGCGAACTTGTATTTGACATAGGGCGTTGGCATACCTGCCAGCGCTAACACCTATGTAGATTGTTTGAAACGTTTTTATTCGCAGCTTAGCTGCCAGCCCATTTTATGCTGTTGCCATTTTTCATTTGCTAATTCAGCATCAATTAAAGGATGAGCTTTGAGCCAGCCTTGGGGGAATATAAGGTGCCAATTTTCCTCGTCATCAATCTCTAAGCGAAATACCGGTAGTAGATTGTCTTTACGACGGATAGATAAAATACAAGCGAGGCGCAATACCCGCACTAAGCTGCGCATCGTTGCACGCACTTCACTATGATTTTGCTCGAATATTTCAGGCGAAATATGCTGACGATGATTGAGCACTAGAGTTTTAATGCCATCACGCTGTAAATTCGTGTAACCCACCATAGGTACGTAGCCTAAAATGTACCCCCCATGTTTGTGATGCAGTTTATATTCAATATGCAATCCGGTTTCGTGAAGCATGGCGGCGGCAACTAACATTGCTTCGCCATCGACCCCACCCACATCGTCTTGGGCGCTAAGTTGGTTATACAACAACAAGGCCACGTCTTTCACTCTGTGTGCTTGCTCAATATCGATATGGAAGTGCTGCATATGCTGTTGAATGGTTTGCATACGCCGATCGTTTTGCTGCATATTTTCAAGCATGCCGTAAATCAAGCCTTCGCGCAGAGCGCCGCCCGAAATTTGCATATTTTTGATTTCAAGAGATTCAAACAACGCAATAAGGATAGCCAATCCACTGGGGAAAATAAGCCGTCTGGATTCTTCTAGGCCATCAATAATTAGATGATCTAAGGTGGCGCAGTCGATACATTGCTGTCGCAAGTTATACAAATAATCTAAACGAATTGCATCACTTATGCCTTGGGCAACCAATATCTCGGTAATCGCTTGCGGTGTGCCAGATGCGCCTAAACATTGCTGCCAATCAAAGTTAACAAATTTATCAGCTACGCCATCAACCAGTTCTTTGGCTGCGCTCACGGCTGCTTCGAAATTAGCAGCGCTGAGCACGTCATTGACAAAATATCGCTCGGTAAACGTCACGCAGCCCATGTTCAGACTAACTAGGTGGATAGGCTCCATGTCATTACCGATAATGATTTCGGTGCTTGCACCGCCAATATCGATAACTAACGAATTGCCCTGATTAGCTGACGTGTATGCCACACCTAAATAAATTTGCCTAGCTTCTTCTTCACCGCTAATAACGACCAGCTTATGATTGAGAATTTGCTCTGCTTTATGGGTAAATACCTGGGCATTTTTGGCTAACCGCAAAGTAGCTGTTGCCACCACACGTATATTATCCCGAGGAATATCTTGCAGACGTTCAGAAAACGTTTCAAGACAGCGCCAGCCGCGCTCTAAACTTTCGTCGTCAAGCATCATGTTATCGCCGAGCCCAGAGGCCAGGCGAACTTTCTGCTTCACTTTGCCAATAATTTGTACACTACCCGCAACAACTCTCACTATGACTAAGTGAAAGCTGTTTGAGCCTAAATCAACCGCAGCGTAAAGCTCTTCAGGATGACTTTGTGGCAAACGAGTAGAGGTAATCATGGTTTTCTACGATTACGTGAACCCGATGGACGTTTCTGTGGATTTCGGCCATTCTGCATACGCTTTTTATGGCGCGGCTTTGGCGGCTCAACATCACGCAGTAGCGCGTCAGGTTTGTACTCCGTCACTGGAATAGCATGTTCAATGTAGGTTTCGATTGCCGGTAAATTAAGTGCGTACTTTTCACAAGCAAAGCTAATTGAACTGCCGCTATGACCTGCACGACCTGTACGGCCGATGCGATGCACATAATCTTCTGCGTCGTCAGGTAAATCGTAGTTAAATACATGACTAACCATAGGAATATGTAACCCACGGGCAGCGACGTCGGTAGCCACTAACACGTCTAATGTTCCTGAAGTGAAATCTTCAAGAATTTTCAGACGTTTGTTTTGCGGTACATCACCACTTAGCAAGCCCACACGATGACCGTCAGATTGTAGCCAATCAGACACTTTCTCACAGCTGTGTTTGGTGTTAGCAAAAACGATCGCCTTGTCGGGCCATTCTTCTTCCATCAAGCTCAACAAGAGTGCCATTTTATCTTCATCAGAAGGGTAAAATAGCTCTTCTTTAATACGCGTGCCGGTTTTACGCTCAGGCTCAACCTGAACATGGGTCGGATTATTCATATGTTCATAAGCAAGCTCTTGTACTCGATAGGACAAGGTAGCAGAGAACAACATGCTCAAACGCTCGGTGGGCTGAGGCATACGGTTAAATAGAAAACGAATGTCTTTAATAAAGCCTAAGTCGAACATACGGTCGGCTTCATCAAGTACTGCTACCTGAATACCGGCCAACGAAAATATATTCTGTTTGTAATAATCAATGATCCTGCCGGTGGTGCCGATAATAATATCTACACCTTCTTGCAGTTTTTCCCGTTGACTTTGATAACCCTCGCCCCCATAAATCAAACCGAGAGACAAACCAGTGTGTTGACTTAGCAGTTCAGCATCATTAAAGATCTGAACGGCCAATTCCCTGGTTGGCGCCATAATAATGGCTCTTGGTTGTTTTTTAGTGGGCTGCGGATTACTTAGCAAGTAATGAAAAGTTGCCACCAAGAACGCGATAGTTTTACCGGTTCCGGTTTGCGCTTGACCTGCTATGTCATTCCCTTCTAAAAGAGGGGGCAAGCTTAACGCTTGAATGGGCGTGCAGTGACTAAAGTTTGCGGCGGATAACGCCTTAACGACTTGCTCATTGATTGGCAAGTCCGCGAAATGTGTTTCGGTTAAATGAGTTGTTTGCATAGCTTATAGCTTATCAGTGCTTGCATTAAAAAACAGTTTCTATATAACAATCACGATCACGCTGAATTATATCGGCGCTAGAATTAATGACGGAGAAAAGAATGAGCGACAAAATTATCCAGTTATCGGACGATAGTTTCGAGGCAGATGTTATCAATGCGACTGGTCCTGTACTAGTTGACTTCTGGGCGGAATGGTGCGGTCCGTGTAAGATGATTGCGCCAATTTTGCATGAAATTGCTGACGAATTCGACGGCAAGTTAACAGTTGGCAAGCTAAATGTCGATGAAAATAACGAAACACCTCCTAAGTATGGCATTCGTGGCATCCCTACACTGCTTTTATTCAAAGGCGGTAATGTGGCAGCAACTAAAGTGGGTGCGCTATCTAAAGGCCAATTAGAAGAGTTTCTTAACGAAAACATCTAATTATAGATAGTAAAATTAAGCCCGATTAAATCGGGCTTTTTTATAATTTGATTACTCTGTGTTCAATGTAATACTTTTTTTAGCTCTATTTTCACTAGACGTACCGCAGTTTTGGTGCTAAATTTTCATTGTTCTCACCTGAACAGACCTGTATTTTCGTACCAATCAGAGATTTATAAAAGTAAATAACTTTGAACCATTCAATCAATTTTTGCTGTTACAGCGAATTTTTCAAGCTTAAAAAGACCCACCAATATGAACCTAACGGAACTCAAGAATAAACCAATCAGCGAGCTGGTTGGACTGGCCGAAAAAATGGGCCTAGAAAACATGGCCCGCGCGCGTAAGCAAGACATTATATTTTCGATATTGAAAACCCACGCCAAAGGCGGGGAAGATATTTTCGGCGACGGCGTATTAGAAATTCTACAAGATGGCTTTGGATTCTTGCGTTCTAATGACGCATCGTATTTAGCGGGTCCTGATGATATTTATGTATCACCAAGCCAGATTCGTCGCTTTAACTTGCGCACTGGTGATACCATTTCAGGCAAAATTCGCCCGCCTAAAGACAGTGAGCGTTATTTCGCCCTGTTAAAAATTAGCGAAGTGAATTTTGACCGCCCTGAAAATGCGCGAAACAAAATCTTGTTCGAAAACTTAACGCCATTGCATGCCAATGAGCGTTTGATCATGGAGCGTGGCAACGGCAGTACTGAAGATATCACGGCCCGTGTTCTTGATTTAGCGTCACCTATCGGACGTGGTCAGCGTGGCCTTATCGTAGCGCCGCCTAAAGCAGGTAAAACGCTGCTACTGCAAAACATCGCGCAATCTATCGCCGCAAACCATCCAGAATGTTTGTTGATGGTGTTATTGATTGACGAACGCCCAGAAGAAGTCACCGAGATGCAACGCCTTGTACAAGGCGAAGTCATTGCTTCTACTTTTGATGAGCCGGCGAGTCGTCACGTACAAGTAGCCGAAATGGTAATCGAAAAAGCCAAGCGCTTGGTTGAGCATAAGAAAGATGTGGTTATCTTACTTGATTCGATCACCCGTTTAGCCCGTGCGTACAACACGGTTATCCCATCATCAGGTAAAGTATTGACCGGTGGTGTAGATGCCAATGCATTACACAAGCCGAAGCGTTTCTTTGGTGCGGCACGTAACATCGAAGAAGGCGGCAGTTTAACCATTATCGCTACAGCGCTTATCGATACCGGCTCTAAAATGGATGAAGTTATCTACGAAGAGTTTAAAGGTACTGGTAACATGGAATTACACCTAAACCGTAAGATTGCGGAAAAACGTGTCTTCCCAGCTATCGATTACAACCGCTCAGGTACTCGTCGCGAAGAATTACTGACCACCCAAGACGAATTACAAAAGATGTGGATCTTGCGTAAAATTGTCCATGAAATGTCAGAAATTGACGCCATGGAATTCTTAATTGGTAAGCTGTCTATGACCAAAACCAATGACGAGTTCTTTACTGCGATGCGTAAGCAAAAAAGCTAACAACGCAGAACAAGCTAAATTGTAAAATCCGCTGCTGGCTCGCCCACAGCGGATTTTTTGCTTTGTATCTTTGCCGTCTCAAAAGCCAGATATAAGGTCACTAGCTCAAATGCTTAGGCGTTAAGGGCATTTAAATTGAATAATTAATGACGAATTGTTGCTCGATTAACGCTCAAGCAGGACTCACATCTTGATTTGGGCTACAATCCGTTTCCAAAATTTTCCAGTCTACTCTCGTTGTCTATTGCCATTGATATTAATGGTTTACACAACCGGGAGTTGACGTAATAAAACCGATGTTAAGTGGGAGTGAAAATGCCTCAAGTTGCTATTGTTATGGGTTCAAAATCTGATTGGCCTACCATGGCCCAAGCGGCAAAAATGTTAGATACATTAGGAGTCAGTTACCACGCTCAAGTTGTATCTGCTCACCGCACCCCTGCGTTATTAACCGAGTTCTCAGAAACCGCCGCCGATAAAGGTTATCAAGTGATCATTGGTGGCGCAGGTGGCGCAGCCCACTTACCGGGTATGATTGCTGCTCATACGCACCTGCCCGTGTTTGGTGTACCTGTGCGCTCCAGTCAGTTAAGCGGTGTTGACTCGCTTTACTCAATCGTACAAATGCCTAAAGGCGTGGCTGTTGGAACGCTCGCTATCGGTGAAGCTGGTGCTGCCAATGCTGGTTTACTGGCGGCACAAGTGGTTGCTCTTCAGGACAAAACCGTACGAGATGCTATTATTCAGTTCAGACAACAACAAACTGCCGATGTATTGGCTCAACCCCCATTGGAATTGCCTGAATGAATGTACTGATCTTAGGCTCAGGTCAATTAGCCAGAATGATGGCGTTAGCTGGCGTGCCGCTTGGTATTGAAGTGTCCGCAGTCGACGTAAGTAACCATAAAGTGGTCAATCCGCTGGATAAAAAGCGCCTAGACATACATCTTGAAACTGCCATTGAAGCGGCAGATGCCATCTCAGTCGAGTTCGAACACATTCCCGAGGCATTGCTTGAGCAAGTCAATCGCAGCGGTAAGCTGATGCCGAGCAGCGAATCCATCGCAGCAGGTGCCGATCGCGTTAAAGAAAAAGCCTTATTAGACAAGCTGAATATCGCTAATTGCCCCTACGTGATTGTTGATGATATTGCCCAACTTGATCAAGCTGTTGCAACACTCGGCGAAACGCTAATAATTAAAGCCAGCCGAGATGGATACGACGGTTACGGCCAGTGGCGCTTATCAAGCAAAGAGCAGTTGCCTGAAATAAAACAGGCATTGGCTGAACTGGATCTTAAAAAAGTCCCCTTAGTGGTTGAAAAGATGCTCACCTTTGAACGTGAAGTGTCGTTAGTTGGCGCCCGTGGCAAAAATGGTCAACTTGCCTTGTATCCTTTAGTTGAAAATCTGCACCACCAAGGACAATTACACACCTGTGTGGCCCCGGCACCTGCTATCACGCCCGCGTTAGCAGCCCAAGCCCAGAATATATTCACCGCGCTAGTCAATGAGCTAAATTACATTGGTGTATTAGCTGTTGAGTTCTTTCAAATGGGCGACACCTTGCTGGTCAATGAAATCGCCCCACGAGTACACAATTCAGGGCACTGGAGCATGCAGGGTGCAGATACTTGTCAGTTTGAAAATCACTTACGAGCGATTTGTGAATTACCCTTGGGGTCAACGGAAGTTATCGCACCAAGCGTAATGCTAAACGTAATTGGCTGCGATTTACCCTCAAAAGACATGCTAAGTGTCGCGAGAACACATTTGCATGGATACATGAAAACCCCTCGAGCCAAGCGCAAAATGGGGCATATAAATATTACGGCACATAATTACGCCGAACTGGGGGAAAGTATGCAGAAATTGCAAAAATGGTTGCCTAATAGCTATTTTCCGACCCTAAACAGCGAAGCATTGCGTCTTTTACAAATAAAATAAGATCTTTTGGTTGACAACAAAAGTGAAATCAATAAAATGTCGCCTCGCTCTAGCACATAGCTGCCTAGAGCGGGATTCTAGTGTGCCGACTTAGCTCAGTTGGTAGAGCAACTGACTTGTAATCAGTAGGTCACCAGTTCGACTCCGGTAGTCGGCACCATTTCCCTTCTTTGTATTAACTTCCCTGTTTATCCCTTCCGGGTGCTTTGTTTTTCTATTCTCTTCGCGTGCCAAGCTATCCCTGCTGCTTATGACATATCGGCAACTGGAACGCAGTCAGATGCTCCCAGCGATACGCGGAGAGACTCCAGAAGGTGCAGTCGAGAAAGAAAGCTACCTTTCTTCAAATTCAGTCCGCATGATGATTTAAGCATGAGTAATACTTTTTTCAGCCTCACTACCCCTGATTATTTGGATGATTAGGGCGAATTCTCATTGTATACCCCAATTCCTCCCTATGATTTTTTATTTCTATATCGACCAATCCTTATTCTTTTTTCGTTTAATACTTAGTCGCTTGCATCCGAATGACAAGGTTGCCCGTTTATTAAGTGGGCATTCAGAATTTTCTGATAAGGCATCGATATTAATCCTTACGCCTTGCATCTGGCACATTGAAAATGGAATAAATATGGATATATTTTACAAATCGGCATTAGCAATCGCTTTAAGTGCTAGTTTTTTAACGAGAATGGAATCTGCCTATGCTAACGATGAGTTAGAGCAGATCACTGTTAAAGGCCGCACCTCTAATCTTATTGGTGCGGCAATTTCTGCCTCCGAAGGCTTTGTTGGGCAACAAGAAATTAAACTGCGACCATTGCTGCGTACCGGTGAGTTAATGGAGTTAGTGCCGGGTATGGTTGCTACGCAGCACAGCGGTAGTGGCAAGGCCAATCAGTATTTTCTACGGGGCTTTAACCTTGATCACGGTACCGATTTCGCTACATTTGTTGATGGGATGCCAGTAAATATGCGTACTCATGGTCACGGGCAAGGTTACACCGATTTAAACTTTGTTATTCCGGAATTAGTGGAAACATTGGCGTATAAAAAAGGTCCTTATTTTACAGAAATCGGGGATTTTTCAGGCGCAGGTAGTGCATTTTTTAGTACGCCAAACCGTTTAGAAAAGGGTATTGCTAGCCTAACTTTAGGAGAAGACGAATACGCACGTATTTTAGTCGCAGATAGTATTGATAACCTGGCTAGCGGTACCTTGTTATACGGCCTAGAGAAGCAGGTCTACCAAGGTCCGTGGCAAGATATTGAGGAAGACGTAAACAAAATCAATGCATTACTTAAACATACTCAACCGTTAAATGACGGGCAGTTGTCTTTTACGATTATGGCATATGAAAACGGTTGGAACAGTGCAGATCAGATACCAAGTCGGGCTGTAACCGCCGGAATGATTGATGCACTCGGCTCAATTGATAAAACGCTGGGTGGCGATTCTAGTCGTTACAGTTTTAGTGCCGGTTGGGATTTTGCGCAGGGGTCATTATCGGCCTATTTTATCAATTACGACCTAGATTTATTTTCTAACTTTACCTATTTTCTTGACGATCCAGTCAATGGAGATCAGTTCGAACAGGTGGATAAACGCAATGTTTATGGTGCGCAGGGGCATTACCATGTAGATCATAAGCAATCGCGGACGACATTTGGTTTTGAAACTCGCGTGGACGATATTCAAGAAGTCGCTCTGTTTAAAACCACCGAGCGAGTCAGGCGAGGCGCAGTTCGAAGTGATGCGGTGAAAGAAAGCAGCGCAGCGGTGTACGTGCGCAACATCTTTGATGTGACGCCTAACCTACGTACGAACATTGGTATTCGCTACGATTATTTTGATTTTGATGTGACAAGTTTAATTAACCGCAACATTCATGATATTGATCTCAGCCAGAACGATGGCATTCAAAGTGATACTCTGGTGTCACTCAAAGGTAGTGTTACCTATCAGTTAAATGATCTATTCGAGGTATACATTGCGGCTGGGCAAGGATTTCATTCTAATGATGCCAGAGGCACCACGACAAAAATTGACCCAAATAACGGTAAGCGCATCACTCCAGTCAATGCGTTAGTTCGTTCTAACGGCGCTGAGTTGGGCTTTCGCGTAGATGTCAATGACAGGCTAAATGCGTCGTTGTCATTGTGGCAGTTATCTTTGAACAGTGAATTGGTGTTTGTGGGTGATGCTGGGAATACTGAAGCGAGTCGTCCGAGTAAACGCAGGGGATTGGAGCTCACCGCGTATTATCAGTTGGTCGAAAAAATAGTTTTAGACATGGAGTATTCCATGACAGATTCCGAATTTTCGGATAATCGACCTGATGGCAATAAAATCCCAGGTGCAATCGACCAAGTATTACAAGTGGGGATAAGCGCAGAATTTGATGCGACGAGTCATGGCAGTATAAGAGTTCGACATTTCGCTGAGCGGCCTTTAATAGAAGATAATAGTGTCCGCTCAAGCTCCTCTACCGTAGTGAATGCCTTGCTTGGTAAAAGCTGGGGCGCGTACAATGTGAAGCTAGAAGTGCTCAACGTATTTGATAATGATGTCCACGATATTGACTATTTCTATGCCTCTCGATTAGCTGGAGAAGCTGCTCAGGGGGTAGATGATCTGCATTACCACATTATAGAGCCGCGCACGGTAAGAGTGACAGCAGGTGTGAGTTTTTAGAAATCAACGGATCAAAATAAACTAAATCGCACATCCCAAACGCTCAAAGTCCAGCTTATTTAGTCTGGCTTTCAATACCTTACGCTGGTGGCAACTAGGTAGAATTATACGCTGAGCTCTGTTGATTCATGCATGGCTAGGAACTCCTCTCGCGGTAGTGGCTTTGGAAGGGCAAGGATATACACGACCCGCTCTTTCACTGCCCCTTCGGCGAGCACCACCTTGGCAGGGATCAGGATCTTATCTCCTGCTTTAACTTGCGTTCTATTACCACTTTTGGCATCGAAAAAATCAGTTTCACCTTCCATAATATAAGCATGTACTTCATCTGCATGCCAATGCTCATCATATTTTCCTAATGGTTGAAACGTGTATGGCGGCAGCAAAGCCATTTCATTTATTTGAGCTTAACCATTGTTGATCGTTAGATAAACCCACCTATATCCATCACTTTAGTGTATGGAACGCACGAATGGATTTTGAATCTGTGCGGGTATTTGTAGATGTTATGAAACGTAGTAGCTTTGCTGCTGTTGCCCGTCAACGCAACGTTGACCCTTCGTCGATTTCTCGTACTGTTGCAAGTTTAGCGTCGCAATTAGGCTTCCGACTGTTCCAAAGAACGACACGAAAACTCTCACCTACCGAAGCGGGAAATAAGTATTTTTCTCGCGTTCAAGATCTCATGGGTGAATTTGACCGAGCCACTGAAGCTGCTTTAGATCTGGTTAGCTTACCTACAGGTACATTACGAATAACCGCGTGTACCTCTTTTGGGCAAAGAGTCTTGACGCCGATTTTGCCAGAATTTCGCGCTTTGTACCCCGACCTGACACTCGAACTACTATTGATGGACAACCATGTGGATCTCGTTAAGGAGCAAATCGATGTTGCTGTCCGTTTCGGGCAACAACCTGTGGGGGATTTCATATCACATAAATTGGTTTCAAGGCGATTTCACCTCTGTGCAAGCCCTATGTAGATTAAAATGAATTGTCAGCCGAAAGATCCTGCGGCTTTAAGTGGCCTTGACTGTCTGTTGTTTTCGATGCCTGGGTATCGCAGCACATGGAAGTTTCGCGATCCGCACAATAATATGCTGGAAGTGCCAGTGACTGGGCATTTACTGATTTCCCATGGGCTCACCATGACAGCTTGCGCTGTGGCAGGCCTTGGTCCTGCTCTTTTACCCGACTGGCTGTGTCAAGATGAGATACATAACGGACTACTTGTGGACTTGTTCCCTGATTACGCATGCACCGCAACTGAATTCGATACTGCCGCTTAGCTGGTCTATCAGAGTCGCTCATATTTACCGCCAAAAGTACGTGTATTTGTTGATTTTTTGCAAGCCAAGATCATGACTACCGCCTAAGGATACAAACTAATAAGTGACGTCCTGGCAAACTTAACGACACCGCCCCAACACCAATAACTTATTCAAGGGCATGGCGCCTCAAGACTTCTTTGTCGGCCATTCTGGTGATGCGAAAATGAAATTCATAATGTGAAAAATCATCATCACCACACACAGCCGGCCCTTCGCACGGATCCAATTGGACAGTAAAATCTTGCACAGCCCCTACAACAGGTAAAATTTCTATTAACTGTTCGGTATTCCAATTACCCGTATATTTACCCACAAATTGGTCCTCACAATCTTTAACAATACTACCTGAGAAACAAAACGGAAAATGGGTCCATGGGCTATCATCCTCATAGAAATTAACGAAAAATTGTATAGGACTCGCTGCGCCCTCGTCCTTACAAATCCAACCTGAATCAGCCCCTCCGTATCGACCATCAATTAATAGCGCATCTCCAGCTACCGGATATATACAAGTTTGCAGCGGGTGAAAGTCAAAAGACTCTCCGCTGTCAACGTCACCTTGGATAAGAGTTGAAACAATCACATTGGCTCGCCATACAGCGTATATTTCATCCGATCCAGCCCAGTCCCAACCTGTTTCATCCACGGCAGTGAATCCACGTGCCTCCACCTTAAACATTGGTTGTAAATTGTGTATCGATACCTTAGGGGATAATTCTTCAAGGTGTTCAAATGTTGCAACTACTGGGGCGGATATTTTAATGTCTTCTGGCGAAGAATCACATCCTGTAAAAGCAAGACAGCAAACAACAGTACTTATTACAATTAACCCCCGACGTAAAAAATAGTTACTTGAGGCCTCTGGCAGTTCGTAAGTTCGTTTATTCATCTTTCAGCTTCCTTTTGATGATGACGTGAGCGCTAAACATATAAAGAGGTTAGAAGTCATTTCAAGCGAACGCCAGTAGCGACAAAAAGGAACATATGGTGTTAGAGCAAACTGAGTAGTCATCCCCTAATAGCAAAAAGCCAGCAAAAAATGCTGGCTTAAAACCGTCAACTTATTCTAGGACGGGACATCGGCTGATGTGTTAACGGTTAATCCGTATACGCCAAGCGATTAAACTTCTGTTGCTGGTAATCAGCATCACCGAAGGTGGTGTTGATCATCATTAGGCGTTTAACGTAATGGCCTACATCTAGCTCGTCTGTTAGACCCATACCACCGTGTAATTGAATAGCTTCGTCGCCAATCAATTTACCGTTTCGGCCGATCATCACTTTTAGTGCGGCAATATTTTTGGCCAAATCATCGGCGCCGCTTTCTGCTGCACATACGGCGCGATATAAAATGGACTTGGCTTGTTCACCTGCCATAAACATATCCACCATACGATGCTGCAGCGCTTGAAAGCTACTAATAGCCACCCCGAACTGTTGACGAGTTTTGGTGTATTCAATGGTGGTGGTATTCAATTTTTGCATGATACCCATAGCTTCAGCGCTCAAAGCAATAATAACTTCACCGACCACTGCATCCATAATGGGGTAACCGTTATCAACGTCACCTAGCACATGGTCTGCTGCAACACGTACATCGTTTAGTTTGATGTTCGCTACCAATTGACCGTCCATCAGGCGATAAGGCGTGCGCTCTACGCCTGCGGCGTCAGTATCAATTAAAAATAGCGTAATGCCCGCTTCGTCGCACTGCTCGCCAGATGTTCTCGCTGAAACCACCACTTTGTTGGCAGCTGCACCGTTGAACACAACGGTTTTTTCACCCTTGAGTACAAAATCGTTTCCGTCACGTTTTGCTTGTGTTTTTACGTCTGCCAATTCGAAGCGGCTTTGGCGTTCTAAGTAAGCAAATGCACCTTGCAGTGAACCATCGATAATTTTTTCGATGTAGGTATCTTGTAAAGCGGCGTTAGCACTTTTATTCAATAAACCACCGAACATTAATACTGTGGCCACAAACGGCTCCACGACTAGGCCTTTGCCCATTTCTTCCATCACGGCCATAACGTCTGTTGCACCACCGCCAAAACCACCATGGGCTTCGTCGAAGGGAATAGAGAGCCAGCCGAGTTCAGCAAAGGTTTGCCAATTTTTAGGATTAAAGCCTAACTCGCTCGCGGCATTCGCTCGGCGACTCTCAAAGTCATATTCGTCTTGCACAAAGCGCGCAACACTGTCTTTGAGCATGTTTTGTTCTTCTGATAAGTTAAAATTCATGATTAAAGTCCCAGCACGTATTTGGCAGTAATGTTTTTCTGTACTTCGTTTGAACCACCGTAAATTGTGGCTGCTCGTCCGTACATATACGCTTTTCTTGCATCGTGACCAAAGGCATGGCCTATGGTTTCAGCATTTTCTTCACCGTGGATAATGCCGCTGTAGTAACCTGCCAAATCCATATACATTTGCTGAATAGCTTGTTGAATTTCGGTGCCTTTAATTTTTAGTAAAGAGGATTCCACACCTGGCCCTTTACCGTCTGCCGTTGACGCCAGTACACGCAATTCGGTGTACTCTAAAGCCATCAGCTCAATTTCAGTATTCGATAGGCGATTTTGGAACTGAGTATCTTCCAGCAGCGGACGACCACCGCTGATTTCATCACTGAGTAACTTGCGCAAGTCACGCAAGCGGCGCTTAGAATCAGCAACAGCTGCAATAGAGGTACGTTCATGAGCCAATAAAGCCTTAGCGTAAGTCCAGCCTTTGTCCTGTTCGCCGATACGGTTAGCAACCGGTACTCGAACGTTATCAAAAACCACTTCGTTCAAGCTGTGATGATCATCAATTGATGAAATTTTATTAACCGTAATACCCGGGCTGTTCATATCAATCAGCAAGAAAGTAATGCCATCCTGACGCTTACCAGAAGCATCCGTACGTACCAAACAGAAAATCCAATCTGCGTACTGGGCGTAAGTGGTCCACACTTTGGCACCATTAACTATGTAGTCATCACCGTCCAATTCCGCTTTGGTTTTCAGCGCAGCAAGATCTGAACCTGCGCCAGGTTCAGAATACCCCTGACACCACCAATCTTGACTTTTAAGAATGCGTGGCAAGAAGCGTTTTTTCTGCTCTTCGCTGCCAAAACCGTAAATAACCGGCGCTACCATTTTCAGGCCAAACGGCACGACATCAGGGGCGCCCGCTAAAGAACGCTCGGTTTCAAAGATAAAATTTTCTGTCACTGACCAGTTGACGCCACCGTGCTCAACAGGCCAACCTGGTGCTAACCAACCTTTATCGTTCAGTTTATTCTGCCACTCAATTTGAGCAGCCTTAAATTCTTGATCTTCACCACGAATTCGAGAGGCTAAATCTTCAGTCCAATTCTCAGACAAAAATGTGCGTACTTGGTCACGAAAGGCCAATTCCTCAGCCGAAAAGGTAATATCCACTTAGTGTTTCCTCTTTCAATTGTTCATCTCGGGACTCACCCCAAGTAAGTCACTACTGTACGCCCCTTCCCTTCCCTTGTACTTAGGGTAAAATGCCACTTAATACGGCATATGTGCCAAAATAATCAAAGAGAAGGAAATAGTGTGCCGGATGCAAAATGGCGAGTGGCCCTACTAATTTTTAATGGTGCTTGGGCGTCTACCGTTTATGGCTCACTGGAGTTATTTCACAGCGCAAATTTACGCCAAGCAAAAAACCGTCAATTTCATTGCGACTTGATCAGCGCAGACAGAACTGCGGTGCAGCTTTATGGTGGTCAATCTATCCACGGCGATGTGGTAATAGGCGAAGCCCCGTATGATCTGATTATGCTGGCGCATTATTGGGGTGATTTCGAACAGCTGACCAAGCAATACCCAGGAATTCCACCTTGGCTGGCCAAGCAACACGCAAATGGTGCACGTATCGCTGGGATAAACAGCGGCATCTTTTGGGCCGCAGAGGCCGGTTTACTTAATGGAGGACGTGCAACAACTTATTGGCGTCACTTGCGGGAATTTGAACAGCGATACCCAAATGTGCAATGGCAGGCCAACCAAGCCAGTGTAGAGCACGCAGGTATCTATAGCTCAAATGGTCAAAATGCCTCGCTAGACTTAAGCATGCATCTACTGGAGAAGTTCTGTGGCCCTTCAATCGCCGCAAGTTTAGCCAGAGATATCAGCTTTGATAGTCGCCGAACGTACGATGTAAACCTGATCAACATTGCTGGTTTTCGCCAGCACAGAGATGTGGGTATTCACCGAGCACAGGACTGGCTAGACGAACATTTTAAGCAAAGCGTTGAGCTACAGCTCCTCGCAAAACAGATAGGTATGAGCAGACGTACCTTCATCCGTCGGTTCCAAGAAGCAACAGGGGAGCTGCCTTCTCGCTACCTTCAGCGACTTAGAGTGGAAGCAGCGAAACACCGTTTAGGAAATACCGATGACAGTATTAAAACCATTGGCATGGGTGTGGGCTATCGAGATATCAGCTCATTCTCAAAGGTTTTTAAATCGATTACCGATGTGACACCACGAGAATTTCGCTCACGGCTTCGCCCTGCGGGTATTAGGAATATTTCAAAAGCCGACTAAAGATACCTTCAATGTCTTTTAGGTTTCGACAGGGCTCAACACTGGAGCACCAAGGTGAATATTGCGACATAATTGAATCGCCAGAGTCCCAACTATTGCGCTGCTCGGGATTAAGCCATAACACTCGCTTACTTTGACGAAAGACCTTTTGCCAAATGTCGGTTCGACCATCGCCTTGGTTATTGCGTGCATCACCTAACAAAATAACCGTTGTTTTTTTATCGATACTTGCCAATGCCTGCTCTTGAAAACCGGCGAGCGCCTCACCGTAGTCCGTAGACAAGCCACCCCAGCGCTGCATTATTTCTTCCAACGCTAACTCAATGTTTTCTTGCTCTAATAGTTGTGTCACTTCGACCATCTCAGAAGCAAAAACAAAAGAACGGACTTTCGGTATAACGTCTTGCAACGAATACAAGAATAATAAAAGAAAACGTGCAACACGGCTAACTGAACCACTGACATCACAGATTGCGACAATTTTAGGCCGATCTACGCGTGTTGCCTTCCAGCGCGTATGAAAAAGTGCACCGTCAAAAGCGGCATTGGCAGCGATCGTTTTACGCACATCTAACAAGCCACGCTTACGTGTTAATCGCCGCCGACTATGCTGAGTCGCTAATTTACGCGCTGCTCGTTGCACTAAGCGTTGCATTAACGTGTAATCAATATGCTCAAGTTGACTTAACTTTGCTTGCTGTAGGTGCTCCTCTCGAAATTTCAGACCTTTGTGACGCGCAAAAATCATATATTGCTGTTCCACATAATCTTTAACTTGCTCAAGCAAACGTGCTCGGGATTTTATTAATTCACGCTGTAAATCCTTCTGTGCAGGGCTGCTAGCATCTGCGCGGATTTCGGCGCTTAGTGCCTCATCCCCCAAACGTTGCATGATTTTGTAAGCGAAATGATTTTTTTGGGTAAATAAAACGATGGAAGACAGTTTCTCCGCCAAAGCAGCTTGGGCAATCGCCAGACTCATATCTTGCTTTTGATTAAGTGACTGGCCCAACGCTGAGCTAGCCGCGTACTCGTCAGCGCCACTTTCTTGCTCATTTTCGCCTAAGCCCGCCTCGCTCGTGTTTTTTTGCTCTTCAGGCAAAAGCTTGTCGCTATCCGTTTGCTTAACTTTTTCAACACCGGTGAAATACAGATCAAACAATTGCTCGTAAATGACTTGATCTGTCTGGCGTTTAACCAATGTTAAAGCCAAAACTGTTTTGGTCGTTTTACGGTTTTCGAGTCCTAACAACTTGATAGCGTTGAGCGCGTCCAAAGACTCTGCTGGCGACACGGGCAATCCCGCTTCACGCAATGCCCCAATAAAGTCGGCAACAAAACGCACCTAAGATACCCGCTTCAACAAAGCTGCAATTTCGGGTTCAACTAATTCGATATCATCCTGAAACTTCAACAATAAGTTCAAGGTCTCTTTTACCCACGTAGGGTCTAGCGTTTCTACATTGAGCAACAGCAGTGCCCTTGCCCAATCGATGGTTTCACTGACCGCTGGCGATTTTTTCAAAGGCAAGTTCCTTAGCTCCGCTATCAGTGCCACTATTTGCTCTCTTAACTGTGCATCCAAACCTTCAACCTGGGTCTCCAAAATACGGCTTTCTAAAGCGGCATCGGGAAAAGGAATATAGAGATGTAAACAACGGCGCTTTAAAGCATCGCCGAGCTCCCGCGTGTTGTTACTGGTTAGCATCACTATGGGTGTCGATTTCGCTTTCACCGTACCTATTTCTGGAATAGACACCTGATAATCCGACAACAGTTCTAACAGAAACGCTTCAAACTCTTGATCCGCTTTGTCAATTTCATCGATCAATAACACCGCGCCACCTTCACTCTGTAAGGCTTGCAGTAAGGGTCTGGGCTCTAAAAATTCCTGTGAATAAAAAATGTCACCAAAATCATGCAACCGAGCGATAGACTCATCCAATCCCCGCGCACCTCTTAGCACATCCCCCAACTGCTCTTTCAGTACTTGGGTGTAAAGCAGTTGTTTACCATACTTCCATTCATACAATGCTTTTGACTCGTCAAGCCCTTCGTAGCACTGCATGCGGATCAGTGGCGCATTCAGATACGCCGCGGTAATTTTTGCTAATTCGGTTTTACCCACGCCAGGAGGCCCTTCAATGAGAATGGGCTTTTGTAAATGACAGGCTAGATAAATGGCAGTAGCTACTGACGAGCTGCAAATGTAACCGAGTGCCTCAAACTGGCGTTGAATAATCTCCACTGAGGCGATTTTTTCTTGATGCTTTATAATCACAAATTTCCGGCGCTTTGGGGAATGTATCAGCCATTATTTGCCTAACACTTAATCAAAGGCAAATCGTTATAGCTGTTATTAAGCAATCAACTAGCCTGATAGATAAGCAAAAAACGAACGCGAAGCAGTCGTTGTAAGTTGCTTAAATATCATTAACCTCAACAATGTATTTCAACTCATTAGGGGCAAGATTTCATGCAAAAACTGTGGTGTTTAATGCCAGTAGCTGTGTTTATTTTTGGCCATATTTGCTTGGTAACTAAAATTTTAAAACGCCGATAAAGTGAGCGTAAATGAACACGAGTCCCCACCCGAGGTATAACTAGAGCCAGCGAGTACAAGCTGGCTTTTTTTATGACGGCTGCGCAAGAGCTAAATAACCGAGATATCGACTTCTATATTACAGCAGGTAGCGTTTGAATAGGGGCATACTTGGTGGGCTTTTTCGACCAAAGCTTAAGCTTAATTTTGTGCAAAAAATTAGCAAAGTAGCTCGATAACTCTCGTTATTGCTTATATTTTACCCAGGTAAAAAAATTACCTAAAATCCCACAAAAAATCAAGAATATTTTATTCTAACAGTTCTTAATTATTTCGTTTGATTGATTTATATCATGTGGTATTTAGTACCGTGGATTACATATGCTACCTCATATATTGATGTGGGCTAATGTTTAATATTCTATTTCCCGCAGCTGATACCTGAGAATCATAGTCGTAAACACCTATTTAAAAATTAGTACGTCAATAGGGTATTACACATACTCCTCCGATGACCTGCCACTAACCTGTCATATTTTAGATTATTGGCGCGTTGATGGGCTGCGTAACGATCCTTCAAAAGGGTTTTATCTCCTCAATTGGAACAGACGGCGATATAAAACCACACACACTTCATGTCAGGCTAACTCCTGTAAAGTTTCGTAATTAAATTATTGATTAAGAGAGAAAGGACGAATAATGATTCGCAAAATACGTATAGGGGCAAGGTCACTATTGGCTTTCGGCTTGCTCGGATTGATATCCTTAGGGTTGGGATGTTTTGGGATTTATCAGATGAATTGGCTTAACGAAGACATTAGTGTAATTACTTCGCATAGAATACCCGCCCTATTGACAATTAGTCATATGCAACGTGACTTTCTCTTGACTCGTTTAGAAACCGCGAACCTAGGTTATGCTCACGATCCTTCTCTAAAAAAGCCGATTCTCCAGCGTTTGAGTAATGTGCAAGCGTCATTTATGGCATCAAAAAAGAAAATGCACGCCCTAGCCACAGCTGAAGAAGCCAAAAAGCTGTTAATACGTATGGACAATAGTGTAGACAGGTATGTTGTTCTGCATAAAAAATTAATCGCCATGTATGAACAAGGTTATTTTAAACAGGCGAATGCATATAGAGAGCAAGGGTTTTTGGAATTAAGTGGTGATATAACACAGGTGTTATATGAACTAAATGCTTTCCAAAAAAGTCGTGCTGATGATTCAAGTATTAAAGCAAAGGAGACATTTGGATCTAATCGTATGTGGATGGTAGTTGTTATCATAATCGCCTTAATTATGACTGTTATTCTAACAATTCTGTTCAGTCGCTCCGTTATATTACCATTGAACCAAGCAGTAGAAGTTGCACAAAATATTGCCAAAGGGGATTTGAGCCAGATCTTCAATGATAATAGCAATGACGAAGCGGCAGATATGATTAGAGCCTTGTCCGACATGCAGGAAAATTTAAAACAAACAATACAAGCTATTGCGGATTCATCTAGCCAGTTGGCTTCCACTTCAGAAGAGTTAAGCGTAGTAACGCGGCAGTCGTCTATGAATATTACCCAACAAGGAAGCGAACTTGAGCAGGCTGTAACCGCAGTGAACGAAATGACCGTCGCAATAGAGGAAGTCGCTCGAAATTCAAATTTCACCTACAACGAATCGGAGAGCGCCAATACAGCCGCAATTGCCGGTCGTAAAAATGTACAACAAACCATTGATACTATTCATGAGCTAGTGAATGAACTTCAGTCAACTAAGAGTGGGGTTGATACCTTGGCCTTTCGAGTGAAGGGGATTGGCTCAGTGCTCGATGTCATTCGCGCTATTGCTGACCAAACTAATCTTCTTTCTCTTAATGCAGCAATAGAAGCGGCTCGCGCGGGAGAATCCGGTCGTGGTTTTGCTGTGGTTGCTGATGAGGTCCGCGCATTGGCTCATCGCACACAGGAATCAACCAAAGAAATAGAAAACATGATTGCTTTGACACAAGGCGATACCGAAAAGGCTGTTAGCGCAACTGCGCTTAGTAATGAACGTGCAAACCAGACATTAACCGTCGCAAATGAAGCCGGTGCTTCATTGCAACATATAAGCAATATTATCAGCCAGATTAATGAGCAAAATTTGGCCATAGCCAGTGCCATTGAGCAACAAGCGACGGTCGCAAAAGAGGTAGATCAGAATTTAGTCAATATCCGTGATTTAGCTGACCAAACAGCGGTTGGGGCTAGTCAAAGTAACATTGCTACTGTTGAACTTGCCACTCTTGCAGATAGCCTTAATAACCTTATCTTGAAATTCAAATTAAGCTAGAGCATTGAAGTCGTGGCAACCCTGTTGATTACATTCAGGGCTGCCGTTTACAATTAACGCTTGATATTAGAGTACGGATATCTCGACTTCTATATTGCCGCGAGTAGCGTTTGAATAGGGGCATACTTGGTGGGCTTTTTCGACCAAAGCTTTAGCTTGGGTTTTGTCCATGTCCCCTATCGAGACTGCTAACTTTACTGCAATACCAAAACCATTTTCAATGCCGCCAATAGAGACTTCTGAATTGATATATACATCACTTGGCAGTGCTATTTTTGCTTGGCCTGCCACGACCTTGAGTGCCCCGATAAAGCAAGCAGCATAACCTGCGGCAAACAATTGTTCTGGGTTAGTGCCCTGCCCGTCATCGCCACCCAAGCCTTTAGGCGTAGATAGTTTCAGATCCAAACGACCATCGTCCGATTTTGCAGAACCTTCACGACCACCTGTGGCAGTTGCTTTGGCTGTGTATGCTACATTTTTTAATACATTCATAGTGAACTCCAGATTTAATGTTGAAATTATTTTGCATGCAAAATATTAAACCCAACATTTATCAATTGCAAATACTTTGCGTGCAAATTAAAATGAATTCGGAGGTGTCTTATGTCTTTTGAAAACTTACAGTTAAAAAACCAGTTGTGCCATCGCCTGTATATGGCGTCAAACAACATTGCTCGGGCTTATCGTGAGCCACTATTAGCGTTGAACTTAACCTACCCCCAGTACGTTGTAATGATGGCGTTATGGGAAAAAGATGAAATCACAATCGCCCAGCTAATAGAGCACACCGCCATTGACGGCGGTGCAATGACACAAATATTGAAAAAGCTGTCGGACAAAAGCCTGCTTAGCGTCATCAAAGACGAAAAAGATAAACGAAAGCGCTTGCTGAAATTGAGTGACGCTGGACAAACACTGAAGCTTAAAGCCACTGATATTCCAGACAAAGTCCTGTGCAAGTTCCCAGGGATCACACCCCCACAAACTCAGCAGTTGATGGATTTGCTTGATTTGGTGGTGGGGCCGTCATCTAAACGACCCTAATTAGCTGTAATCCTGACGACTTTCCATTTTGTGAGAATTTAAATTAAGCTATAAAAATCAGTAGGTAATAAGGTTACACTGATATTCTATTTTGGTTTTAGGCGAGTAATTTCACTGTGCAGCAAGCGCTAACTTATTTAGGCACCTTAGACGATGTGGTGCAACGCTATCCATGGAACATTGAGATGGGCCAACAGCAGTTCAATCAGATGTTGATCCGTAAGGCTTTACTGGGCGAAAAAATCATTATCAATGACGGATATCTGTTAAATCATCCATTTGCACGCCACGCGTTACTTTACCCGACCTCGTCCCCGCTAAAAGCACTAGTCGAAGCAAACTTTGTACAAATCATGTCCCGCAGCGGTTCTCTTTTAGACGTAGCGCAGAAAATGTCCGCTCAGGGTGTTGAAAGCTTTCAAAGATTACAAAAAAGTGCCGAGTGGCCTGCGCTTCGAACCATGCTAAAACAGTGGGAACCAGGGTTGCAACGCATCGATAATTTCATCCCTTGGCCGAAAAAACATATTAGTCATGGGTTTGATAATATGTTGTGTCGCAGTCGCCAATTATATGTTGAAAACTTAGGTATGACGGCGGTTACTGATGATGACTTTCAACGCGTATTTGATTTATATACATTGAAAAATAAATCTGACAAAGAGGCAACGCGGACTCGCTGGGAGCAAGCATGCATAAAAGTGTTAGGCGATGACTCTAATGCTAAAGAAAAAATAAACGAGCTAATGGGATTGGCCAGTGAAGCGTATCACTATAACTTTGCAGTATGCCTAAGCGCGCAATTTAGCCAGCGTAAAATCTTAGTTGAAACCCGCTATAGCCATGCGTTTGCCGATTTAATTCAACTAGGACAGCCCACACAGTCCGAACTAATTAATATCCCTTCAATTCAAATACCGCAAAAATTAAGCTTTGATCGCCCTCAACTATGGAAAACGTTAGTCGACCCTTTTAGTGATGTGGCAGGCGTACAAAAAGAATATCAGGATGCAATGGAGCAGTTCTTCGCTGGCCAAGCAAACGCAAAGCTAGTCGAAGAGGTTTCATTAAAATACTCTAAAGCCCTGTCGGTACATTTTGAAAATGACGAGCAAGACGGTGGTATCAAAAAGGTTGCATTGAGCATTGGCTTTTTGGGTTTAGGTTTAGTGGCCGGCGGGCCTGTGACCGCAGGCTTACTATGGCTTGCTGAAAACAGCTTGCTACCCACGGTTACTCGGGTATTTAAACTGCGAGATAAAGGCTTTTTTAAAAAACAAACACCAAATCAGTCATTAGATCTCTCTCATCAAAACACCTTAAGTTCAGTGTCTATCTCCTTGCCACTAGCAGAAAAGTTAGCCAAAGATATTCCTGACTTTACTTAGGTTTATTGGGGGCATGGTTTTGGTTACTCAGCATGCCCCAAACAATTTAGATTGGCTGAATATCTGATTGGCGTTCAACATTGAGTATTTCAATTAACGCATCGAATGCACGTTGGGGCTCAGTGTGGCGACATATTTTAACCGCTGGATTATTTCCGCCAATGTGCGTTATCCCGAAAGTAGCAGGATCGTAATGTGAGCGCGTCTTGCCTGCTTCCGTGATTTTTGGCATGCTGGTGTCTGTCCATTTACCCCCTGATTTTACTTCACTAAATTCCACCCAGACTGATTGCAACTCTCCTTGGCATAGCTCTGGCTCAACTACCACAAGCGCTGCGAGTACGTCCCAGAAGTAGTATTCTTCTGACTCGATAAACCAGTCATTGTCATCTAGCACTTTGTCCCAGAACTTAGCAGCTGGCGTTCTGACTTCACTTTTAAAACGTTTGGCGTATTCGGGGGTCACTTTTACTTGGTTGGTTAAATCTAATCCGACAACTTCAACGGCCAAATTAGAGGCAAAAACCTGCTCTGCGGCCACTGCATCCACGTAAATATTCCATTCTGCCTTTTTGTTAGGGTGATCCCCCGTAAAACCCGGCACGATAATATTGCCGGGCGCATCAAAGCCGCCGCCCATCATCACAAGTCGCGACACTTTAGGCATATCGTCTGGGTATTTATGCAACCACTGAGCAATATTGGTTAAGCTGCCCGCACTGAGTAATACCACTTGCTCATCTTGTTGACTAAGCAAGTGATGAATAAGCTCTACTGAGTCCATGTTAGTAGGTTGGCGATTTGTTTTTGGTACCGGCACCCCTGAAAGCGTATCAGCCTGCTGACGCCAAGGCCCTGGAAAGGCAAAATAACCATCAATCGGGTAATGATCGCCACAAGCAAAGGGCACGTCTGGTGAGTTTGACAGCGCAAGCAGCCCTGGAATATTCACCATATTTTCAGCGCAGTGCCCTTCCCCAACGCCATTAGACGTCACGCCAAGCAATTCAATGTCAGGGTGATTCGCCACCACCAACATAGCAGACCAATCATCAATACCCATGTCGGTATCGTAGATGACCTTTTCGGCTGATACAGAAGAACAAAAAATCGCAAAAATAACTGCCAGTGACGCGTTTGATAAACGGGAAAAACGTTGGAGCATCTCAATACCAATAACAATTTATAGAAGGGACGGAAATGTAGCAAAAAAGGCGCCACTATTCTCTTAAAAAACAAACCGTTAAATAAAGGCTTTGCACCATGAGTAAAATACACGCAATGCGATTTATGCACCAAGGCATCAAAATTTGCACCATAAAAAACCTAAACCAATGTCATGGTTTAGGTTTTTAATTCACTTCGCGTTTTGCAATGTGTCACCCGATTTATCAGCTAAGCACATTTAGCCAACAAACGGGGTACTTGGACTACTTACTCAGATGCATATCTGTGATGTATATACGGTTTCCTTGTCCGCCTCCCACACCAAAAATAGCGATTTGGGTAAGCTTAGATAGATTTAGCGGTATATCCGCTAGATTGATGGTCACCTCATTCCAATTGCTGTTTACTGAAAGTGGTACTTTGTGCTCTGAGCCATCAACAACAAAATCTAACGTGTATTCTGAGAACCCACCAGCAGCGGCAATTTTAAAGTTGAGGGTTTGATAAGCGGCAACATCGATGCTGTATTGTTGCACATCACCATATATATCACCTGCTAAGGCCAGTACCGCCCCCCAACTACCTGAGCCGCGCACTAACTCAAATGCACTTAGTCCGTTGTACATCACATCAGAGTTAAAGCTTGTGCCGGTTGACCATTCACCAATAGTCATATTGCCATTGTGCGCATAGTCATCACCGTCAAACAGCATATCGCTGTCTTCACCGCTTGATGAAAAGAATACAAACTTGTCATCTGAGCTGTCTTTATCAGCCAAGGCTACTTTGCCTGAGTCATACATAACCAAATCTGTAATGTATAAGCTTTGGCTAGCCGAGCCGCCGTCATACACGCCAAAGAGTGCAATTTGGCTAACATTGGATAAATCTACTCCGTACATACCAAGGTCAATGTCAATGTCATTCCAATCAGCTTGGTTCGTTAGCGCGAACCCGACTTCCTGAGCAGACTCTTTGCCGTCAATAGCAGAGACTATAGACACGGCGTACCGCTCAAAAGCACCCTGCGACGCCGCCTTAAAACGAAGGTTTGTGTAGGTAGAAAAATCCGTATCATAGTTATCAATACTATTGCCATCTGAGATATCACCTTGTAAGGCCAACACTGCACCCCATGAGCCACCAGCAGAAAGTCGTAAGCCATTTAAACCGTTATACTGGGTATTTGAGATCCCCGTACCCGTGCTCCACTCACCGAATATTACGTTACCCACATCGCTGTAATTATCGTTATCAACAATTAGATCAACACTTATGGATGCATCCGATGAGATAAACACGAAATCGTTCGTGGTGTCAGTTTCAAACTCGATGGCACTGTCTTTCACTAACGAGAAGTCCGTCACGTAAATGCGTGACACTCCGGCTTGCCCACCAATGCCATACACGGCAATCCAATCGACTTTGGATAAATTAAGTGGAATAGCTTTCGTATCCAATGAAATACTCTGCCACGTGGAAACAGATTCATTTACCGGTATCGCAATTTCCTTGCTAACACCGTTGGCCGAAATCGCCACTTTGTATCCGCCTGCGTAATGACCTGTCGTGGCGACTTTGAGGTTAATGCGGTTAAATAAACTGAAATCACCATCTATTCCATTTTGAAAGGCCAATACCGAGCCCCAATTCCCTTGTTCCGGAGAGTTTGAGCTAGAAATCAACTCCCAACCACGCAAACCGTCGAACATAACGTCACTTTGCAAGGTTGTACCCGTGCTCCATTCACCTACCGTATTAGGAGCGAAGTTGATATCTGTTTCTTCGGTCGCTGAAATCAAGACGAATTCGTCTTCAGTGACTGGCTCACCATCCCCGCCGCCATTTGTGGCTTGGAGCACCACACTCACATCATCGATTTGCACGATACCTATGTCAGCACCAAGGTCAAAGAATACGCGGCTGTTGTCATCTCCAAACCCATTCACAGTGAACGTGTATGAAAAAGTCTGCCAATCCGTTGTCAGTGCAGCATTCTCGGTTACGTTGCTCCAAGGATCGTGGTTTAGCCCAAGTCCAACGACGATATTACGCAAAATAGACGCCTTCGCTTTGAATGTCACCACATAGGTTTCATCCGCGGTTAAGGTCATGACTTGGCTTAGGTTGACATCCCATGAGTTACCCGCAGCGGCAATATCCGCCTGGAACACATAGTTGCTTGCCTCTTGAATGACGTTCACGTCTCCCGTCCATCCTTGGGCGCCGTTGTCAAACGAACCGTTGGCGACCAATTCATCACCGACCTCAGGATCGGTTACACCACCACCGTTATCCCCATCATCGCCGCCTGTGCCGTCGTCTTCACCTTGCAAAAATTGCACGTTATCAACACGGAACACCGCGCCTTCTCCTTGCCCCCAGTCAGGGAAAAGCATCACCACGTCTATGCCATTTAACATCAAACCGCCTTGTTTAAGGGTCGATAACGCAATGGAATAGTGCTGCCAATTCGCAGTCGGAGTAACAAGCGTAACAACCGCTTCACTGGCTGCACCGCCCTGCTCGACCTTCAAGTTCCAGGCTGCTGAAGTATTGGTGCTCGGCGTGACAAGTTTCAGATCAAATTCCAACGTACCACTATTGGCAATTGGGGATGCATCAAAAGGCGCTGGCACTGTGGCCAATGTGGTGTTGAATCCCAATACGGTTGGAATGTCACCTACCGCGAATTCAATCACCTGAGACTGAAGCTCATCATCGAACACCACCACTGGTGTTGACTCTCCACAACAATCCCATGCAGGCCAAGCATCGTTTAACATGTCGTCAAATATCACTAAATCACGAGCGATACCATCTGATTCCGGCACAGGGATAGGCGCCGCGCCATTTATTAAGGTTCCGCCATTTGCAACAGACTCTGCATAGCCATCCGTTACAGTCGCGCAGCCATGACCATTGCTAGGTGATGTTGAGCACTCATAAACCCGCACATAATCCACTTCGAAACGATTGGCTGCGCTAAATGCGGAAGCATCGACACCGCCTTGATTTACCGCTTCAGGCCAAGCGCCACCTACTGCGAAATTAAGCAATAAGTGAAAGCGCTCATCGAACGGCGCGTTATTCCACAAGGTTTCGCCGCTTTGCTCGGTGTACCATCCACGATGACTCAAACCATTCGCGGTACCGTTAGCGTCGTAACTGACGGTTGATTTACGCTGTGTTTCATACAACACCCCATCCACATACCAGCGTAACTCACCTTCTTCCCACTCAAGTGCGTAAATATGAAAGTCATCTGCTGGATTAGCGTCTTCTGGTAAGGCATAGCTACGGCCGGAATTATCGTTATTGGGCCAACTTTGACCATAATGGATTGTGCCGTGCACATTCGATTCCACGGCACCGGTGCCATCATTCAAAGGCACACCAAGATTCACTGCTTCAAATATATCGATTTCACCCGAGTGTGGCCAACCGCCGTAGATGTAATCTGTAGGCAGCATCCATATTGCAGGCCACGAGCCTTGTCCACTTGGAGCCTTGGCGCGTATTTCGAAACGACCGTATGTCCAATCACCTTTGTTTTTAGATATTAAACGGGCAGAACTGTAAGGCAAAGGTTGTCCCGTTTCTGGTTTGGCGACAATGGTTAACACACCGTTTTGGACAAATGAGTTATCACTGCTGGCGGTATAACATTGCTTTTCATTGTTGCCGCCACCGTCGCAATTGACCTCGTGAGACCATTTTGCTTGATCGATTGACGTGCCATTAAATTCGTCATTCCAGACTAAGTTCCAGTCTGACGTAACATTGACCACACAACCCGTTGCATCAACGATGCTATTGGCTGGTGTATTAAGACATTGGTCAATATCATCGGCTACACCGTCATTGTCAGCATCATTGCCGTTATCACCACCGTTCCCCTCATCTGAAGAAGAAGCAGGCAGGGTCAGGTCATCAAAGTAGAACGTCCAGTTAGCTGGGTCTGTTTCAGCATTCCCCATTTCGCCCAAATCAAAGATTAAAGTGATAGCCGTCGTGCCGTTGCCGGAAATGCCACTAAAATCAAAGCTGAGTTCTTCCCAGCCTAAGCCAGAATGTTGGGCGCTAATCTCACCCACAACGCCACCTTCCAATTTAAGTAATACATTAACCGCTCTTGGCGACCAAACTTTTAGAGTGATCACTGTGTTCTCAGCAATATCTATTGGATTGTTTAATGCTAATGTTGTGCCTCCCCAAGGTTGCCCTGCAAACTTCTGCATTTGCCCAACTTGCGCACTGCTATTAATGCCGGACATATCTGGATTTGCCGCGATAGTCGCCACCCCTCCATCGAAGTCAGTAAAAGCGTAGGTTGCCCCCTCAAAATCATGAACATCAGAGCCGGTAGCACCACCATTGCCGTCGTCACTTCCTGCGTCATTGCTATCAACTAAGCGTATGTTATCGAAATACACTAGGTTGTTTTGCGCCCGAGTATTAAAATCAAAATCAGGGAAGACAATGATCTGGTCAATATCGATGGCTTCAACAAGACCAATGTAGCCGCTAAAATCAAAGGTGAGTTCTTCCCACTCGTTGATTTTAGTATTGGCCACTTTTATCTCGCCTTGTGCCCCACCGTTTGCGATCGCAAATTTGATACCCACATCGCTTAGCACACTTTTGTATACCATGATTTTAACGAAGCTATTGGATGGGTCTAAGGTGAAAGGTGTTATTTGGCCGTGCTGGATCTCCGTACCGACCCATGGCGCACCTTCAACTTGCGCGGTGAGTTTTGCCACTGTGGATGAGTTATTAATGCCAGAAGGATTGGGATTAGACACAAATTCGAGCGGGCTATTGTCGCCATTTTCAAATACGTTCCAATTCAATTGGGCACCAAAACCTTGTGCTTCAAAATCGAACGCGGTTAAGTCACTGCTCCCACCTTGGTCCCCACCACCATTATCTGTCGTATCTTTGACTGTGACACTCACATCATCAATATACACAGCACCGGTTTCTGCGCCTAAATCGAAGAACACTCGGCTGTTATCATCCCCAAAATCAGTCGGGGTAAGGGTATAGGTAAATGTTTGCCACTGAGTGCTCAGCGCCGTAGTCTGAGTTACATTGCTCCAAGGATCATGATTAAGCCCCAACCCCGCTATCACGCTGCGCACAACCGACGCTTTTGCTTTGAACGTAAGCTCGTAGGTCTCGCCGGGCACCAAAGTCAGTACTTGACTGAGGTTGACATCCCATGGGTTACCCGCAGCAGCTACATCGGCCATAAATACATTATTGCCGTTGTCTGTTATAACGTTGACTGCGCCAATCCAGCCATCAGTACCATTGGTGAAATCACCATTATTAACTAACTCGCTTACCGGTATAGGATTTTCATTGCCATCATCGCCACCGCCGCTTTCATCATCATCGCCACCGCCGCTTTCATCATCATCGCTGCCAAAGAATCGAATGTTATCGAAGTACACTGTGTTGTCTTGTGCTCGGGTGCTGAAGTCAAAGTCGGGAAAAACAATAATTTGATCGATATCTATCGCTTCAACTAACCCAATATAATCGCTGAAGTCGAATGTAAGTTCTTCCCATTCATTGACTTTCTGATTAGCAACTTTAAGTTCGCCTTGTGCTCCGCCGCTGGCGATTGCGAATTTTAGGCCTACATCACTGATGACGCTTTTGTACACCATGATTTTAACCAGACTGTTACTGGCGTCTAACGTGAATGGTGTAAGTTGACCATGCTGTATCTCAGCGCCAACCCAAGGTGCACCAGCCACTCGTGCGGTAATTTTTGCTACCGTTGATGAGCCATTAATGCCTGCGCTATCAGGATTAGCAACAAGTTCTATCGGCGGGTTATCACTGTTCTCAAACACATTCCAGCTTAACGATGCGCCAAAACCATCTTGCTCGAAGTCGATGGCCGTTAAATCGCTTTCAACTTCTCCACCTGAATTCCCCTCGTCAGCTGACTGCAAAAAAGCGACATTATCGACTCTAAATACCGCGCCTTCTCCTTGTCCCCAATCTGGAAACAGCATAACGATATCAATACCATTTAAATTCAGACCCGCATTACTAAGGGATTTTAAAGGGACTGAATAATGTTGCCAAGCAGCCGTTGGGGTAGCAATGCTAATTTCCCCAGCCGTTGCGGCGCCGCCTTGCTCAACCTTAAGATTCCAACCAGCTGCATTATTATTAGGGGGCGTAACGAGCTTCAAATCAAATTCAAGCACACCCGCTTCATACATAGGAGATGCATCAAAAGGGCTAGGATCCGTTGCTTGATTGGTATTAAAGCCCAGCACCGCCGGGGCACCATTTACTTCAAACTCAACCACTTGAGACTGACTTTCATCATCAAAAACCACACGCGGGCTTGTGTCTCCGCAACAATCCCAGGCAGGCCATGTGGCCAGCATTTCATCATCAAAGATGATCAAATCTCGCGCAATACCATCTGAAGGTGCGGTAGGAACCGGCGCTGCGCCATTGACTAAGGTGCCGCCGTCGGCAATAGGATCTAAATAGTTGTCTGTTACCGTCGCGCAGCCTTCACCTGTACTAGGTGAAATTGAACACTCATAGACCCGCACATAATCCACATCAAAGCTATTTTGCCCGTCAAACGCAGATGAATCGACCCCACCCTGATTGACCGCTTCAGGCCAACTGCCACCTACGGCAAAGTTGAGCAATAAATGAAAACGCTCATCAAAGGGGGCGTTATTCAATAAATTTTCGCCGTCTTGCTCGGTAAACCAACCTCGATGATCAAGGCCATCTGCTTGACCATTGGTGTCGTAGCTAACTTCTGATTTCAATTGCGTTTGGTACAACACACCGTCAACATACCAGCGTATTTCACCTTCTTCCCACTCTACCGCATACACATGGAAATCATTGGCGGGATTAGCAGCATTGGGCAATGCATAGCTTTGCCCTGTGTAGGAATTGTTCGGCCAACTGGCCCCATAATGCAGCGTGCCATGTACATTGGACTCAACAGCACCGCTGCCATCGTTCAAAGGCACCCCAAGGTTTACCGCTTCGAAGATATCAATTTCCCCCGAATGCGGCCAACCACCGTACTTGTAGTCGGTAGGCAGCATCCAAATTGCTGGCCATGCACCTTGGCCACTAGGCGCTTTTGCGCGTATCTCAAAGCGGCCGTAAGTCCAGTCACCTTTTTCTTTACTGATTAGGCGAGCTGAGCTGTAGGGTAAAGTTTGATTGGATTCAGCTTTGGCCACTATTTTCAGAATGCCGTTTTCAAGATAGGCATTTTCTGCATTGTCGGTGTAACACTGTTTCTCGTTGTTACCCCCACCGTCACAATTTACTTCATGAGTCCATTTAGTGTCATCAATAACGCTGCCATTAAACTCATCACTCCACACGAGTGTCCAATCAGAGTCATTGGTTACTAGCGAGCAACCTGTCTCATCAACCTCTATGCCCGCGGGCGTTTCAAGACACTGATCGATGTCATCATTAACACCATCATTGTCTTCATCCAGCACTGCATTGCTTTGTATTATTAAATCGAAAGTTAGTCGTGTACGTCGCTCGTACTCAAAACGCACGTTTACCGATATGGTTTCACCCGGGGCGATGTCTCCCAGTAAAAAATCAAAATATGGAACACCTTCGTCTGTCTGTCCGTCAGCATCCTTTACGGTTAAGCTCGCGTTATCCACCAGCACTCTAAAAGGCCCACGAATGGATTGCGCACTGCTGTTGGTCGCTTTCACCTGCACTATGTATGCGCCTTCACCGCGCACATATCGGGCGCTGGATTGGGATACGCTTATGGTATTGTCTAACGGACCCCACTGAGCGGATGCCGAACAAGACGCAAAGAGTAAAAGGGCACCGAGTACCCCGCTCATATCGTTTCTAATTTTCATTGGCTTATCTCAACAATGGTTTGCGCATTTAGAGATTTGGTTTGCAACGATTTACTGGAAAATGCTTGAGAGATTTTTTTACGACCCAATACACCCGCACAGCCCAGTAGTAAAAATGCTAAACTTGATGGTTCAGGCACATCTGTCACCGCTTCTTCTAGGGCAGTAAAGCTAATAGATACAGAAGATTGATTATCATCAACAGCAAAACCGTCGAACATATAAAACGATAGCGACCAGTCTTGATTAACGTAACTGCTCAGCTCAGATGCTTGTATCGCTAATGATTCAGTAAAGCTCTGCATAGACACAATGGGCATGGAGAATAACTCCACATAGTCAAAATCTTGATTAAAAAGACTGATAGAAAACTCGTCATCGAATGTCGAGTCAATCAGCGTGGTGTCGACACTAAAATTAATATTTAAAAGATAATCAACGCCACTGACTAATGACAACCCTTGCGATAGTTCGGCTTCAAAATCAACCGTATCATTGACACTCAAGGTCGCGGCACAATTACCTGGCGTGCCACTAACCGAGACATTTCCAAATTGATCCCAGTCACTGACATTACAGGAATTAGAAAAATCGCCCCCTGTTAACAAAGTAGCCATTGCTTGGTTAGAGGTCAGCAAAATACTGGTGGCGAGAGCGATGTGTTTAATGGTTTTCTTCATGTGTTTCTCCTAGACTTATTTCTTGTGATCTGCCCTGTACAAGCGCATTTTTAATATCGACTACTTATTAAACTAGGCTGGTCGAATCCGGCGTCCTGCCAATCACAGGATGTTTGGTAACACACGACAAGGCCCAAATATCATTTCGCTAATTTCTCTGTTTTAATTAACTCCTAAGCACTTCATGCTTTCATCTCTAAATTTGCTTCATTAGTTAAGCGTTTAACATCATTATGAAAGCGCTTTCATTTTGCAATGTAGAGATAAACCTGCGTGAATAAACGAATACTCACAGAGATAAACAATTAACAGTTAGGAAACAACATATTTACAATAGCAAAGGCTTGACCCTAATGAAAGCGCTTTCATTGATCTTTATTTGACCATTGAACAAGCGTGTTTACGTATTCGGTATTGGCTAAACTAGCTGGCAATCGATAAAAAATAACAAATAGAAAATGTAATTAAGTTGATTACACATACCAATTAATGAACGAAAAAACATTGGTGCGTAAAGTGTTTTTTAAGTCACTATCACAAAACAAGAGGAGGGGAACAGAGCGTTGTAAAGCCTTGCGGTTACTTTGCCTGGACAGAATTGAAAAAGTTAATGAGAAAATTTTTAACGTGGAATACGTTAGGCCAGCAAACAAGATTGCAGGCCTAGCGCAATAACGAATTAAATCCCTTTATTTACGCTTACCCGATACTCGAGCCCACTCCCCATCAATCTCGATAGGTTCCATGTCGAAATCTTGGCTGTAGAGGTCATTTATGCCTTGAGCTTGTTCAGCTAAAATACCGGACAATACTAGCTTGCCACCTGATTTACAGTAAGCCGTGATCACCTCTCGTAAGTCCCGCAGTGGTCCAGCAAGAATATTAGCCAGCACCACATCAGCTTGCAGTTCAGGTTGATGTTGCGGTAAATACAGCTCAATTTTTTCGCCAATATGATTGCGGTCGGCATTTGTTTGACTGGATAATAAAGCTTGCGGATCTATATCAATACCCACGACTCGCTCAGCACCTAATTTAATTGCTGCAATACCTAATATACCTGAGCCACAGCCAAAATCGACGACTAACTTATTGGTTAACTCTAACGCATCTAACCAGCGTAAACATAAAGCAGTGGTTGGGTGTGTTCCCGTCCCAAATGCCAAGCCAGGGTCGAGCATAACGTTAACCGCAGAAGGGTCCGGTACATCGCGCCAGCTAGGGCAAATCCATAATCGCTCGCCAAATCGCATAGGATGGAAATTATCCATCCATTCCCGCTCCCAGTCTTTGTCTTCTAATTGATCGAGTTTATGGCTAAAGCCTGCACCTAAAACCTTAGATTTACTTAACCTAGCGACAACACCATCCATGTCGTGGTCTGCTTCATATAAACCGACAACTTGGGTTTCAGGCCATAACATCACCTCTCCCGGTTTCGGTTCGTACATGGGTGTGTCTTTCGCGTCGACAAAGGTGACAGCTTGGGCGCCATTGGCACTTAGCATGTCGCCCACTTGTTCAGCGTCTTTGGCTTGTGTATCTATGATGAGTTGGATCCAAGGCATAGCAGGTCTTATCAAATGGCAAAGAAACCAGTATAACATTAGTTATTTAACGGATTCTGCGTAAACTAATCCCCGCCCTTGGTTAGATGAACTTTTATCCCAATAAATACGTTCTTATGCGTATCCCTTTTGTCTTATTCGGAGTTACTTTGCCCTCATCCCGCGACCTTATTCGCCCGCCGGTTCATAAGGTACTGACTAAACTTACCTTACCGATGATCCTTGGCATCATTGCAGTATTATCAGTTTCATTAATCGATACCTATTTTGTTAGCCAGCTTGGTACAGAGCATCTTGCCGCCTTGTCGTTTAGCTTCCCTGTGACTATGAGCATATCGAGTTTGGCTATTGGTTTAGGGGTCGGTGCCGCCTCTGCAGTTTCCCGTGCAGTGGGAGCAAACAACAAAGAACAAGCAAAACGCTTATCCACTGACAGTCTGTTACTCGGTATAACAGTGGTGATGGTGGTTGCTGTGGTGGGTTATCTGTATGTCGAACCGCTATTAAGTCTACTTGGCGCATCAAACGAAGTATTAGCACTCGGCGCGCGCTATATGCGTATTTGGTTTATTTCGGTGCCATTTTTAGTGGTTCCCATGATTGCCAATGCTTTAATACGCTCTGTAGGGGACGCATTTTGGCCAAGCTTAGTCATGATTGGCTCCGCACTGATCAATATTATTTCAACACCTATATTGATATTCGGCTGGGGAGTGATACCTGCTTTTAATATAGAGGGTGCAGCGCTAGGCACCTTATTCGCACAAGTACTCACGCTGTTTGCCTCTTTGGCTATACTGATCATCCGTGAGAGACTGATGAGCTTTCACCTTCCGAGTCAAGGTGACCTCATTGCATCGTGGCGCACATTATTATCCATCGCGGTACCCGCAGCTGCCGGCAATATGGTCAATCCCTTGTGTATCGCCATTGTCACGGCAATCATTGCCTGGTTTGGTGAAAAATCCGTCGCCGCTTTTGGGTTAGCCACCCGTATCGAATTTTTTGCTGTTATTCCTATGCTCGCTCTGTCTTCGGCTATTGGCCCATTGGCAGGTCAGAACTGGGGAGCGAATCAAGTACAGCGTGTCATTGAGGGACTGAAAATAAGCTATTGGGTGTGTATAGTGTGGGCCGCGGTATTAAGTGTATTGCTATGGTTTGCCGCCCCTTCCATTATTACGGCTTTCTCATCTGACCCTGAAGTGACCAATCAAGCGCTGTTGTATTTACGCATCATTCCAATCAGCGTGTGGGGTTACGGAATTGTCATAGTCGCAGCGGCTGCATTTAATTCCATAGGTAAGGCGAAAGTGGGCTTAGGCTATTACATTGTCCGTTCGGCAATATTTTACGTTCCGTTGTCATGGTTAGGTGCGATATACACTCAGATAGATTACGTATTCATAGGCATCGCGCTGGCTAACGTATTATCAGGGCTCGCCATAGGGTTTTATTCAATATGGTGGTTGAAGCGTTTACACAGATTGAATTTACTGGCGTGAAATAAAAAAGAGCGCCGAAGCGCTCTTTTGACATCATCAATATTAAAAAAACTTAGTGACCGCCAAGGCCGAGTTTCTTTTCAAGATAATGGATATTTGCACCACCAGCGGCAAAGGCTTCATCTGCCATAATACGCTGCTGAAGTGGGATGTTCGTTTTAATGCCTTCAATTACCAGCTCACCCAATGCATGGCGCATTCTGGCAATCGCGACTTCACGGGTTTCGCCGTAGGTGATCAATTTACCGATCATAGAATCATAGTTAGGCGGAACGGAATAACCCGCATAGATATGTGAATCCCAACGTACGCCTAAGCCACCGGGCGAGTGGAACATAGTAATTTTGCCTGGACTAGGAATGAAGGTATCAGGGTCTTCCGCGTTAATACGACACTCTATCGCATGGCCGCGTACTTCAACTTGATCTTGCGTTATCGATAACTTTTGGCCGTCAGCAATACGCAATTGTTCTTTAATCAAATCGATACCGGTAATCATTTCTGATACTGGATGCTCAACCTGAATACGGGTATTCATTTCAATGAAGTAGAATTCACCATTTTCAAACAAGAATTCAAATGTACCCGCGCCACGATAACCTATATCAACACACGCTTGGCAACAACGCGCACCAATTTTGGCCCGCATTTCTGGCGTAATACCTGGCGCAGGCGCTTCTTCAACCACTTTCTGGTGACGACGCTGCATAGAACAGTCACGCTCACCTAAGTGGATCGCGTTGCCCTGACCGTCAGCCAAAATTTGAATTTCAACGTGTCGAGGGTTTTCAAGGAATTTCTCCATGTAAACCACGTCATTATTAAACGCGGCACCCGCTTCACCTTTGGTAGCCGCAATAGAAGAAATCAATTCGTCTTCACTGCGTACAACACGCATACCACGACCACCGCCGCCGCCCGCTGCTTTAACGATAATCGGATAACCGATGCGCAAAGCGATTTCTTTGTTGCGCGCTTCATTGTCGCCCAAAGGCCCATCGGAACCTGGAACACAAGGTACGCCAGCGGCTTTCATTGATTTAATCGCCGACACTTTGTCGCCCATTAAATTAATGGTTTCAGCTTTTGGTCCAATAAAGATAAAACCGCTACGCTCTACCGCTTCAGCAAAATCTGCATTCTCTGCCAGAAAGCCGTAACCAGGGTGAATAGCAACAGAATTGGTAATTTCTGCGGCAGCGATAATACGCGGAATGTTCAAGTAACTTTCGGTTGCAGATGGCTTACCAATACAAATGGTTTCATCTGCCAAAAGCACGTGTTTTAAACTTTCATCAGCAGTGGAGTGCACAGCAACTGTCTTGATGCCTAACTCTTTACAGGCACGCAAGATGCGAAGCGCAATTTCACCGCGATTGGCAATCAGTACTTTATCAAGCATTATCAGTAACCTACTTATTCAATGATGAATAGGGGTTGATCGAATTCAACCGGATCTTGGTTGTCGACTAAAATTTCTTTAATCACACCCGCTTTATCTGACTCAATCTGGTTCATCATTTTCATTGCTTCAATAATGCAAAGGGTGTCGCCGACTTTGACACTTTGACCTACTTCAGCAAATGCTTTTGAGCCCGGAGAAGATGAACGGTAGAAAGTGCCCACCATAGGCGATTTCACACGATGGCCACTGGTTTCCGCAACAGCAGCTGGCGCCGCATCAACCACAGGAGCAGCCAATGGAGCAGCGTGCTGAATAGGCGCAGAATATTGTACTTGAGCTGCCGGTTGGCCGCTGCGATGAATGCGCACAGATTCTTCACCTTCAGTAATTTCAAGTTCTGAAATGCCTGATTCTTCTACTAACTCGATGAGTTTCTTAATTTTACGTATATCCATGATGTTATCTCTTTTTGATTTGTATACATAAGCGACCGGCAGCAAACCGACCACGGCAACTAATTAGTTTTTTTACTTAAGTGTTGTTGTGCAGCGCTCAAAGCAAATCCATAGCCTTGCTCGCCCATGCCGCAAATAACACCGAGCGCCACATCAGACAAATAAGAATGGTGGCGAAAAGGCTCACGGGCATGAACGTTGGATAAGTGCACTTCAATAAAGGGAATTGACACGCTTAACAATGCATCGCGTAGCGCAATACTTGTATGCGTAAATGCCCCTGGATTAATAATAATGAAGTCAACTTTTTGATAGGCATTGTGAATGGCATCAATCAACGCGTGCTCTGCATTAGACTGAACATGGCTCATGGCAATGTTCAACTCATCCGCGCGCACCTGTAACGTATCGACAATGTCTTGTAGGCTGCGAGAGCCGTAAACCTCAGGTTCACGTTTTCCCAACATATTAAGGTTAGGTCCATTAATTAATAAAACTTTCAAGAATAAGCCGCTATCTTCGTTAATATGATAATTATCTTTCATTATTAGCAAATAAGTATCTGATTAGCGACTAATTTCGCTTAAATTCTCTACTCATTCCACTCAATTGAGGCCATTATAGAGCTAACTTACAAATTAGCAGCAAAATACTGGTCTTATCAGCGAAGATTGCCCCCAAGTTTGCGTATTTAATCCTACTGCTAGGTATATTTTTAGCCATATTGACGTCAAGGGAAGATCAGGGTCAAATGTCACCATGAACTACATTGCACATCTTCATTTGGCAAAACATACCCACACCAGCTTAGTGGGCAATTTTCTAGGTGATTTTATTAAAGGCAGTGCCCTGAGTGATTTATCCGTTGATCTTCAACATGGCGTGCGTTTGCATCGTCAAATCGATGTATATACTGACTCACACCCTGTGGTACTGGCATTAAAAAGTCATTTCCCTAAATCAATTCGCCGCTACGCGGGCATAGTGCTGGATGTGTACTTTGATCATCTGTTAATGCAGCATTGGCAAACATTTTCAAAACCTACGCTGAGTACACAAGAAGTCTTCACTGAGTTTTATCTAGATTTAGCGCAACTCGATATGACAATCAATCCACACTTTACCCGCGTGAAAGAAGGGCTTTTGGCCCATCAATGGTTAGCTGACTATCAACAGCCCAGTGCGTGTTTACGGGCGCTGCATAGCATTGAGCGGCGCTTCTCAAGAAAGATAGAATTTGCTGAGCAAGCCATGATTCATGTCGCAGAAAACAGGCCTCAATTAAGACAGTCTTTTTTACACTTTTACCCGGATTTACTTAGGCACAGCGAACAGTTTGTCAGTAAACTTAGTCGATAGACTCATTTCACGTTCGAGGTACATTGTGTCAGTTAAAGAAATCAATCACCCCCTAGTTCAACACAAATTAGGTTTAATGCGCGAAGCCGGTATCAGTAGCAAAAATTTCAGAGAGCTCGCCAGCGAAGTTGGCAACTTACTGACCTACGAAGCGACCCGAGAGCTAGAAACCGAAACGGTTGAAATCAATGGCTGGAATGATGAGCCCATCAAAGTAAAAAAAATCAAAGGCAAAAAAATCACCATAGTTCCCATTTTACGTGCTGGGCTAGGTATGCTTGACGGTGTAATGCAGCTCATTCCGAATGCCAAGGTCAGTGTGGTAGGTTTATATCGCGATGAAGAAACCCTGCAACCCGTAGCTTACTTTGACAAGGTCGTAAAAGATGTAGAAGAGCGTACAGCCTTGATTGTTGATCCTATGCTTGCCACTGGTGGCACGCTCATCGCAACCATAGATCTGCTCAAGCAAAAAGGTTGTCAGCATATCATGGGGTTATTTTTGGTGGCTGCGCCAGAGGGGATTGAAGCCGTGCTGAGTAAACATCCAGATGTAGATATATACACAGCCGCTGTGGATGACAAGCTGAATGAACATGGCTATATACTGCCTGGCTTAGGTGATGCTGGTGATAAAATATTCGGGACTCGCTAGGCTGCTGAGCTTAATTAGGTTATCAGTATGGGCAGGTAATCGTTCTCCAGACGCTACCTGCCCCATAACGGCTGTGTATAAACCCTACAGCGTATCGGCCATCCATGGCACCGCATGTTTAATCACTCGCCCGTCATAGTGCATCGCCGGATTCTAAGTAATGGTTGTAGAGCCACCTAAACTCAAGCCCACCGCACCGAGCGGCACCTCAGGGTATTTTGGCGCAAAAATACTAGACCAACCTTTGCATCAGCAATGCGAGGCGAGAAGGTAATCGTCGATCGATAGCCACTATTTTTATCACTTTCGTACGCGCTATTTTTTACAAAATTTCTTTCGCATGGTCAGCAAATGCTGACGCTTGCATAAAGCCCGTGACGCGAGAACCGGTGATTTCTTCGCCTTGTGTGTTAAAAAATAAAATGGTCGGTAAGCCCAAAATGGCAAAGTGATCTTGAAAGGCAATATTTGTCGCTGTGTTATCGGTCAAGTCGATTTGCATCCACACTGTATTACCCAGCGCGTTGACCACATCTGAGTCAGGGAAAGTATACTTCTCAAATTCTTTACACGCCACACACCAATCGGCATACAAATCAACCATGACGGTTTTACCTTGCGCATTTGCCGCAGCTAGTTTTTGTTCGAAGTCGGTTAAGTCTTTTACAATCACGAAAGTGGGATGGTTATCTTGAACTTGGTTATGGACGCTGGAAGTTTGCGAGAATAATACCTGATAGCCATACATGGCGGAGGCGAATAGTCCGATAAAGATCACAAAACTACGTGCGCCCTTGGCAAAGTTCAATTGGCTGTTTTGGTTCATCACAAAGAAATAACTAAACGTGACCAAACCTAATAATGACCAAGCGATATCAGTGAACACATGACTGACCAAACGCTCTACAAACATCAGCGCCACGGCGAGCATCATGAAACCAAAAGTTACTTTCACTATGTTCATCCAAGCGCCTGCCTTTGGCAGTAGCTTTCCGCCGGTAATACCAAACAAAATCAGCGGTATGCCCATACCTAAACTCAAGGCATATAAGGCACTGAAACCTAGTAATAAGTCACCGCTTTGGGCGATGTACAGTAAAATACCGGTTAATGGTGCGGTCGTGCAAGGTGATGCCACTAAACCAGATATAGCGCCCATAAGCAGCACTCCGAAATAGCTGCCGCTTTTCTGTTTGTTACTCATACGGTTAAGCTTTTCTTGCCAACGCGACGGCAATTGCAACTCATAGGCACCAAACATCACCAATGCTAATAATACAAAGACAACAATCAGCACACCTAAAATAACAGGATGCTGTAACGCCGCCTGAAACTTCACCCCTGCGGATGCTACTACTAAGCCAAGTAATGAGTAAGTCAGTGCCATACCTTGCACATAGACAAAGGACAGCACAAACGCCCGTGACGTACTTATACCCTTGCCTTGGCCAATGACAATACCGGATAATATGGGATACATGGGGAATACACAGGGCGTAAATGCCAACCCCACGCCCAGCGCTAAGAAAATCAATAGCACCCAGCCAAGACTTTGCTCATCAGTGAGTAAATCAACTAATTCAAATTGTTGTGAAACCGATGCGTTTTTTTCATCTTGGGTAGCCCCCGTTTCACCTATTGTATTATCCCCCCCTTGCACCGCATTGAGGTACACCACTTGGGTTGTTGGCGGGTAACATAAGCCTGCGTCTGCACAACCTTGATAGCGGATCTTAACCACTGAATCATCTTGGGACTGTAGGATGGGATAAGTAATTGAGACTTGACGATGGTAAACCTCTTGGGGCTCATCGAAGAATTCATCTTCTTTCATTACCCCTTCAGGGAACGTCGGCTCACCTAAGGTGGCATTTTTTGACACTGCTTTGAATTGCTGTTGATAAAGATAGTAGCCATCTGCTACGTCCCAGGTCACGACGAGTTCATCGTTGTTTTGCACGTAATCAAACACGAATGCCTGATCGACTTTTAAAAATTCAGGCTCATCACTAAACAATGAATCAAAAGCAGTGTTTTGGGCCACACTTAGCAAAGACCATAGGGACATAAGTGTAAGAATAAAAAACGATTGTATTAACTTCATTTGAGACTACTTATTTATCAGTACCACATTTGGAATATAGAATAAGACGATACGCTTAAGAACACATTAATTCTAAGGAGCGCCAATATAGACCTTATCACTAATGCTTGTCTTTCAAAAAGACCACAAACAAGCATACCATTAAGCACTCGAGCAAAGATCAGTTGCCATACTTTGTAACACTGTTACCCTTGGTTATCTGCTTAAAGACGCCATTATATTTATTCACCTAGTTATTAAAGAGATCGTTTTGGGTAAATTATTTTTATTATTTGTACTACTGCCTATTGTTGAAATATCGCTACTTATCAGTGTGGGCGAACAGATAGGTGGATGGAATACGGTGGCCATAGTGATTGCAACTGCACTAGTAGGCTCATACATAGTCCGCCAACAAGGTTTAACCACCCTTATCCACGCCCAGCAGAAAATGCAGCAAGGCACCATTCCAGGTCAAGAAGTGGCTGAAGGATTATTGTTAGTTATTGCTGGTGTCATGTTAGTTACACCGGGATTTGTCACCGATGCATTGGGATTTTTGTTCTGCTTACCAATGACCCGTCCACTGATTGCCAAAGGCTTATTAGCTAAATTGTCAGTGCAGGTTGTTAATCAGGCGCAAGGGGGATTTAGTGGTCAGTCAGCTCAAGGGTTTGGCAGAAGTGATTCTAATAATGATGACATTATCGAAGGTGAATATGAACGTAAAGACCAGCCTAAAGCAGATTCAGAGCGTTTAAACAAACCGGATTAGCAGTTGAGTCAACAGACACAAAAAAAGCGGCTCAAGCCGCTTTTTTAATATCTATTGTTTGCTACAGATATTATACGTCAACTGAACCACAGAAACGATAGCCTTCACCGTGGATAGTCACAATCAATTCGTCAGCATTCACTTCTGACTCGAAGTGCTTGCGTATACGACGAATAGTTACATCGACAGTACGGTCATTGGGGCGCAATTCACGGCCCGTCATTTCCATAATCAATTGCTCACGCGTTAGAATTTTACCTGGATTGCTCAAGAACAAATGCAACGCTCTAAATTCGCTGCGTGGCAATCTGAATTCTTTCTTACTGGGCGAAATCAAGCTGCGGCTATCGCTGTCTAACGCCCAGCCGTTAAAACTAACACGACTTGGTAAATCATCATCCTCAGCATTATTTAGGGTTCGCGTAAGCAAGTTTCTTGCTCTGATCGTCAACTCGCGAGGATTAAATGGTTTAGTAAGGTAATCATCAGCACCGATTTCAAGACCTAATATGCGGTCTACATCGTTATCACGACCCGTCAAAAAGATCAGACCAATGTTTTTACGGTCACGCACTTCACGGGCTAAAATCAAACCATTTTTACCTGGTAAGTTAATGTCCATAATGACAAGGTTTATTGCGTGATTTTCAAAAAACTCATGCATTTCACTGCCATTTTCGGCTTCAAATACATTATATCCTTCTGCTTCAAACAGGCTTTTGAGGGTTGTTCTAGTAACAACTTCATCTTCTACAATCAAAATATTGGGCGTCAGCATCGTATTCACACCATGTTAAAAAATATGGATAAAAGTTTATCAGAAAATATCTAAAAATCAGGGTTTTATCTAGATTAAATTTTAACTAGCGCAAACAACCCAGCTAACTTGGTATTCGTATCTGAAGATAGGTTACCTATTTACTACATATTGAAGATATTTTCCACTACGCAAAGTATGTGGGGGTTGAAATGAAAAATGCAAATACAAAACGCATGTTTAATTCAAATGGGGAGTTGCTTGGGTCGCTTTTTTAACGGGGAATAAAATGGTGAACTCGACCCCCTGGCCCTCTTCACTGGTAAGCGAAATAGAACCATTCAAGGCTTGGGTAACCAAATTATAAACCAAGTGCATACCCAAACCACTGCCACCTTGGCCTCGCTTGGTGGTAACAAACGGATCGAAAATGCGTTTACGCAAGTATTCCGGTATACCAGAACCGTCGTCAGAAAATACCACACTGATTTTTTTATCTGCGATTAGGCTTATCTTGATTTTGATCTCACCTTGTTCTTTGCGTTCAAAGCCATGAATGATGGAGTTCATGATCAAGTTAATGACAATTTGGTTGATTGGCCCGGCTTTAGATTCTATGTACAAATTTTCGGGACACTGCACATTAATCACATGCTTCATGGTTTTCAATTTAGGTCGCATGGATAACAAAATTTCATCCATTAATTTTGAAAAAGAGAAAACTCGATCCAGCTCAGATGATTGATCTACCGCCACCTGCTTGAAGCTTGATATCAGCTCAGCAGCACGATTTAAGTTACGATAGATGATATTGAGGTTTTCTTGCCCTTCAGAAATAAATTTAGACAACGAACTGGCTTTCAACGTTTTGTTTTCAAAATCCTTTTCCATATTAGCTAAACGGTCGAGCATCATGGTCGACGCTGTCACACCCAAACCGATGGGCGTATTGACCTCATGTGCAACCCCTGCCACCATATCACCAAGGGAAGCCATTTTTTCGTTTTGTACCATTTGACGTTGAAATTGATGAAGTTTTTCTAAAGTCTGGATCAGTTCACTATTGGCTTCTTTTAAGGCAAGTGTGCGTTGAGTGACTTTTTCTTCAAGGCTACTGTTGAGCCGCCTATGTTCTTCTTCCGCTTCATTCTGGCGCTGCATGTGCTCTTGTGTGCGCTGCATCATGGCGTTAAACGCATCACTTAGAATATCCAACTCTTTGATGCCGCTGGGTTTAGCGCGTCCAGAATAATCTTTATGCCGAGAAATTCGTTGTACTAAATGGGCCAAATTACGGATCGGCCCAGTAATAGCATTTTGCAATTTAAGCGTTAACAAGAAACACAGCAGTAAAGATAGCAGTAACACGCCAACCGCAATACCAATAGAGCGAGATATCAAGCGCTCAAGGCCATCGGCAGACGCCCGAACGTAGGCATACCCTAACAGCTGTCCGTTATCTTGCTTAATCTCGCGAATAACTTCGACGGTACTGCCGTCGATAACGGGCTCTGATAACGATTCGACGCGGTCAAATTTTGCGTTAACCGGGGCAACGCCCTCTTTGTTATAACTGGAAAAAAACTCTAATTCACCATTTTCCACAAAGCGGTAAACATGCACGTTTTCAAGAATATCGGAGGCGCTGAGGGAGCTTAAATTACGCTCTTCATTGAAATTTAGCTCATCTTCTATGGTTGACACCGCATTGCGGCTTATGAGCTCAGAGAATATATTGACATTATTGATCAGTTGATTGCGATAGCTGCTGATTTGCCCATATAAATTAATGCATGTCGCCATAAGCAGTGCTAATGACGTAATCGCCATTACAACCCAAATAATCAGGCTTTTAATTGACAAAAAATTACTTTTAGCATGCATGTTTAGAAAATCACTAACCTTGTGGAAGTCTAATCTCCATATTGGGCTAAACTGCATAAAAATGAAACTGTTAATCTCAATCAAGGCGGACATTATTGCCCTTTACACTGTGCCTAACACGGGTTATTTACGTATTAATAGCAGCAAATCCTGCTCAGACATGTCCCATTGTTGTGCAAATCGCGTCAGTGACACTTGCAGCTCTGGTGTTTGTAATTGAGCCGCCCGTGCTTCACGTATGCCAAGTACATCAGCCAAACAAAGACAGGCCATACCGCCAGCCTTAATCTGTAGCTTTGGGATGTCTACAGATGATTTTTTATAAATGATCTGCGGGCACGGCTCACTTCGCGCCATTGATTGTAAACACTGCTCAGGGAGTGCCTGAGCAGATGCAGCACACAATAAACCCACGGCGTACGTTAAGGTCACTTTCATTAAAGCCCCCCCATTAAGTCCACTGAGCTTAGCCACCAAGCGCCCCATGGTAGAGAGCCAAATATTGCTCTGCGGCATGCTGCCAAGTAAATCGGCTTTGCATTGCCCGGTTTTGCGTGATTATAAATTGCTCGGGATATTCATGAAAAAACAGCAATGCACGTTGAATACATGCGAGCAACGCTTCACTGTCTGGGTGTTCAAAAACGAAGCCGGTGGCTTGCTGAGGATCATCGGCTAAATCTATGACCGTGTCTTTCAATCCGCCAACACCACGTACGATAGGCAGGGTCCCAAACGCTAGACTATACATTTGATTTAAACCACATGGCTCAAATAAAGACGGCATTAAAAAGAAATCACTTCCCGCCTCAAGCATATGCGCTTTTTGCACGCTAAAAGCTTCAATAAAGGCAAATTTATCTGGGTGTCGTTCGGCTACACCACGCAGTGTGTGACTTATTTGTGGATCGCCTGTGCCAATAATCACTAACTGCACATTGTGCTGCATTAGCTGTTCCAGCATAGGCAAAATATAACCGAAGCCTTTTTGCTCCGTTAAACGGCAAACCATACCCACGAGCGGAATGCTCAAATCTTCAGGTAACTGTGCTTCTTTTTGCAAATCGACTTTGCACTTTGCCTTACCGCTCATATCGTCAGCGGTATACGTCTGAATAATATGTGGGTCGTTGATCGGATCCCACTGGGTATAATCGCAACCGTTAAGAATGCCACTCAGATCACTGCGGCGCTGTTGAAACTCATGATATAAGTGATGTGAGCCTAACGGTGACAGCAGCTCTTGTGCGTAGTTAGGACTAACGGCATTAATTTTATGGGCGTAACGAATACCCATACGCACAAAATTCAGTGCATCACCGTCCAGCTGGGAATGTAGCAAATAATGCGGCTGTAAAAATGGAATATCAGAGAAGCGGTGTGTCCCTTGATACGCGCCATTATGGATAGTAAAAACACTGCGACTACGATCAAAGAAGCCTGTGTCATCAATGCTCATAAAATAGGGCGTTAATGCAGTGTGCCAGTCGTTGCAATGTACTATGTCTGGCTGGAAATCTAGCGCTTTAGCGATTTGCAGTGCACCTTGGGCAAAAAAAGCAAAACGCTCTGCATTGTCTGGGTAGGCATGATAGCTATCTGAATATAAACCGTCTCGGTCAAAATACGCAGGGTAGTCCAACGCGTAAACTGGCACATTGCCAACTTGTAAGCGCTTAATGGTGAAATCGTAGGGTTTACGGCTAGCGAATAAGGTTTGCGGCTCTGCGCAATCTTCCCCTGGGTGTTGCTCGGCAAGCAACTTGTAATAAGGCATAACGATACACACTTCATGCCCCATATCAGTTAAGGCGATAGGCAGTGCTTTCGCTACATCCGCTAACCCACCCGTTTTAACTAAATCTTCAACCTCAGATACAACGAATAATACTTTCATCAACACTATACCCCATTGGTTTTTCGATTCACTGCCCTATCGGAAAATCATAGCGATACTGATTAACGTGGACTTCAAGACAAATTTTTCACTTTACTTGGCCGTTAATATAACTGCATTCAACGACGACAACAATAAACACTAAATTTGCTTGTTTCTGCTAATGCATGTACCGACTTGAACTGCTTTCCTAGCTCATCGGCGTAGCGCAAAAACTTATTGGCGACCAAAATCAGGCTGCCAGTGTCTTGTAAGTTGCCTTTTAACTGCTGCATGAAGCTCTCGGTCACGGAGTAATCCGTCTTAATCCCCGTGTGAAACGGCGGATTCGTGAATACTTGCGCAAACTTACCAGATAAAGAACGTAAACCGTTTGATGGTATAACCTGCACACTCAATTCGTTTAGCTTGGCACTTTGCTGTGAACAATAGATTGCCAGCGCACTCACATCACTCATGACCACCTGACACTTAGGATTTTTAAGCCCGACAAAGCAACCAATAATGCCCGCGCCACAAGCGAAATCTAGCACTCTCCCTGACACGACCCGTTCAATGCTCGCAAGTAATAACTCGGTGCCTGGATCCAATTCGCCATGACTAAATACACCGGGTAATGAACACACTTTAAATCCGATATCTGCGACCTGATGCTCGGAAACACTCGTCCACTTGGTTATATCGAATGCCCCTATAGGCTTAGCAATTATTGCAGCGAACATGGCGCAGTGACGAGCAGTATCAATTTTATTGACGCTATCTGAGTAGGCCGTTAAAAGCTTAGCCACACTCTTGATACCGCCCTTATTTTCGCCAACGACCAATAAAGTTGCACCTGGTTTCAAGCAAGCAGCGATGTTGGCCAGTAACATTTGTCCATGTGCCTTAGCTTTGGGCAAATACAATACTGCGCCGTCAAATTTCATTTCACTTTCATACGCGGCGGCAAACTGGTGTTGCCCCTCACGCCCGTGCCCTTTGGCCAGTGCGGTACTCTGCTCATATATATCAAAAAACTGATGAAAACCATGTACATCAGGATTATCTAACTCTGAGAATACGTATCCATCAGTCGGGTTGACGATCAACCACTTACCTTGAGCAAGTAGCTCAGCGCTGCGCAATAATACTTGACTTGCTGGTGTTAACATTAGGCGTCTCTCTCAAACATAAGATCCCAAACACCATGGCCTAATCGATGGCCACGCTGTTCAAATTTAGTCAGTGGCCGTTGCTCTGGGCGCGGTACATATCCATTACTGGATGACAGGTTTTTGTAACCCGGCGCAACAGACATTATTTCTAGCATATGTTCTGCGTAGTTCTCCCAGTCGGTCGCCATGTGAAAAACACCGCCAATGGCTAATTTCCCACGTAATTTCTCAACAAACTCAGGTTGCACTATGCGTCGTTTATGGTGGCGCTTTTTATGCCATGGATCAGGGAAAAACAATTGCATACGACTCAGGCTGCCATCAGCAATGCAATCAGCTAAGACTTCAACGGCATCATGTTCATAAACACGCAGATTAGTAACGCCTTGTTCTTGTGCATCAGCCAAACACGCACCAATGCCTGGGCGGTGAACTTCTATGCCAATAAAGTCTTTGTCCGGTTCATTTTTAGCCATAGTAACTAAGGATTTTCCCATGCCAAAGCCAATCTCTAACACCACAGGGGCGCTGCGCTCAAACACCTCGTTCATATTAAGTAAACCAGACTTATGCTCTAAGCCCATGGTTTCCCAGTTGCTTTCGATGGCTTTTTCTTGGCCTTTTGTTAAACGACCTTCACGCTTAACAAAACTCTGGATCTTACGGATATAAACGCCAGATTCGGCGGCTTCTTCTTGGGTTTTAAATTGGCTCATGACTTTTCTCGTATCTAGCTGTGCTTAGCAGCCGCGCATTATGCAGTCCAGTGCAGGTATTGCAAGGCTATAAAGGTAAATTAGCTGAAATTTTCAGCAAAATATTGGGCAAGTGCATCTGGCTGCTCAAGGGGTAACATATGCGCAGCATTGGCAAAAATATGCAGTTGACTATTGGTTATTTGCTCACTCAAACCTGATATTTTCTCCGCCGAGGCTATTTGGTCATGTTCACCCACCAGCAAATGCACTTTAAACGGTGCGTCAGCGAGTCGTATCGTTAAATCATCACGCTCACTCAATGCTTTCATCTGCGCTGCTAACACATTAGGCCCTAAGTCGCTTTCCATGGCTTTAATGGTCTGCAGCACTTGAGTGTTATTGAGTGAGAAAACAAATTGCCGTAAACGACTATCACTCATCCCTTGATATTTTTTGCTTTGGATTGCTTGAATGATCGACAGACGTGCTTGCCGCTCATGCGCGGCGAATTGCCCTGGGTAACTACCAATAAGAGTTAACGAGGCAATTTTGTTGGGCTGTTCAAGTGCGTTGAGTGCTGCAACATACCCCCCCATTGAAAACCCAACTAAATGCACTGATTCGTCAAAATAATCTAACCTATCACGGCTCAACGCTAACATTTGTTCTTGGGTTTCCGCCCACTGCAAGGGAACAAATGCCCGTTTAGGAATATTCATGGCTTGCCAACAAGGCATAAAAACGCGCTCGTCGCACAAAGTGCCAGGGTAAAAAATAACAGGTTGATCTAGAGGAACGGGTGATGTTGGCGCTGGATTAGTCGTTGTCATTTCAGGTGAACCATTTATCGATAATTAAGGTATGATCACGCTATTATTTTCTAAGCGCATAAGCAGTATACCAACCCGTGCATTCTCAGTCTCAGTTAACATCATCTTTTGCTAACCGGATCCTCGCTTGGTTTGATGCCCATGGTCGCAAAGACTTACCATGGCAGCAAGATAAAACCCCCTACTCTGTATGGGTATCCGAAATCATGTTGCAGCAAACCCAAGTCAAAACCGTGATCCCGTACTATCAAAAGTTTATGCAGCGCTTTGTGGATATATTGAGTTTAGCTAACGCCCCCCAAGATGAGGTGCTTCATCACTGGACCGGATTAGGGTATTACGCACGGGCCAGGAATTTACAGAAAGCCGCACAAATGATCCGTGATGATTTCAACGGCACGTTTCCAGCAGCCATTGATGACGTTATTTCCCTGCCTGGAATTGGGCGCTCTACCGCTGGTGCGGTTTTATCTTTGGCCTGTGGTCAACACCACAGTATTTTAGACGGTAACGTAAAACGTGTTTTGGCCCGTTACTTCGCAGTGGACGGTTGGCCAGGTAAGAAAAATATTGAGCAGGTTTTATGGCAATATGCTGATTCTCTGACCCCAGAACTGCGCACAGGTGATTACACCCAAGCCATGATGGATATGGGAGCGACGATTTGTACCCGCAGTAAGCCAAAGTGCGACAGCTGCCCTTTACAAACAGACTGTTTAGCCTTTGCCCAAGGAAGACAAAGTGAATTACCCTCGAAAAAGCCCAAAAACACCATTCCCGTAAGAACCACTGTCATGCTGATCCCAATGTGGCAATCCCAGGTGTTAGTATATCAACGCCCACCTAGTGGCTTATGGGGCGGTTTATGGGGCTTTTTTGAAACCCAAGCATTAGACTTAGTTGGCGAACGCGCACAGCAGCTAATGTTAGGGAATTACTCCACTATCACGTTGGCACCATTTCGCCACACTTTTAGTCATTTTCATTTGGACATTCAGCCCGTGATTTTACAGCTTGAAAAGCCTATCGCTCATCAAGTGAATGAAAATCAACAGATTTGGTATGATCTCATGCAGCCGCCAAATATTGGACTTGCCGCACCCACCAAAAAATTACTTTCGGTGTGTAAAACCCAGCTTTAATACTGAGTACATTCATCAGCTTCAGCTACGCGCAAAAATGGGCTATGGGTCAACGTATATAAAAAGTTGTCCACTAACACCGTTGCGCGTTGGCTAAGATCAAAACTAGTGGGGTTCAGTAACCAATTGCTGATGATACCGGTAAAATAAGCATTTTCCGTTACCGCCGCCAGCTTGATATCAACGTCGGCTGATAACTGACCACACTTAATGGCTTGCTGGTATGTACGCTCCATTCGCGTTAAAAACTCTTGATTGGCGGCACTTTGGCGTTCTTCGATAATTGCCACATCGCCGTTGTACTCAAACTTATGTAACATTACCGAAAATACCCGCTGTAACTGTGTGTCCGATGCTAGCCGGACGAGTAAATCGATTGAAAATATACGCAACTTGCCTAAAGGATCAGGTTCGTTTTCATCGCCGCAAGCGTCGATTAACGACTCTATCGGTAACTTTACCCTGTCGATCATGGCAATAAATAAATCCACTTTGTTTTTAAAGTGCCAGTAAATCGCGCCCCGCGTCATATTTGCGTGGCCAGCCACATCCATTAAGGTTGTGCGGGCGAAACCTTTGTTATAGAAAACCTGTTCCGCACTATCGAGTAAGATGTCTCGCGTAGCTTGCGCGTCTTCTTTGGTTTTACGTACCATGTAAATCCTCATATTTCATACAACAGAAACCGACCTAATACCTAATTGGTAACAAAGTACGTTTGTTTTAAAATAACAGTTGAATTGCACGTAATACTACTCGTAAAATAATAAACATGCACGAATGTATGTTAAACTTCGTGAATATTATTAATCAACTACCGTATGGGTCATCAGATCTATTTCTGGCTATCTGTATCGCAAAAAGGAGTGTTACATGTCGTGTTTGGGGCAATCGTTTAGTTTATTTATCACCTTAGGCGTGACGTTGCTCATGACAGGCTGTGGCGAAGGACAGGCACAAGACCAAGCTGAACGACCTGCACAACAGGTCGATGTGGTTGAAGTCAGTGCACAGGATGTATTGTTCACCAAAACCCTACCAGCCAGAGCCGTGGCTTCTCGCGAAGCTCAGGTGCGTCCTCAGGTATCAGGCGTAATAGTGAAGCGCCATTTCGAAGAGGGCTCCGTGGTTGACGCTGGTGATACCTTGTATCAAATTGATGATGCTATATACCAAGCTAACTACCAATCAGCACTAGCAGATTTAAACCGCACACAAGCCAGCGTTAAAAACGCAGAAGCGCAATTAAAACGCTATAAATCGCTGATTAAAACCAACGCTGTTAGTGAGCAGTCATTAGAACAAATTGAAGCGGACAGTTCAGCCTTTGAAGCTGAAATGGGTATTCGAAAGGCAGCGGTACATAAAGCCAAAGTGGATTTAGAATACACCAAAGTATTGGCCCCCATTTCCGGTCGAATCGGTAAATCGAACGTGACGGAAGGCGCGCTGGTAGCGGCCCAGCAAAGCAATGCCATGGCTACCATTACTCAACTTGACCCTATCTATTTTGATATGCCAATTTCCAATACCCAATTACGCGATATTCAATCACGTATCGCCAGCGGTGAACTAGTAAAGGTTGAGCAATCAGCTACTTTGTTCTTTGAAAATGGCCAACAGTACGCACATCAAGGCCAGCTGAAATTTAGCGAAGTGCAGGCCAACGCCAGCACTGACTCAGTCACCTTGCGGACGGAGTTCCCCAATCCAGAATTCGCCTTATTGCCTGGCATGTTCGCTCGGGTAGAGCTGACTCAAGCCAAACGCGAGAACGCGGTGCTTGTGCCGCAAAAAGCCGTACAATTTAACCATGATGGTAGCGCTTTTGTCTTTGTAGTAGGGCCAGACGATAAGGTCGCACAACGCCTGATAAAACTTGATCGCGCAATCGGTCAAAATTGGCTGATTCTTTCCGGATTAAACGAAAAAGAGCATGTTGTGGTATCCGGTTTACAAAAAATTGCGCCACAAATGAGTGTTGTCCCCCAGTTAATTAATCAAAAAAAAGCGGGGTAAGACATGGCTAAAATATTCATTGAACGCCCCATTCTAGCGTGGGTTATTGCCATTTTGATTATGTTGGCTGGGCTACTGTCAATATTTCAATTGCCCATTGCTCAATATCCTAATGTGGCCTTACCTTCTGTTACTGTAAATGCCTCTTATACAGGCGCATCCGCACAGGTGGTACAAGATACGGTGGTGCAAGTTATCGAGCAGAGCCTGACAGGGATTGATAACGTTAAGTATATTAATTCAAACAGTGACTCCAGCGGTAATGCCTCGATCACTGTGACTTTTAATGCGGGCACCGATCCCGATATTGCTCAAGTTCAAGTGCAAAATAAGATGCAGTCCGCCATGACGTTGCTGCCCCAGCAGGTACAACAGAGCGGGGTTAAAGTCACCAAGTCATCCTCCGGGTTTTTAATGGTGGTCGGCTTTTATTCAGACAATGATCGTCTAGACAGAAACGACGTTTCAGACTTTGTTGCAGCCAATATTCAAGATCAATTGAGCCGAGTAAACGGTGTGGGCCAAATTCAATTTTTTGGGTCACAATACGCCATGCGTGTTTGGTTAGACCCAAACAAACTGACACAATTTGGTTTTACCGTCAGTGATGTTGTGGCGGCTATTCGCACGCAAAACTCGCAAATCGCCGCAGGTGAACTCGGCGGCACACCAGCCGTACTGGGTCAGCAAATAAGCGCCAGTATCATAGTGCAAACAGGCTTGGAAACCCCCCAGGAGTTCAGCGATATTCTGCTTAGAGTAGAAGAAGACGGTTCAACAGTACGTTTAGCTGATGTGGCGCGTGTTGAGTTAGGAGGTGATAACTATCAAGTCTCTGCTGAATACAACAATAAACCCGCAGCCGGGATGGCGATCAGCCTCGCTTCTGGCGCTAATGCGCTAAGTACTGCTGATGCGATACGTGCGCGTATGCAAGAGTTAGAAGTGCAATTTCCCGCGGGACTAAAAGCCGTTTATCCATTTGACACCACACCGTTTGTAAAACTTTCGATTATGTCGGTGGTACAGACTTTAGCCGAAGCAATTGTTTTAGTGTTTCTAGTTATGTGGTTGTTTTTGCAGAATTTTCGGGCCACGCTCATTCCAACGATTGCGGTTCCAGTTGTTCTGCTCGGTACTTTCGCCATCTTGTCGGCTTTTGGTTATTCAATCAATACCTTAACCATGTTCGCTATGGTACTGGCCATAGGGCTATTAGTGGATGATGCAATTGTCGTGGTGGAAAACGTCGAGCGGGTGATGCATGAAGAACATCTATCGCCAAAAGAAGCGACCAAGAAGTCGATGAAGCAAATCACAGGGGCCCTCATTGGGATCGCCATGGTGTTATCTGCTGTGTTTATTCCCATGGCTTTCTTTGGCGGTTCGACAGGGGTAATTTACCGTCAGTTTTCCGTAACTATCGTATCAGCCATGGCGTTATCCGTTGTGGTCGCCTTGGTGTTAACCCCTGCCCTGTGCGCCACTATGCTAAAACCCGTAGACAGACAACAAAAACCACAAAACGGTTTTTTTGCTTGGTTTAACCGTAAGTTTGATGCCACCACTGCACGTTATACGTCAGGCGTAGAACGCGTGATTCGGCGCTCAGGGCGCTTTTTGCTTATTTATCTTGTGCTGGTACTCGGCTTAGTCTTTTTGTTTACCCGTTTGCCTACCTCGTTTTTACCTGATGAAGACCAAGGGATCATGTTTACCCAACTACAGTTGCCTCAAGGCGCTTCTCAAGAGCGCTCAGCATTGGTCATGGATGAAGTTGAAAAGTACTTTTTGGAACAAGAGAGCGACAACGTTGAGTCAGTTTTTTCTGTTATCGGCTTTAGCTTTAGCGGCAATGGACAAAATAATGGTATGGCATTCGTCAAGTTAACCGACTGGGACCAACGCACAGCACCAGAGCAACATGTTCAGCAAATAGCGGGACGCGCAATGGGTGCATTTTCACAATTAAAAGAAGCCATGGTGTTTGCCTTTATTCCGCCATCTATTCCCGAATTAGGCAATGCCACCGGATTTGACTTCCAATTACAAGACCTCACAGGGCAAGGTCACGAAGCACTAATGGCGGCACGTAATCAACTGCTCGGCATGGCAGCTCAAGACTCACGCCTAGTGGGTGTGCGCCCTAACGGACAAGATGATACGGCTCAATTCAAGGTCGATATTGATCAGCAAAAAGCCATGACGATGGGCTTGTCATTAGATGATATAAATCAAACATTCACCACAGCTTGGGCATCAAATTATGTTAACGACTTTGTCGACAATGGCAGAGTAAAACGTGTTTATGTGCAAGCCGACGCGCCTTATCGCATGATGCCCGACGATATCAACGATTGGTACGTGCGTAATAACCAAGGTGAAATGGTACCTATGGATGCGTTTAGCAGCTTCAAATGGACCTCAGGCGCACCTAAACTCGAACGATACAATGGCGTACCGTCCGTGCAAATACTGGGACAAGCAGCCCCAGGATTAAGCTCAGGTGACGCCATGCAAGCCATGGTTGAACTGGTCGGTAAATTGCCTAATGGGTTTGGTTATCAATGGTCTGGGTTGTCATTACAAGAACAAGAATCAGGCGCGCAAACACCCTTGCTTTATAGTTTGTCGATCCTGATTGTATTTCTATGTTTGGCAGCCCTATATGAGAGTTGGAGTATTCCAGCTGCAGTCATATTGGTCGTGCCTCTTGGTGTTTTAGGTGCAGTGATTTTCACCATGAGTCGAGGTTTGTCCAATGACGTATACTTCCAAGTGGGGTTATTGACCACTATTGGCTTAGCGGCGAAGAACGCTATCCTCATCGTGGAGTTCGCTAAAACCCTACGCGAACAAGGCAAAAGTTTAATTGAAGCGACGGTAGAAGCGGCTCGTTTACGTTTGCGCCCAATTATCATGACTTCAATGGCGTTCATTCTTGGGGTAACGCCCTTAGTTATTGCCTCGGGAGCTGGCTCAGGTAGTCAAAACGCTATCGGCACAGGTGTCTTTGGCGGCATGTTGTCTTCCACCGTATTAGCAGTCTTCTTCGTGCCGTTATTTTTTGTTGTCGTGTACAAGCTAGCGGGAGATCGCTCCCATAAGGAAGATCAATGATCGACCCCCTATTTTTGCCATTGATGTGCGTAACAATGGCGCCAGTTTTGTTTTATTTTCTAGGAGCGATAATCCTAGGTCAGTTTTTTCGCGCCAAAGAAAGTTGCTCTGGGTCCTAGTCAGCAAAATACTATCCCTACCACAAGGCGATGAATTTGTTAGAATGCAAAAAACGAGGCCAACACACGCTGGCCTTCAACAGACAATTCGAGGATTAGCATGAGCAGAACAGTATTTTGCCAGCACTTAAATAAAGAAGCTGACGGTTTAGACTTTCAACTTTATCCAGGTGAACTAGGTAAAAAAATATTCGATAATATTTCTAAAGAAGCATGGACCGAATGGCAAAAGAAACAAACCATGCTAATAAACGAAAAAAAATTGAATATGATGGAGCCAAGCGCTCGATCTTTTCTCGAAACGCAAATGCAAGCCTATTTGTTCGAAGGAAAAGAGCCTGACATAGAAGGTTACGTGCCGCCAAAAGCGTAAGAGATTGAGCCGTGTTTCTTGGTAATTGTGCAGAACATGAGCAGCAGTGCACAATTTTTATGCAAACAAACCATAAAGCGAAAATAAATCGTATAAAGTGGTTGACTTGAATGCCGAGAATCCGTTTAATACGCACCCACAACGAAGCAGGCACAAGCCAGCCAAGTTAACAGATTTGCCCGGATAGCTCAGTCGGTAGAGCAGAGGATTGAAAATCCTCGTGTCGGTGGTTCGATTCCGCCTCCGGGCACCATTATAAAGTCAGACCTGGCAAGTGATTGCCGGGATTGAACTTAAAATTGGTAACCAACACCTTTCAGAATAAATCTCGATTTTTAAAAAACGCTTTGAACATCACACTTTCTTCGTAAACGACACAACTTTGTTACCTAGCATATTATAATTGTCCATTGTTGTTTTGAAGCTTTTATAGCCAGCCGTTTTACTCGCTTGATGTTTGTCCTCACATTCAGTTACTGATTTATTTTCTTCTATATCTTTCAGCAGAGTCATTTTCCAATCCATTCTTTAAAGCTTTATCTCTGGCACGTGCCCAAGCACTCTTAAATGACTCTGCGCCTCTTTCTGAGCGACCCTTATTAGGAAATAGCACTCTTATAGCCAATCGACCTCGAATAATCCAACACACGCCTGATGACGCCGCTTAAATCCTTCGACCATTCATATGTTAAGACACCTCCTCTTTTGCCGACAGTATCGATAAATAAACATTCAGGTTTAATATTAAATATTGTCAGCGATAACATATCTTTCGCCACGTTTCTCCTTCCTTGCCGCTGTCTCTGAATTTCGTTTTACGTCACGAGTTGAATTAGTGGTGTTGATTCCCACCGAAGTGCTTTTTTGAATATCTCTGACAATAATGACAGCTCACGGTTTGCTCGAACGCACGCTTCATTAGAGCGATGCTCAATATAGATCCCAATATCGCCAGGTGTTACGCCACAAGAGAAAAGTGCCCAAGTGCAATTTTCAGCTCATAGGTGTGAGCTGATTTCGCTTTAAGCAGCTATTTTTCAGCCATATATTTATCGTTCAAGTCAGCCATAGTCACTATTTTAGCTGTGTCTGGAACGAATTCTTGATATAAAGCAAAAGCCGCATAAAAAACCTCCCTAAATTATGATTCTTTCCTGGTGCGTCTTTGAAGGTAGTACGTTGAATAGTCCTAGAATTGTTCACTGTCCTCACAATAATGCTTTTTGCAAGCAAACAGAATTGTGAATTAAATATACAACTTAAGCTTTCTCCGATTTATTCACTAGCTCTTGAATATCGATTTTAAATTTGTCTTTTACCTCCGATATAATTTTCATTGAATCCTTCTCAACCTCCGCTAATCCCTCCTCACTTAAATATTTGAGGAATAGACCTCTTTTTTTATTAGACACAGCCCCACCACCACTGATGATTATAGAAACCAAGGTATCAAGCTTCATATTAGGTACATCGGCAGCTCTATTTATAGATGTCTTGATAACATCGAACACTAAAAGTAAACAAATCTCTTCGATTAAATCACTCGAAATTGCCGAATTCATCATTTCATAAACAAACTTAACGTGCTCAGTGTAATCAGGGAATCTATACATGAATTCGATATCATTATTTATGACCATGCGATTTCCATTTTCGGCATCAAGCTCCCAATCCAGCATTGCCATAATAGGCTTGGATATAGTTTCCAAAACCTCATCATATCGCTCTGTATTTTTTAAAATCGCTGCTGAGATAGGAATAATAAACTTATGGTCTGGCTCCCTTTGCTTCATTACGTCATGAATTAAATATCTATGTATCCTTCCGTTACCGTCGTCAAAGGGATGAATATACACTTCTGCGAAAGAAACAATAGAAGCATGGATAAGTGAAGGAACCTCGCCGTCTAACATCAAATTATCGTGGGTTTTAAACAAACCATCCATCAAGCTTTCAATATGCTCAGCCTTAGCACCAACATAATGAACGTCTTCATCTACAATACTGTATTTCTGTATTGTAGATCCTACGTAAATCTCACACTCTCTATAATCAGAAGCGCGCACACTATCAGCCACTATTTGGTTCTGAATATCTATAAGCTTATCTTTCGAAAGCTCGAATAAGCCTGCATTTTTTATCGCGTTCAGAAACCTTTGCATCCTTTTTTTGTCAGGTCGTTCGTTCTCAATTTCCGTGGAGGAACGCGTTTCTTTCGTATAAAGGTAGTTAACTGAGCGACCAATTATATCTGCTGATATTGACTTACCCAATTTCTGTACTTCTTCATATGCGGTTTTATAAACATCGGTTTTCGCTAGTGTCAGTATTTCAGGCGTTTTGCGAATTGTGGGGCAAAAATCTCTCGTTCCGATAGCGTTATTAATGACCCTAGTTCGTTTATCTCGAACACCATCAGACAATGTGAAGTAATATTTTGGATCAAATAGCTGAACATAGTTACCTGAATTCAGAGCTGGTAAATTCAACGTATTGCCTGTTAGCCATTCATATAAATACCAAATAACTCGTGTATGCTGAGCCATAGGCTTACTAGCGATAAAAGCAGTCAACTCGTTTTCGTCTACAACTTTGAATATAACTGCAAAAAAGTGTAAACGAATTCCTTGGTGCTTAATTGCAGCCACCATATTATCGTATGGTGTAGAGAGGTTCTTCCGAGACTTTGGCAAAACTAGTCGCTTAGAGGCCCCATACTTGACTATTTTCTCAGAGTCAAAACTGGCATCTTGATATACTTCGACGCTCAATTTAGGTAAGAGTAGATTGTAATATTTATTAAGAAATGTGTATCCAACAGGGGTCATTTTAGGTAATTCAGTTATGGGAGCTATATTCTTGAAGTGAAATAGTGCATATTATCTATTCAAGGCCTATTCTCCTGCCTTAAATCTATATTTTTAATTATATTTTGAAATTCCACTTACGAAACTAACTTTTTAATTAGAATTTAAATTATCACTTATAAAAACACATTTCTAGTTTGATTTCCGAAAAAATCATTTCCATATTGCTGAGACGATTTTTACGTTCCCCCCATTTGACACCCGTTTTGTCATACCCCCTCCTCTACAGCCCCTTAAAATAAGCAATATTCGTTATTGGCAGCCTGAAAAGGATTAAAAATCCTCGTGTCGGTGGTTCCATTCCGCCTCCGGGCACAATTATTTGTCCCGTCCTAGAACAAGTATGTTTACACTTTAAGGCATAAAATCCACCCGCCAACTCACGCGTACAATCCTTCAAATCGAGTATTACACCGAATTGGTTTTACGTCCTTAGAGTGCGGTAGCAAAAATTTGCACTAGGCTTTTGGTTAGTGCTTATCCAAGGAAGGTTTGAATATGTCTCGCCCCCTGCTCGTCTTTTATTTCTGTCTTGCCTCATTGCTTTCCTTAGTGGCGATGAGCCAAACCCGTCCAGCAATAGAACTCGCTAACCGCTATCATGAAGGCATCGATATTAATGATTATTTAGTCAGCGAAAAACTCGATGGCATTCGCGCACGCTGGAATGGAAAGCAACTTCTCACCCGTTCGGGCAATACAATATCAGCCCCCCAATGGTTTACTCGTGGTTTCCCAATCCAAGCCTTAGATGGCGAACTGTGGATTGCTCGCAGGCATTTTGAAAAAACCGCTTCAGTGGTACTTCGCCAGCAACCAGGCGAAACCTGGCATAAAGTAAAGTTCATGCTGTTTGATTTACCCGAGTATCCAGGGCCATTTAGTGAACGTTTACGCATGTTAAAGGAGCTGTCGATCGCGGCAAATTTATCCCATTTACAGGTTATTCCTCAACAGCGATATGCTAGCCAAGCTGCTTTGAAGGCAGCTCTTGATGCGATCATCAAGAAAGGCGGCGAAGGCCTCATGCTGCACCATCAAAACGCGCAATACTTGGCCACACGTAGCGACCAGGTGCTTAAACTTAAAAAACACCAAGATGCAGAGGCCGTTGTGCTTGAGCACCTACCCGGCAAAGGAAAGTACTTAGGTATGATGGGCTCAGTACGTGTACGAATGCGAAACGGTAAAACGTTCAAAATTGGCAGTGGGTTTTCAGACTATGAACGTCAACATCCCCCCGCCATTGGTTCAGTTGTTACTTTCAAGTATTACGATGTCACGATAAACGGCATACCGAAATTTGCCAGTTACCTGCGTCAAAAACCAGAAAATTAGGCCAATATGCTTTTCTATGCTCTGTCCATGGGAAAGACTTGCCTCTTAGGGGTTCTGTGCCCATCCCCTCGAAAATAACCTTAGAGTAATTTTCACACAGATACGTTAATGTGATTTCTCAGCAACCAGCCAAACTGAGGCAAACAACATTAAGCAGTCAAGCACAAAACGCATTCAAATTCTTAGACAGTCCGAAATAGATGAGCTGTACTCCCTTCCAGCCTTCAATAATAAAGAAAGAGACGATTATTTTTCCCTCGATAATGAAACGCACAAACTTGTTAATGAATTAAGGCGAATTGAAACCAGGGTATATTTCATTTTATTGCTTGGTTATTTCCGTGCACGCCCTGTCGTTTTTACTTTTTCATTTCATGATGTCGTTGACGACGTAAACTATGTTAAAGAAAAATATTTCAGCAACAAGAAGATGAGCAACGACGACTTATCTGCGACAACGAAAACCAAATTAATAAACAGATTGTTCAAATATACAGGATATTCTGCATATCGAAACAGCGCGGACAAAAGTGGTTTATTGGAAAGACTAAAAGATGTTGCAAAAATCAGCGTTGAGCCAAGGTACATTTTTGACGAGTGTTTGTCATATTTTGGGCAAAACACGCTTGCACTTGCTGGCTATACGACACTTCAGGATGTTATTTCCTCCGTTCTTTCAATTGAACGAAGGCGAATCGACGATATCCTTAATAAGCATCTTAGCTCATATACTAAAGAAACTTTGCTTAACCTGCTTAGGTCAAATAATACGTTTACCGAACTCTCAAAGATTAAAAAGGTGGCTAAAGATTTTTCGCAAAGTCAGATAACACAAGAGCTGAAAACTCACTCAATAATAAGGAATTTATACCCTATCGTAAAAACAGTAATCTCAGAGTTAGCATTGTCGCCTAAAAACCTTGAGTATTATGCAACACTAGTAAGGCATAAATCGGTTTACAAACTACGCAGGCATGAGGATAGCCAAACTCTCCTATATCTTATTTGTTATCTATTTTTTCGGTACCGAGAAACAAATGATAATTTAGTTGCCGCGTTCATTTATTCTGTTAGAAAGCTGAATGATTCTGCAAAAACATTTGCAAAGCAGCGAATTTCTGATGATTTTGACATTGTTAAGACTCAATTGAAGTCTGCCGGTAACTTACTCAAATATTTTGTTGATGGCGCTATAGAAGACGACCTAAGCTTTGGTGAGGTGCGTAAAAAGGCATTTAAACTGATATCTGCAAAAAATATTCAGTTATTGAGTGAGCACTTAGATACAAATGACTTTGACGGTCGGAAATATGAATGGCAATACATTGACACGCAAACCAATAAGATAAGAAATCTACTGCGGCTGTTATTCTTAGCAATTGACGTTGAATTTGCAGCGTTAACTGGTAACGTGCTCGCGCAGTTCCAAACAGGGCGTGCTGAGCTTGGACAATGTAAAGCGTTAAAAACGATTGATGTCGAAATTAGCCCCAAAAATGATAAGCCGTTTCTACACCCCGACAATCATAAAAATGCACACAATCGCTTTGAATTTTTCCTCTACAAAAAAGCAGAGCAGTTGTTTCAAAACAATCAACTTACGGTTAAGGAAAGTGTCAACAATCGAAGTTTACATGCTGATCTAATACAAGCAAAGGACTGGAAAAGAAAAGATGAGATAATTCAGAGCACTGGCCTTGAGAAACTGAAAGCAGCGATTAATCACACGCTTGACGATAAAATGGGGCTACTAACGCACACTTTAGAGCAAGCAAGTCATCATATATTTAAAGGTGACAATCAATATGTTGAGCTTGTGCCAGGGAAAACTGAGCTCAAATGGTCTATACCCAATAAACGATGGCAAGAGACGGTTGAAAATCCCATTTACAATCAAATTAAGCACATGGGTATTGTTGAGTTGATGTTGTTCGTGCACCAAAAGACAGGGTTTTTAAAGTCTTTCAGTCATATTTCACTTAATAAAGAGAAATCGGCAGTGGACAACGAAGACTTAATTGCGTGTATTTTGGCAAACGGCACCAATTATGGTTTATATAAAATGGCCAATATTTCTGACCGTTCAATGGGGAAATTACGCAGCGTGGATGATAGCTATATCCGCTATGAAACTCTCACTAATGCCAATGATGCTGTATCAAATGCAATCGCGACACTACCGATATTTTCTTATTATCAGGTTGCCGATAATCAATTGTTTTCCAGTATTGACGGCCAGAAATTCGAATGCCGCATCAATACCTTTAAAGCCCGTTATTCATCAAAGTACTTTTCAAAAAGTAAAGGGGTTTCGGCCATCACCTTAGTCTCCAACCATGTACCAGTTAACGCTCGCGTTATCGGTGCTAACGAGTATGAAGGACACTTCGCATTTGATTTGCTTTACAACAATTCATCTGACATACAACCAAATGTTTTATCTACTGATACGCACGGTACCAATAAGGTGAACTTTGCCATTTTAGATTTATTTGGGTATTCGTTCGCACCTCGGTACGCCAAAATGAAACACATTTTCTTCGAATTATTTGAAGTGACAGAAGATGATGGCGGTCATATTCGACTCAAAAAAGATATCAATCAGTCACTCATCATCGACGAATGGGAAAATATACAGCACATAATGTGCTCATTGAGCCGCAAGACCGGCACGCAAAGCACTATCGTGAGAAAACTTAGTAATGGCAAAAGCCGCACATTATTGGCGTTACATGAGTATGACCGTTTAATAAAGTCTATTTACGTGTTGGAATATATTGATAATTCAACACTTCGCCACTATGTTCAGCACGCACTTAATAGAGGTGAGGCCTATCACCAGCTAAAACGCGCAATAACATCTGTGAACGGCAACAAATTTCGTGGTGGCAATGACTACGACGTTTCTCAGTGGAACGACTGCGCTCGTTTGATTTCAAACTGCATTATTTACTACAATTCAGCATTGCTGTCTGCTTTCATAAAACGACATGAAAAAACCGGTAGGAAGGATATTGTTGAGGCTATTTCGAGGCTTTCTCCGGTTGCTTGGCAGCATATTAACTTAAATGGTGAATATGCATTTAACAAAAATACAGCAGAGATTGATTTAGCCGAGCTGTTGAGTGGTATTGAGCCTTTGAAAAGTGACTTTTAACAAACTATCTGTATACGACACATAACAACCATGCATACTTCTAATAAATTTAATGGACAAAAAATGCCTGATAGCTGACGTAAGCTCTTGAGGATTTTCAGTGCCGATGTTCGAGTGAAAAGTGCTATTTGCGGATCGTCATTCGACCTTGATTGAACTAGCGGAAATTGCAGCATTCCGGACAATCAGCTCCTGTTGGTGAATACAGAATCAAGTAATCAACGGTGGTGGTTGTTTTGTACAAATTACTACCAATACGCTCTATATAATTATTAAATTCAAAGTGTTAAGAAAGTAGTATGATAATGGAAATTAGTAGAAAATTTGTCAGTTTCAACGCAAATGTGGCCGATAGGAATAATTATGCCCGAACAAAGCTGGTATGACACATTTTCCCACTTTTATGATGCTGCGACAATAGGCGACTTTTTTTATAAACGTGCTCGCAAAGTCGCTATCGAGAAGCTAAATTTAGTAAACGGTGCGACTGTACTGGATGTTTTTTGCGGTACCGGTGTTGATTTTCCTCTGTTTGCTGAGATTGTCCGAGATGACGGTATTATTTTGGGTGTCGATGGCTCGGATGGAATGCTAAACAAAGCAAGACACCGTGCGAACAAGCTTAGTGTCGATACAAGCGTTGTGTTTCTTCAGTCCGATCTCGCACTCCCCTTAGGAATCAAAAAAGCAGTAGAAGCAATTTCAGCGAAACAGCCAACCCATGTTTTCTTTTCGCTTGGACTGACGTGTTTAGCAAATTGGCGTAAAGTGTGTGAACAGATATTTGATACCTGTATGCCTGGCACACGCTTCGTAATTTTGGATGTGTACGCCCGACATCTAACGCTGGGTGCACGTTTTATAAACTGGATTGGATCGGCAGACTGTCGAAGACCAGTTTGGACATTGTTGGAAGAAAGATGCCACTCGTTCACTTTTGAGGAGTTTAGGCCTTTCAAAATCTTTGACGTATCTGTTATCGTCGCCAGTGGCACTAAACATTAGCAATGTTTAGAAGAGTAATTTAGGCTGGACCCTTTCTCATAATTTCAAATCGCTTTTTCATTTGGTTTTTTTGATTTTCTCAATAAAATGCTTAACTGTTCTGGAATTACAGATTTGGACATTAAATCGCCAAAATTAAAAGTGAAAATTAAAATGAAGTCTTTGTCGAAAAAACATCGAGTGATCACAATTCATACCCTGGTTGGCGCTATCATAGGTATTGTCTTGCTGCATCCCTTAACCAAAATAGTCTACTGGTTTGAGTTCAAACATGACATGGGGGCAAAGGATGAGAATTTGTGGCACTTCCTTATGGGTCGCATGGAGTCGGCATTTGTAGTGGAAATGGTGCCGATGAGCCTGGCATTTGCCATCATTGGGGGGGAGTGTCGGTCTAGTTTTTGCTTTTTACCACCTGGCGCTTAACCGCCAGGAGCGGACATTGCGGTTTCTCGAACATGAGCTATCCGAAAACCTGCCCGCGCTTATTGCAAGTGGAGAAGGAGAGCATCAGGAATTCAAGGCATCGCTGCGTTGGGATTTTCGCCAGAACAAACTCAATCGGGCGCTCGAAAGCGTAATCGCCAAGGCTATCACCGGCTTTATGAACCATCGCGGCGGTAGCCTGCTTATTGGCGTGACTGACGATGGCGAGATATCAGGTCTGGAGTTTGATTACGCAACGCTTAAAAATAAAAATCGTGATGGCTTCGAGCTTTTTGTTATGAACCTTGTGACGACTCGACTAGGTGCAAATTATTGTTCAAATATTCACTGTTTATTTTATAAGATTGAGGGTAAAGATGTCTGCAGAGTCGTGATTGAATCATCGGCCGAACCTGTTTACCTACACGAGGAAAAGGTATCTAAATACTTCTTACGTACCGGCAACGGCACTCGCGAACTGGATGCACGTGAAGCCATTTCACATATATCGAGCCAATGATGTGGTCTGAATTATTTTTAACAAGTGTATAGGTAAAATAAAACGTCATTTTTCATAAAATGAAAATATATCTTGCCTCATATTTTGCCTAGCGACATCTCTTTTATATCAATAATGTCCCGCCTGTCGGCAAACTGTCATCTATTACTTAGCTGTTTTCACATAATTCAGAATTCAAAACAAGCGTCTCCCACTGTTTTGCAAACCAGTTTTGAATATTGCTTTTGTTTATGATGATGAACTGCTTTTATTCAAACAGACTTATCTGAGGTGGTGCTCAAATACTTGCACATGAAGGTGGCGAAATAATTCAAAGTGCGGCGTTAGCCATACATAACAACATGACAGTAGAGGAACTTGCAGGTCAACTATTCCCTTATTTAACGATCGTAGAGGGTTTGAAACTGTGTGCACAAACGTTTAATAAGGATGTTAAAGACCTATCCTGCTGTGCAGGTCAAAAAATAATTGCATTTGCAGCATCGTGAATAACGTAGCGTTTACTTTACGTTACTGCATCTGTTATCGCCAAATGGTGTGTTCTTTACCATATCAATTTAGGAGCTTGTCATGAGTAAGGATACCCCCAAAATGGGAAATGTGCCTGTAGAAGAGACTTCTTTTCATAATGTAATACCTGACTTTAACGACCCATTAATCTAAAGTTAATTTTTAATACTCTTATTCGAAAAAAATTGACGAATTTTGTAAGAAATGTTCTAATAATTTTTTATGCATTTAAAGGTTATCTCTTTGAAAAATAAGTTTCTGAATTTAATATTAGCGTTTGCGATTGTAATACAATCGTTTGTAGCTATTGCCAATTCACAAGAAACGCATGTATTAGATGTACAACATATCCAAACTGAACATTCTCATGAATCTGATCGCCAAATAGTTGATAACGAATTACCAATTGAAGGTGAACATAATTTTGAGAACTGTCATCACTGTGGACACTGCCATGGGTTTCATACTCAATGGTTGACTCAAACTAAAGCTAGTGTCGATCACGATAAACTAGTAGCTCATCAATACCTATATTCATTTCAATATACTAATGCATACTCTGATAACCCAATAATCCCCCCTATAAGTTAACTCTATTTGAATCGCTCAGTTTATCTGAGCACCTTTATATTCGTGTCTACTTACGATTTTACTGTCGTCAGTTAACACTATC